>Ga0081540_1003584_pt1 | contig 12197 bp, 11 predicted proteins | sample TabmetS2T1R1_FD_71024 | JGI IMG/M metagenome (GOLD analysis project Ga0081540, IMG submission 71024) | Tabebuia heterophylla rhizosphere microbial communities from the University of Puerto Rico - S2T1R1 | ecosystem: Host-associated > Plants > Roots > Rhizosphere ...
GACCGAGCAGCCTTGATTGCAGGCTGAGAGGCATTCGACCGGCACGATGGTCACACCGTCGGGCGCGCCGACGTCGAGGATTGCGGCATGCAGTCGGGCGCCGGGCGTGGCCTCGCCTTCGCCAAGGGTTTGCCCCGCGCGGCAAGTGATGCAGACATGAAGCGTAACGGTCATCGCCTTTTCCTAAATCGGCGGGAGGCGATGAGGCGCACGGATCCTTCTTGAAGGATTCGCTCCCCGTCGCGGAACACCCCGTCCGCCGGTTCACTTCTTTAAGCGCAGGCAGGTCTCCCGGCTTGCGGAGCAGGGTTTCCCCTCCGATCCCCGCCTTCCCGACCTTCTCGGTCAGTGGCTGTTTGAGGATCTCTCCGGTCACGGTCGCGGGGGCGGCTGCTTTTTGAACCCAAAGCCCATGAGGCTTTCGGCCCACTCGCATTCCCTCTTCGCCTGTCGTAGGACAGGAACCAGCGCCTGACCCACCATTTGCCCAAGTGGCGAACTTGTCAAGCCGCAGGGAGTGCCGAGATGGTTTCCGATGAGGATGTGACTGACAACGCGGACACGGTCGATCAGGACGCGCGGCATGCGGCCAAGATGGCCAAGAAGAAGGCCGCGCGCGACCGCATCATGGCGGAGAAGACCGGCGACAAGGGTCTCATCATCGTGCATACCGGCGCGGGCAAGGGAAAATCCTCATCGGCCTTCGGCATGATTCTGCGCTGCGTCGCGCATGGCCTGCCCTGTGCGGTCGTGCAGTTCATCAAGGGCGCCTGGGACACCGGCGAGCGGCGTCTGCTCACCGGCCATTTCGGCGATCTCTGCCAGTTCCATGCGATGGGCGAAGGCTTTACCTGGGAGACGCAGGACCGCGCCCGCGACGTCGCCGCCGCAAAGGCGGGATGGGAGAAGGCGAAGCAACTGATTCTGGATCCAGCTTTGCGCATGGTCGTGCTTGACGAGATCAACATCGCGCTTCGCTACGACTATCTGGAGATCGCAGAAGTCGTCGAGTTTCTGAAAAGCTCGAAGCCGCCGATGACGCATGTCGTTCTCACCGGACGCAACGCCAAGGATGAATTGATCGAGATCGCCGACCTCGTCACCGAGATGACGCTGGTCAAGCATCCGTTCCGATCCGGCATCAAGGCGCAGGCGGGCGTCGAGTTCTGAAGACACGGCGATGGCACGCGCGTTGATGATCCAGGGAGCGGGTTCGGACGTGGGCAAATCGCTCATCGTCGCAGGCCTCGCGCGGGCGGCAAGGCGCCGTGGCTTGCGCGTGCTTCCCTTCAAGCCGCAGAACATGTCGAACAACGCGGCGGTGACGATCGACGGCGGTGAAATCGGCCGCGCGCAGGCCTTGCAGGCCTTGGCTGCCGGCGTCGAACCGCACACCGACATGAACCCGGTGCTCTTGAAGCCGGAGACCGATGTCGGCGCACAGATCATTGTGCATGGCAAACGCATCGCTACCGCGCGCGCGCGTGAATACGCTTCTCTGAAGCCGTCCCTGATGGGCGCGGTGCTCGAGAGTTTTGCGCGGCTGAAGGATCGCGCCGATCTCGTGCTCGTCGAAGGCGCCGGCAGCCCGGCCGAGGTCAATCTGCGCAAATCCGATATCGCCAATATGGGCTTTGCCCGCAGGGCGGACGTTCCGGTCGTGCTGATCGGCGACATCGACCGCGGCGGCGTCATCGCGCAGCTCGTCGGGATCAAGACCGTGATCGACGCGGAAGATGCCGCGATGATCCGGGGTTTTGTCATCAACAAGTTTCGCGGCGACCCCACGCTGTTTGACGACGGCTATCGGCTGATCGAAGCCAGGACAGCCTGGCGCGGCTTTGGGGTGTTGCCCTGGTTTACCCGCGCAAACGAGCTGCCCGCCGAGGATGCGCTGGGGCTCGGCGAGGCGCGCAGACACGGCCAGTGCAAGATCGCCTTTCTCGCGCTGTCGCGGATCGCCAATTTCGACGATCTCGATCCGCTCAAGCTCGAGCCCGGCATCGATCTCGTGATGGTTCGCCCGGGAGACGCGATCCCCGGGGACGCCAGGCTCGTCATCATTCCCGGCTCGAAATCGACACGCGGCGATCTCACCTTCCTGCGTGCACAAGGCTGGGACATCGACCTGCTCGCCCATCATCGCCGCGGCGGCCATGTGCTCGGTGTCTGTGGCGGCTATCAGATGCTCGGACGCAGCGTCGCCGATCCCGAGGGGATCGAGGGGCCTGCGGGCGAAACGCAAGGCCTCGGACTCCTGGATGTGACCACGGTGATGTCAGAGCAAAAGACCCTCACCCGCGTGACTGCACAGCACGCGGCGACCAAACAGCCGATCGATGCCTACGAGATCCACATCGGGCAGACCGATGGGCCTGACCGCGTACGCCCCTTCGCTCTGCTCGATGGCGCGCCGGAAGGCGCGATCTCGCGTGACGGACGCGTTTACGGCAGCTACCTGCACGGCCTGTTTGTATCGGATGATTTCCGCAAGTCCTTTCTCGCGCAGCTCGACATTCCAGCTACCGACGAGCATTATCGCGGAAGAATAGAGAGCGCGCTCGACGCGCTTGCCGATCACATCGAGGCCCATCTCGATGTCGAAGGGCTGCTCGCGTTGGCCCGCTGAGCACTGAATTCAGCCCGAGAGGGCGGCAGCCAGGCGCGCCCATTCGGTCTCGTTGCCCGGCAGCCCCAGACGTAGCCATCCCGGTCGTTGCTCGAAGATGCGCGACCAGATGCGCGCGCCGGCCAGCAGTTCTTGTGCTGCCTGCGCGTCCTCCGTTTCATAGAGGCGAAACAGCAGCGTGCCACCGAGAAGACGCCAACCCTGCGATTTCACCTCGGCATCGAGCCGCTCGCAATCGCGCTCGAGACGGGTTGCAGTCGCTTTGGCCCAATCATGGTCAAGCAAGGCGCGCCGTCCGACCGCGATCGCTGCACCTGACACCGGCCACGGACCCGCCATCGCCGATAGCGCAGCGATGTCGCCTTCCCCGCCGAGCGCGAAGCCAAGGCGTAAGCCCGCAAGACCATAAAACTTTCCGAAGGAACGCAGGACCAGGAGACTGGGTCGTCCCGCCTCCGCCGCCAGCGATAGTTCGGGCACGGCGTCCGCAAAACTTTCGTCGATGACGAGACGACCGACGCGCGGCAACAGCGTGAGCAAATCGTCCCTGTCATGGCGTCGGCCGTCAGGGTTGTTGGGATTGACGACCACGGCGAGGTCGGCCCCGGCCAGCGCGTCGAGACCGGGCACCTCGACAACATCCCAGCCGGCGGCCGACAGAACAGCGGCATATTCATTGTAGGTCGGCGCGAGGATGTGCGCTCGGCTACCGGATGCAAGGCGCGGCAGGAGCTGGATGGCTGCCTGCGCACCACCCATCGCCAGAACCGGCGCGTTGGTCGCATAGGCCTGTCGTGCGGCTTCGTTCAGCGATTCAATCTCCGTTCGCGATGGCAATGCGCTCCAGAAATGCGACTCGACCTCGCCCACCGGGTATGGCTGCCGATTGATGCCGGTCGACAGATCGATCCAGTCGCGCGCGCGACCACCGAAGCGCTGGACTGCCAGGTCGAGATTGCCACCATGCTCGCGCATCGCCGCCCTCGTCATGCAAACGCCAGTGCGACGAGCGCTGTACCGAGGAGCAGCATCGCGCGGGTGTAGAGCGTCAAGCCCTGTCGGACGTCGGCAGCGAGCGGTTCGCGCGCGCTCTCGTTCAACCAGGGCTCAAAGGTCACGCTGCCATGATAGCTCCGTGGCCCGCTCAGCCGCACGCCAAGCGCGCCTGCCATCGCGGCTTCCGGCCAGCCGGCATTGAGCGAACGATGGCGGCTCGCATCACGCACCATGCAGTACAGCGCCTCGGACAGGCGCGAGGAGACCAAGACGAAGAGCAGGCCTGTCAAACGTGCGGGGATGAAGTTGGCGAGATCGTCGATGCGCGCGGCCGCCCATCCGAAATACAGATGACGTTCGGACCGATGGCCGATCATGGAATCCAGCGTATTGATCGCCTTGTAGCCGACGATTCCCGGCAGGCCGAACAGCGCGCCCCAGAACATGGGCGCAACAATGCCGTCGGACGTGTTCTCGGCGAGGCTCTCGATGGCCGCCCGCGCAATCCCTGCTTCATCGAGCGTTGCGGGATCGCGCCCCACGATCTGCGCGACCGCGAGACGCGCAGCATCGATGTCGCCCGATTCCAGCGGCTGCGCCACCGCGGCAACATGGTCATAGAGCGAGCGTAGTGCGACCAGGGGCCAGGCGAGTATGCCGAGGAATATGACGCCTGCCCATCCCGGCGACAGCACGGCCTGCACGATCCACCCCAATGCAGTGCAAAGCCCGATCACCAATAGCGCGGCGGCGACGCCTGCGATGCGCCGGATCGACGGCGCGTCGACGGATCGGTTCCAACTGCGGTCGAGCAAACCGATCAGCCGGCCAATCCAGGTCACGGGGTGACCGATGCGTACAAACAGCGCGCTGGGCCATCCCGCCAAGGCGTCAACCGTCATCGCCACCACCATTGCCCCGGCAAAACCCACGCATCTTCTCCTGTCATGCCCGCCCTGATGCGCGAGAATTGCACCGGAACGCAAGCCCCCGAGAGGTGAATTCGGCTTTGTCTTTGCCGGCGATTGGTGGTTAGTGCGGGCCTGAACGGAGAATTCGATGGCGATCGTGTTGATTACGGGGGGCGCCCGGTCGGGCAAGAGCCGACGCGCCGAGGCGCGCGCGCAGGCCTATCCCGGCCGGCCCGTCTACATCGCGACCGCTGAAGCACTCGACGCGGAGATGGAGCAGCGGATCGCCCGTCACCGCGCGCGCCGCGGCAATGACTGGATCGAGCGCGAGGCCCCGCTCGATCTCGTGCAGGCACTGACCGAGACCGACGGCGGCGGCGCCCGTCTCGTCGATTGCCTGACGCTGTGGCTGTCTAACCTCCTGCACGCCGGACGCAGTTGGTCCGACGAAGCTGCCCTGCTCACGGCGGCGCTCGGCCGGCAGCGAAGCCCGGTGATCCTTGTCACCAATGAGGTCGGCCTCGGGATCGTGCCGGACAATGCGTTGGCACGCAGCTTTCGCGATGCCGCCGGTCTGCTGACCCAAAACGTCGCCGAGGTGGCCGACGAGGTCGAGTTCGTGGTGGCGGGATTGCCGATGAAGGTGAAGTGATGTTTCAGCTCGAGCGGTTCCGAACGATCGCCACCGACCTGAGGATCGGTGTTTCGTTCGCCACGATTCCTCACTCCAGCCTGCAACTCTGATGGTTGCCTTCGACGATCATTTTCGCCGTCAGTTGCGCGAACTCTTCATCTGGCGGCGCGATGTGCGGCGCTTCCGGACCGATCCGCTGCCTGATGGCGCGCTGGAGCGGCTCATCGACATTGCCTGCCTGTCGCCGTCGGTCGGCCTGAGCCAGCCGTGGCGGTTCGTCATCGTCGAGGACGGTGCGAGGCGACGCAGCGTGATCGAAGACTTCAAGGCCTGCAACACCGACGCCTTGGCATCGTATTCAGGTGAACGCGCGTCGCGATATGCGACGCTCAAGCTCTCCGGACTTGTCGAGGCGCCGGGACATCTGGCCGTCTTTGCGGACAAGACAAGCGACATCGGCCACGGCCTCGGGCGCACAACGATGCCGGAAACGACTGAGTATTCGGTCGTCGCAGCGATCTGCTCGATGTGGCTCGCCGCGCGTGCGGAAGGTTTCGGGCTCGGTTGGGTGTCAATCCTCAACCCGGCGCGCATCCACGCGATACTCGACGTGCCGGAATCCTGGCGATTCATCGGGTACTTCTGCATCGGGTACCCCCAGGAAGAGTTTGATCGACCCGAACTTGAGAGAGCTGACTGGGAGTACCGACGGGCAGCGAAGGACTTTACGATTCGACGCTAGCCCGTTGCGCGGAACCGATCGGTCAAGGCGAGGGATTTCCGGACGGATTGGCGCCCATCTCGTCGAAAAGTCGGCCGCACAGAGCGATCCGCAGGCCACGCAAAACCTGCGTCAGGTGCGGCGCTAAAGGTTGAAGCGACCTGGTCCCGGCCCGCTTGCGGGCAGGGACCGCAGTCCTGTCGCTACAGCTGCGTCAGCAGCTCGCTGATCCGGATCGGGAAGCGACGGAGCCGCACGCCGGTCGCGTGCCAGACTGCATTCGCCACCGCGCCGGCGCTGCCGGTGATGCCGATCTCGCCGACGCCCTTGATGCCGAGCGCGTTGACGTGGGGATCATGCTCCTCGACCGTCAGCACGTCGAGACTGGGCACGTCGGCATTCACCGGGATATGATACTCTGCGAGATTGGCGTTCATGATCCGGCCGCTGCGGCGATCGGTGATGGCCTCCTCATGCAGCGCAAAGGACAGGCCCCAGATCATGCCGCCGAGCAACTGGCTCTTCACCAGATGCGGATTGATGATGCGCCCGGCGGCGAACGCGCCCACCATGCGGGTGACACGGATCTGGCCGAGCTCGGGATCGACCTTGACCTCGGCAAACACCGCGCCATGGGCATGCATCGCATACTCCGCCTGCGCTGCCGGATTGGCGGCGCCGGAGGCGCGCGCCTCGATCTCGGCGAGGCCCGCGCGCGACAGGATGTCCGGATAGGCCTCACTGCGGGTCTCGTCGTCGCGGCGGAACAGTCGTCCGTCGCGTGCGATCACGCCGGCATTGCCGGCACCGAACAGGGTTGAGCGCTCGTCCTTGGTGGCGAGATCGGCGAGTTTTGCAATCACAGCCGAGCCGGCATTGTGGATCGCATTGCCCGCGGTCGCGGTGTGCGCCGAGCCGCCGGCGATGCCGCCGTCCGGGAAGTCCGACGTGCCCGACCTGAACTCGACGCGGTCGACATCAAGGCCGAGACCATCGGCCGCGATCTGCGCGAGCGCCGTCCAGGCGCCCTGCCCCATGTCGTGCGCGCCGATCTCCATCACGCCGGAGCCGTCGCGGCGGATCACCGCGCGCGCTTCGGCCTGGAACATCATCGCCGGGAATGTCGCGGTGCCGAGGCCCCAGCCGACCAGCAGGCCGTCACCATCGCGCATCTGCCGCGGCGCCAGCGGACGCTTCGCCCAGCCGAACCGCCCCGCGCCCTGCTCGTAACAGGCGCGCAGCGCTTTCGAAGAAAACGGCTTGCCGGTGATCGGCTCGACCTCGGCATAGTTCTTCAGACGGAATGCGAGCGGATCCATACCGCAAGCCGAGGCCATCTCGTCGATCGTGCTCTCCAGCGCGATCGATCCGGTCGCCTCGCCCGGCGCGCGCATGAACAGCGGCGTGCCGGTGTCGACGCGCACCGCCTCATGCGAGGTCCGGATCGCAGGACTGGCGTAGAGCGTGTGGGACGCGTTGGCCGCCGGCTCGTAGAAATCGTCATAGCTGCTCGATACCGTCGTGGCGTGGTGGTCGATCGCGGTGAGACGTCCGTCGCCATCGACACCCATCCGCAGCCGCTGCCGCGTCGGCGCGCGATGACCGACGGGGCCGTACATCTGCTCGCGGCGGAGCACCAGCTTGACTGGCTTGCCGACCAGTTTTGCGGCCATGACGCCAAGGATCTGCGGGCCGGTCAAAAATCCCTTCGAGCCAAAGCCGCCGCCGAGGAAGGGGCTGCGGATCAGGATATTCTCCGGCGCGATGCCGAACAGTTCGGCAACTCGCGCACGCGCCATCACCATCGCCTGGCTCGGCGTATCGACCACGAGCCTGTCGCCATCCCAGGCCGCGACGATCGCATGCGGCTCCATCGCATTGTGATATTGCGGCGGCGTCTCGTAGAGGGCCTCGACGGTCTTCGATGCCGTGGCAAGGCCGGCTTCGACATCGCCGTGCAGATGCTCGGCCGGATTGCCGACGCCGACGACCGGCGGCACGAAGCTCTCGCCGGCATCGAGGCCGACGCGCGCCGGCAGCGCCTCGTAACGCGGCGCGAGCAGCGCCGCACCTTCAGTCGCCGCCTCCAGCGTCTCCGCGATCACCACCGCGACCGGCTGGTTGGCATAGCGCACCTCGTCGCTCTGCAGCACCTCCATCCGGAACACGAACGGATTGGTCTTGATGTCGGGGTCGATCGCAAGCGGCGGCTTGTGTGCCGTCGTCATGACGTCGACCACGCCGGGATGAGCTTTCGCCGCCGCCACATCGAGCGACGTCACACGGCCACGTGCGATGCTGGCGACGGCGGTCACTGCAAACAGCATGCCCGGCGGATGATGATCGGCAGCATAGGCGGCCTGCCCCTTGACCTTCAAAATGCCGTCGCGGCGGGTCAGCGGCTGGCCGATGCTCGAACCATGCCGCATGTGGGCGGGAGACTGGGTCTGATTGATCTCAAGCATGCAATGCTCCGGAACTGGATGCGAAGGGAGACGCCGGCAGCGCGGGCATGCGCGCGGGCGTCCCGGCTGCGGCGAGACTCAGCGCGCGCGCAATCACGCGGCGTGCCAGCTCGATCTTGAAGGCGTTATCTCCGGACGGCTTTGCGTCGGCGAGAGCAACCTGCGCAGCCTCGCGGAAACTGGCTGCATCGGGCGCGGCTCCCTCGAGCACCTGCTCCGCCGCGCGGGCGCGCCATGGCTTCGCGGCGACGCCGCCGAGCGCCAGCCGCGCCTCCGTGATCTTGCCGTTCTCGATCTGCAGCGCGGCTGCGGCCGACACCACGGCAAAGGCATAGGAGGTGCGCTCGCGAACCTTGAGATAGCGCGCATGCGCGGCAAAGCTGCGCGCCGCGGATGGCAGACGCACCGCGACGATGAGGTCGCCGGGCGCGAGCACCGTGTCCCGCTCCGGCGCATCGCCGGGCAGACGGTGCAACTCGTCGAGCGGCAGTTCGCGCCGGCCGTTCTTACCTTCGATCTCGACGACGGCGTCGAGCGCAACAAGGGGCACGCAGAAATCCGACGGATGGGTCGCGATGCAGCTCTCGCTCCAACCGATCACCGCGTGCAGCCGGTTCTCGCCCACGCGGGCATCGCAGCCGCTGCCCGCCTCGCGCTTGTTGCAGCGGCTGGCGGTATCATAGAAATAGGCACAACGGGTCCGCTGCAGCAGATTGCCGCCGACCGTCGCGGCGTTGCGTAGCTGCGCGGAGGCGCCCGACAGCAAGGCCTCCGCCACCGCCGGATAGGACTTTGCGAACTCGGTGTCGTGCGCCAGGCCAGCGTTGCTGACAAGCGTGCCAATGCGGACGCCGCCGTCGGGTAAATACTCGATGCGATCGAGCCCCGGAAGATGGGAGACGTCGACCAGGCGATCCGGACGGCTGACGCCGCCCTTCATCAGGTCGAGCAGATTGGTGCCGGCGGCGAGATAGGCCGCACCCGGCTGGGCGGCGGCCGCAACGGCCTCAGCGGGCGTCGCGGGCTTCACATAATCGAACATTTTCATGCGGAGCGCCTCTGCTTGGCTTCGGTCTGGCTGGCCTGCGCCTCGAGTACGGCGTCGACAATGCCGGCATAGGCGCCGCAGCGGCAGAGATTGCCGCTCATACCCTCGCGAATGCGCTCGGGATCGTCGCCGGCTTGGCCTTCGCACATCAGGCCGATCGCGCTCATGATTTGGCCCGGCGTGCAGAAGCCGCACTGGAAGCCGTCACAGGCGACGAAGGCGGCCTGCACGGGATGCAGCTGCTCGCCGCGCGCGATGCCTTCGATGGTGACGATCTCGGCGCCGTCATGGCTGACGGCGAGCGCGAGGCAGGAGTTGATGCGCTTGCCGTCGACGAGGATGGTGCAGGCGCCGCATTGGCCGCGGTCGCATCCCTTCTTGGTTCCAGTGAGGTGGAGGCGCTCACGCAGGAGATCGAGCAGCGTGACGCGAGGATCGTTCAATTCGATCTCGCGCCGCACACCGTTCACGGTGAGGCTGATGGAGTGGATCATGCAGGGCTCCGATCAGGTAATGGTCATGGGCGATCGCTAGCCGCGCCACCGCCGTGGCCGCCATCGATCTCGCGCGGCTCGACGGTGATCGAGCCGGGGGTGGGTCGGATATACGGAGGCATCCTCCGTTTAACAAGAGGGGCCCGAAAGATTTCAGAATCGATCAAAAGGACATGTACAAACAACGCGATGCAGCCATGAGCGGGTTCAATCTGACCGGATCGTGATCTACATTGCTGGCATGGACGACCGGGCCGACACCGTCAGGAAACCCCGCGCCGACGCAGTGCGCAATCGCGAGCGTGTGCTCGAAGCCGCGAAGGCCGTGTTCAGCGCGGGCGGATCGGAGGCGAGCCTCGAAGCCGTTGCCAAACGCGCCGGCGTCGGTATCGGCACGCTCTACCGGCACTTCCCCACGCGCGAGGCCCTGTTCGAAGCCGTATACCGGCGAGAGGTGGAACAGCTTGGCGATCTCGCCGAACAGTTGAAGAGTGCAAAGAATCCTGTCGAGGCGTTGCGCCGCTGGCTGCATTCCAACGTCGAATTCGTCGCCACCAAGAAGGGCATGCTGGCGGCGCTGGCACTCGCCGTGCAGAACCAGTCCGAGCTGCACGCGTTTTCGTTCGATCGCTTGACCAAGGCCGTCGGCCTGTTGCTCGGCCGCGCAGTCGCCGCCGGCGAGATGCGCGCCGATATCAGTCCGGACGACCTGCTGCGGGCGCTGATCGGCATGTGCTACATGCACGATCAGCCGGGCTGGCAGGCGACGGCCCTGCGGCTGCTCGACGTGTTCGTCGACGGGCTGCGGATCCAGCCGAAGGCGAAAGCAGCACCCACCGCCGCGAAGCCGTCGACCAAAAAACGAGCGACGAAGCGAACGGTCAAGGGTTAACCCGTCGAGATCGGCCTTAGCTCGCACTGGCCGGCGCCGAACCGGGTCCCGAAGGCGGTTGATCCCATCCAGCGCAGTCAATCCGTCGCCATAGTCCAGTTTTTATGCGCGCTTTGTCGTCGAGAAGGTAGCTGTGATCGGCGCCCCCTGGCACGAGCGAGCACTGCCATAGGTCGCCATGCGCGAAACGCCTTGCCGATCCGCGCGAACCCACGGGATCAGCCCCAGCCGATGCGAAAGAACGACAGCATCGTTATTAAAAACGAGCTTGTGCCCTGCCGAAAGCCGAGGCGCTTCATCTAGTCATGCGCACGTCATGCTTTGCTTATAGCCGGTCATATTGACAGCAGATTGCGCCGCTTGTGGAGTTTACGATGCCCGCCTCGTCCGATCTCCCGGTAGTTGGCGCCGCGTTGACCAGCGCGACTCTTGCGTTGCACCGCGGTTGGATTCTCGAACGACAACGCGACCTCGAGATCCAGGATTTCTTCGAGGCGGAAACGCTCGACGGCGACTGGCGGGCACGGGTTGAAATGATCCGCACGCTTCTTGATGGCTATCAAGGCCGGCTTGGCATTCACGGGCCTTTCTGGGGCTTCAAGATCGACAGCCAGGATCCGCTGATCCGCGCGGTCGTCACCAAGCGTTTGCTTCAGGGGCTCGAGGTTTGCGAAGCCCTTGGTGCAACACAGATGGTCATCCATTCGCCCTACTCGACCTGGGATTACAACAATCGCGATATCGATCCCGGTGCCCGCGCGCGCGTCATCGAGCGGGTTCACTCGACACTCGGGGATGTTGTAAAGCGCGCCGAAGGCATCGGCTGCGAACTCGTCATCGAAAACATCGAGGATAAGGACCCAATGGACCGCGTGGAGCTTGCGAGTAGTTTCGCAAGTCCAGCCGTGCGCGTCTCGCTGGATACCGGCCACGCCAACTATGCTCACGGTTCCACCGGCGCTCCGCCCGTCGATTTCTACGTCGATGCCGCCGGCGACGCGCTTGCCCATGTCCATCTGCAGGACACCGATGGCTATGCGGACCGGCACTGGCTTCCCGGCGAAGGCAACATCGGCTGGGCGGCGGTGTTTCGCGCGCTGGGCCGTCTTTCATCCCGTCCGCGCCTGATCATTGAGGTGAAGGACCAGACCAACATCCGCGCGGGCGCGGCGCATCTCGAAGCGCTGCGACTGGTGGTCTGACACGACGGCCGCGTGGCTTGGGCGCGTTGCATCCGGTTCAACCTCGCCGCGATCAGGCCAGAGGTCTCGTGCGCGGAATATCAGCTCGCTTTGTCTGAGAAGGAGAAGTCCATGATACGCCCCTCCCGCCGTTCGGTCGTCGGCCTCGGAGCCGCCGCAGCCGGCACGCTGCTGCTGCCACGCTTCGCGATTGGGCAGGCTGACA
>Ga0081540_1003585_pt1 | contig 12196 bp, 12 predicted proteins | sample TabmetS2T1R1_FD_71024 | JGI IMG/M metagenome (GOLD analysis project Ga0081540, IMG submission 71024) | Tabebuia heterophylla rhizosphere microbial communities from the University of Puerto Rico - S2T1R1 | ecosystem: Host-associated > Plants > Roots > Rhizosphere ...
CTCCTCGACAATCAGCGCTATGACGCGGTGACCATCGTGGCCGTGCGCAACGACGTGCCGACGCTCAAGACCCTGCTCGCCTCCGGCGCCAGCGCCAAGCTTATCACCAGCCCCTACGACGGAACGGCGCTCATCGCGGCGGCCCATCTCGGCCACGTGGATGTGGTGAAGGCGCTGATCGGCGCCGGCGCGCCGCTCGATCACGTCAACAACCTGGGATGGACGGCGCTGATCGAGGCGGTGATCCTCGGTGACGGCGGGAGGAACCACCAGGAGACGGTGCGCGCGCTGCTGGCGGCAGGCGCCAATACCGAGATCGGCGACCGCCAGGGCGTCAAGCCGCGCCAGCATGCCGAGTCGAGGGGATACCGCACCATGGTCGAGCTCTTTTGCCCGGCCGAGCGGTCGTTGACCGTACCGGCCGATCCTCGTGAGGTTGGGCGGCCGTCGCCGAATCGCCCGGAGGTCAAATGCCAAGGAAGCGGGATTTGACCTCCTCGTCGGCCCACAGCTCGTCGGGGCGGGCCGAATAAACGATGCGGCCCTTGCTCAGCACGTGCACGTAGTCGACCAGCTTCAGGGCCAGCGCGGCATTCTGCTCGACCAGCAGGATGGAGAGGCCTTCCTGCTTCAGCTTGCCGATCGCCTCCCACAGGCCTTGGATGATGATCGGCGCGAGGCCCTCGGACGGCTCGTCCATGATCAGGCAGTCGGGATTGGTCATGAGGCCGCGCCCGATCGCCAGCATCTGCTGCTCGCCGCCGGAGAGCGTCCGGGCGCGCTGGTTGCGTCTTTCCTCCAGGCGCGGAAACAGCGCATAGACGCGCGGCAGGGTCCAGCCGTGGCGGTCGGGGCTGCGCTCGGCCACCACCAGATTTTCCTCGACGCTGAGGGTGGGAAAAACGCGACGTCCCTGCGGCACGAGGCCCATGCCGCTGCGCACGGTTTCGAACGAGGAGTTGTGGGTGATGTCCGTCCCCTTGAACACCACCTTGCCGCGACGGGGCGGATTGAATCCCACGATCGAGTTGACCAGCGTGGTCTTGCCGACCCCGTTGCGCCCGAGCAGCCCGAGGATCTGACCTTGCTCCAGGCGCAAGGACAGCCCCTGGAGCACGTAGGCGTCTCCATAATAGGTGTGGATGTCGTCGACTTCCAAAATCGCCATCACGCGGTCCCGAGATAGATCTCCTTCACCTTGGCGCTGGCGCGGATCTGCTCGACCTCGCCTGCTTCCAGCACTTCGCCGAAGTGAAGAACCGAGATGTGGTCCGCGACATCGAACACCACGTCCATGTCGTGCTCGATCAGCAGGATCGCGAGGCTGGGATCGAGCCGCATGAGGAACTTGGCCATCTCCTGGGACTCGCCCGACGAGAGGCCGGCCGCCGGCTCGTCCAGCAACAGAATTTTCGGGTCGCTGGCGAGCCCGAGCACGATTTCGAGCTGGCGTTGCTCGCCATGGGACAGGTTGCGAACCTCGACGTCGCGACGGTCGTGGAAGTCGGCCTGCTCGAGAAGCTGCAGCGCCTTGTCGTGAACGTCGCGGTAGGACGACAGGAAGCGCCAGGTGACGAACTTCGAGCGACGTACGCCCTTGATGGCCAGCAGCACGTTGTCGAGAACCGTCAGGCGCGGAAACAGGCTGGTGATCTGGAAGGTGCGCGCCATGCCCAACGTGGTGCGCCGATAGCTCGGCCAGGCGGTGACGTCCTGGCCGAACAGCAGGACGCGCCCCGACGTCGCCGGCAGGATGCCGGTGATGACGTTGAAGAGCGTCGTCTTGCCGGCGCCGTTCGGACCGATGATCGCCTTGCGGTCGCCGGGAAAGACTCTCAGGTCGACGCCGCGCACGGCGTGCAAGCCGCCGAAGCTCTTGCGCAGCCCCGACAGCTCGAGAATGGGCGCCTGCCCTCGAGTGTCCTGGTCCACTCGCGATGTCCTGGCGGAGAGTGTGCCGGGGCTTGCAGCGCGCGCGCGCACACGCAGCCCCGGCACGGAATCGCTATTCGCAGAACTTACACGGCGGGAAATCGCGGCCGTAGACCGGCTGCTTCAGGAACGCCGCCTTGTCGTATTTCCCGAACTGACCGACATTGGGGTACGTCTTGATGACGGTGTTCCAGAGCTCGTCCTTGTCGTATCCGAACATCTTCTTCTTTTCGACTTTCTTGATGTAGATGTTCTGCACGGGATTGCGCATGTCGTCGAGGCTAACGGGTCCGCGCACCGCGTCTACCTTGATGGACGCCATTTCCTTGACGAAGGCCTCGGCACCGGGCCACTTGCCGTTGTTCTTCTTCATGACCTCGTGGATCATCTGGGCCGACGTGTAGTTGGTCTCGGAGTAATACGACGGAACCTTGCCGTATTTCGCCCGGTATTTCTTGACGAATTCCGCGTTCTTGGGCGTGTCGATGGCGGCGCTGTACTGCAGCGCCGAGACATGGCCGATCACCTCGTCGCCCATCGACGGCAGCACGAACTCGTCGTAGCTGGTGCCACCCCCGATCACCGGCTTCTTGTTGCCGGAAGCCGCCAGCTGCTTGGGGAATTGCAGCGACATGGGACCGACCATGAGCGTGAAGATCGCGTCCGCGTCCTGCTTGATCGTCGGGATATACGGTCCGAAGTCCTTGGTGCCGAGGGGAGGCCAGATCTTCTGGATGACCTTGCCGCCGCAATCCTCGAACGCCTTCTGGAATCCGCCGACCACCTCGTAGCCGAACGCGTAGTCGGCGCCGATCGCGACGATCTTCTTGTAGCCCTGCTCGCATGCCCATTGACCGAACGGATGGCTGGGCTGCGAGCTCGTCCAGCCGGTGCGGATGTGGTACGGGTACTTGTCGAGATCGCGCTGGGTCAGGTCGTCGGCTGCCGCAACCGGATTGACGTATACGGTCTTCTCGCTCGTGCTCACCGGCGCCAGCGCGTAGCCGGTCGATGCAAGCAGGCCGCCGGCGAACATGTGCACCTTGTCCTGCAGCACGAGCTTGCGCGCCTTGGTGACCGCCGTATCGGGCTTGCCCTGTTCGTCCTCGACGATGAACTTCACCTGGGCGCCGCCCAAATCGCCCTTCACCTCGTCGAGGTACATCTGGAAACCATCGACCATGTCCTTGCCGACCTGGGCGAAGATGCCGGTGGTCGGGGCGAGATAGCCGATACGCAGCTCCTCCGCCGAAACGGGCGAGCCCGCGCCGAGGATGAGAACGAGCGAGCCGCCCAGCGGGCAAAGCCGTCGTAGCATTGTGCCTGTCATCGATGTTCCTCCCATTTGTGTCGTCCCGCTCTGGTCACGCAGGTGCGGATGCCAGTTTCTTCGCTTCCCCTGGCTTGCCGGCGCGCGCGCGGTGCTGACGGATGCGCTCCGGAATGCCCATCAGCCCGGTCGGAAGGTAGAAGATCGTCAGTACGTAGACGGCGCCGAGGACGTACTGCCACCACGGCACCAGCGTGCTGAGATACTCCCGCAATCCGAATACGATGGCGGCTCCGATCGCGCCGCCGACCAGCGTCCCGGCGCCGCCCAGCACCGCCATTAAAAGCGCATCCACCGACGTAGTCAAAACCACGTTTTCGGGGCTGACGATGCCGGCGGTATGCGCCCACAGGACACCGGCGAGCCCGCCGAACGCACCCGCTATGACGAAGGCGATGTACTTGTGCAACCACGTGTTGTAGCCGAGGATGCGCATGCGCAACTCGCGCTCGCGAATGCCCCGGAGGCTGTGTCCGAACGGCGAGCGGACGAGGACGTACATCATCAGCAGCGATACGGCGAAGAAAGCGAGCACCAGGTAGAAGAACGTGACGTCGTTGGAGAGGTCGATGCCGACGTTCGGGCGGCCGCGCAGGTTGATTCCGTTGTCGCCACCGGTGAGCGAGTTCCAGCGGTAGGCCAATCCCCACACGCATTGCCCGAGCGCAAGCGTGATCATCAGGAAATAGACGCCGGTCGCGCGGATGGCCAGCAGGCCGAAGACGGCCGCCAGCGCCGCTCCGGACAGGATTCCGAGCACCACCACCAGCCAGAAATCCAGGCCCAGCCCGAACTGGTACTTGGTGGCGAGGATCGCCGTCAGGTACGCGCCGACGCCGAGATAGGCGGCCTGACCGAGCGAGGCGAGGCCGGTAAAGCCGAGCAGGAGGTCGAGGCTCATCACCAGGATGGAGAAGGCAAGAGCCCGCGTCGCCAGCAGGATGACGAACGAGTTGGTGTTGGGAACCAGGATGGCGATCACGACCAGGGTGGCGACCACCGCCAGGACCTTGATGCGTTCCCGCGTCATCATTCCCGCCCGAACAGTCCCGTCGGCTTCACCGCCAGGATCAGGGCCATCGGCGCGTACAAGGTGAAATAGGAGATTTCGGGGAACAGCGCCTTGCCGAAATTGTCGGCGAGGCCGACGAGCAGCGCTCCCACCGCGGCGCCGCCGAGGCTGCCCATGCCACCGATGATGACGACCGCGAACGCGATCGGCAGCATCTCGAAATCGAGGCCCGGATAGACGCCGAGAAACGCTCCGCCGATGACCCCGCCGAGCGCGGCCAGGAACGCGCCGAGGGCGAAAATCAGCATGGAGATGCGCGACGTGTCGATACCCACGCCGCGTGCCATCTGCGCGTCATCGACGGTCGCGCGGACCGCCGCCCCCATTCGGGTTTTTTCCATCACCAGCCAGAGGCCCAAGCCGATCACCAGCGCGGTCGCGATCATGAACATGCGGTAGAGCGGCAGATAGAGTCCGCCGACGACGATGCTCCGGGTCAGAGCATCGGGCGGATTGATGTCGAAGTTGTTGCCGGTCCAGATGTCCAGCGCCGCCTGCTGGAACAGGAAGGCGAACCCGACCGTCAGCAGGACCTGACGCAGCGGATCGAATCCGAGCGGCCGCAGGAACAGCCGCTCCATCACCAGGCCGAGGACGGCAACGCTGAGCGATGCGACGACGAGCGCCAGCGCCCACGAGCCGGTCGTCCAGATCACCGTCAACGCGACGTAGCCGCCGAGCAGGAAATAGGATCCATGCGACAGGTTGACGATGCGCATGACGCCAAAAATCAGCGAGAGGCCGCTGCCCACCAGGAACAGAAGCGCCCCGTACGACACGCCATTGAAAGCCTGGATGAGCCAGAACTGCGCGCTCAACCTCACCACCCCAGTGACGAGTCATCTCAGCATGGGATGGCGCGCATGGCTAGCCCCGCGTAGCGGACGTCATTCCGGCTCCGCCACCACATAGGACCACCACGGCCCGCGCGCGGAGCCGACCACGGCGTTCCAATACCAGGCCGACACGTCGGGCCAGCTGTTGCCATTCTGGTCGCGGATGACCTCGCATACGCGCGCGCGATTGCCGTTGAGGCTGGCGCGAAAGCAACTCATGACCGCGCCGGTCTTGTCCTTGCCGGCGGGCAGCGGCGTGACCGTGTAGCCGGAGCCGCGATAGCAATCGGCAGCGGGATGCAGGCGGCGTGTCGGCGCCCCGACCCAGCGGACGATGATCTCGCGCGTGCCATCGTGGAAACGGCCGACACGGCCGGGAAAATCGCGCACGAACCCGATCTCCCGCGGCGTCAGTGCCATTTCGCGCAGGTCGCGGTTCTCGTAACGCGCGGGCCATCCCGGGAAGTCATTGCCTGCCGCGGCTTCGCGCGTCTTGACGAGCAGCGGCGCCGTGCCGGCTGCCGTGATCGCGAGAAGAAAGACCGCGATGGCAAACCGCGGCCTCATGCGGCCGCCTCGCGCGGCGGGTCGCGCGGCGCCATTCGGCTCACGGCCCACAGCATCACGGCGCTCGCGGCCACAAACGCCGCGATACCCACGCCCTCGTGCCACCACGCAGGCGAATGCGCGACGAAACCGCTCTCGAGATAGAACAGGCTCGCCGCGCGCAGCACGTTGGCGGCAAGGGTGAGGGCCAGCGAGAGAAGGACGGCGAGCGCGACCTTGAGCGGTCCGAGGCGGAACAGCATGCACACCGCGAAGCTCAGCAGCAGGCCGGCCCACAGCATGTTCACACCGCTGCAGGGCGCGTCGAACTGCACCATCTCGCCGCGCCAGAGCAGGAAGGTGCCCTGGCGCGTGACGCCGATGCCGTGCATCTGCAGAAGCCCGACCGCCAGCGCGGCCGAGACGATGCGCAGCGGATAGCCGAGCGTGAATTGCAACGACGGCACCACCGGCAGCGCCAGCGCGACGAGGCCCCAGAACGCGACGGGTGGGCGCTCCTGGAACGCCGCGCAATGCAGACAGAACAGCGTGAGTGCGATGGCCGCAGCGGCGCGCGCGATCGGCGGCAGGACGAGGTAGCTTGCCGCATAGGCGGCAAGCACGGCCGCGACGAAGACAAGCGGCGCCGGGCGCGGTTGCGGCGCCTGCGACCTGCGCGCCACGCCGAGCCCGACCAGAAACGCGGCGATCAACGCGAGGGTCGCGGCATCCTCGGGCGCTGTTGCGACGCGCCCGAGATACCAGCGCCAAGCGTCCCACGTCGCCGCCATGACCAGCGCCGCGACGAGGACCGGAGATATCATACGTAGGCCAGCCGCTGCCGGTTGCGCCATGCGAACCACGTCAGCGACGCACAGGCGATGATGATCAACGCCCACTCGTGCGGTTCCGGCACCGTCGGAACGGTCGCCTGGCTCACCGGCGTGAGGCGGCTCTCGTCGTATTGCTGCTGCGACTCGAGCACGACGGCACCACTGACCGGCGTCACCAGCCGATAGCGGCTCGCCAGCGCCACGGCCTCGGCACGGTTGGCGGGTGCGTTGGTGCGCATCAGCTCGAGCACGCGGTCGCGCACCCACAGCCGCGCGATGTGCTCGGAGCCCTTGGGCACTCCGTCCGTCGCCTGACCCGGCGTCCTGCGGATGACGTAGCCCTTGGCGTCGGCGGACAGGGAGCGGAAGAAGCCGGCGAGATCGGCTTCGACCGTGTTGGTCTGCGGCAGCGAGCGCGCGCCCCAGGCCCAGGGTGCGTCCGGCAGTGTCTCGTTGGGGCCGGGCTCGACCCCGTAGAGCATCACGGCAGGAAGCTGCTTCAGGCGCGAGACCGCCTGCTCGAGGCGCGCGGCGCCGCCGGCGAAGCTCAGCGGTTGTGGGCCGTGGATCCACAGGAGCGTGGCGTTCGGCTCGCCCTCCAGCGCCTGCAGCGCGTCGGCCAGAGCCGGCCCGTTGTCCTGGCCGCCGACGAAGGGCGCGGAGTGCAGGAGCGCGGCAACCTCTTTCTTGTGCCGGCGCGACCACGGGGCCAGTGGAGCGCGCCAGGTCGCGTCGGACGCAACGATGACGCCGACCTTCATGCTCGACGGGATGGCGTCGAGCGCGCGGACGAGCTGGCTGCTGGTTGCGGCGAGCCGCGCCGAGCCGTCGATGACCAGCATGAGGGCGCCCGGCTGCGCGGTGGCAGGCTGGACCTCCTGCACCACCGTTTCACCGTCGCCGATGCGGGCGGCGCGCCTCACCATGTCGACGGCGCGCGCCACCGTGATCGTCGCGCGCGGACGCGAGAGCGCGCCGTCGTCGAGCGGACCGGAGAGGCGGAATTGTCCCTCGGAGCCGCGGCTCGAGCCGAGGCCGATGCCGGAATCGACGAGCAATTGCTTGCTCTCGATCCAGACGCTGTGGCGCATATCCGGCGCAACGGAGAAATTGCGCTCGATCATTGCCGGAAGCGTGAGCCGCGCATACGAGGCATCGACCATTTCCAGCGGCGCGGTGATGCCGATCTTGAACTTGATGGTGCCGCCGCCGGCGGGAACCGGGAAAGCCTGTGCCAGCACGCGGTCCGCGCCCTTGGTGGTCACGAGGAGCGGGTCGCGCCGCTGCTGCACCGCCACGCGCTGGTAGGCGGCACGCACTTCGCCACGCCCGCCGTAAGCGGCCTCGCGCTCCTCGCCGTTGACCCACAACGTGGCCCGCGACACGACGGCGTCCGGCGGCAGCGCCAGTTGCAGCCGCGCCTCGCGCGCGATCGGCGCCGCATTGTGGACCTCGATGGTCCACTCGAGATAGGCGACCGCATCGTCGGCACTGATCGAGCCGTCGATGCGCGACGTATTGAGGCTGACCCCTTCAACCTGTCCGCCGACCTGCGTTCCGCCGTGGTCCCCGTCGAATTGCGCGCCGGCAAACCGGGATTGCCCGAACTGCCGGGGCGCAGGCTTGGTGTTAAACGGCACGCCGTGCACCCGGTAATAAACTTCGCGCGCCTGAGCGCTGGACAAGGCAGGCTGATCGCCGCGGCGCACGAACAGGCTGTCGCCGCGATACATGACGAACGCGCTCAATGGTCCGTTGGGCTGCGCCGTCATCCCGTAGCAGAGTCGCAGCAGAAGATCGTCGTCGCCAACCGCACGCAGCAGCGCCAGTCCGCGCTCGCGGTCCTCCGGCACGTCGCTTGCCGCCCACTGCATGGCAAGCCGAGTCACCGTCGCCGGAACATCGAGCGCGAGCACGCACAGCAGGCCGACCACCAGTCCGCCAGCGAGGGGCCGCCACAGAGGCTGATCGCCGTGCCGCGCCAGCAGGGCCCGACTGAGCTTCACTGCCGCCCCAAAGGCGACAAGCGGGGCGAGCGGCAACACGCCGATGAGCACGAGGATTCCGAGCAATGCCAGGGGAGCGAGCGGGAGGAAGAGCAATGCATAAAATCCAGCGATGGCCAGGGCAATGCCATTGGCAAAGGCCAGCCACTTCGGCTTGCGCAGGCTGCCGTCCCACAGATGCTTCCACACCAGATAATTGGCAGCCGGAACGGAAAAGAGCGCGAGCGCATGCGCGTAAGTCGGCATCGGATCGAAAAACGCTTGGGCGCAGATGCGTGCGGCGAATTCGAGGGAGATGACCAGGGCCGGGTACACGACACCTAAGATGATCATCCCCTCGCCCACTGGCCGCGAGGGTTGCTTGCCGACGGGCTCGAAGCGCACACCGGCCATCTTGGACTGCAGGTTGCTCATGGGCGGTCTCCCGGTTGCTGGCCTGGACGATTGCCGAAAGGCTCATGACACCGCGGCGAGCGGCGCCACGTCGGGAATGGCGCCGAAGCGCCGTTCGCGCCGGTGGAACTCGTGCATCGCGGCGCGCAACGCATCGGGGCTGAAGTCGGGCCACAGCGTGTCGACGAAGCAGAGCTCGGCGTAGGCGCACTCCCACAGCAGGAAGTCCGACAAGCGCTTCTCGCCGCCGGTGCGGATGAGGAGATCGACGTCGCGGCCCGGCCCTTTGCCCTGCCAGGCGAGCAGCCGGCCGAACGCCCGGTGCGCCGGCGAATCTTCCGCCAGCCACGCAGCGGCCGCGGTGGCGATGGCATCGCGTGCCGAGTAGTCGAGGGCAATCTGCAGATCGAGGCGCTCGCCCGCGGCCGTCGCGTTTTCGGCGCGTGCGATCTCCTCCTTCAGATCGTCGGGCAGCCGGTCGCGGCGGCCGATCACCGACAGTCGCGCGCCGCCGTCGACGAGACGGCTAAGTTCGGCCTGCAGGTATTGGTGCAGCAGCGCCATCAGCGCGCTCACCTCCGCGACAGGCCGGCGCCAATTGTCGGACGAGAAGGCGAACAGGGTCAGCGTGCCGATGCCGAAGTCCGGCGCGGCCTCGACCACGTGGCGGACGGCCTGCACGCCGGCGCAATGACCGGCCGAGCGCGCCAGGCCGCGACGCTGTGCCCAGCGGCCGTTGCCGTCCATGATGATGGCGACATGCAGATAGGCTTTACTTCTCACGGTACTTTGCATTGTAAAGTCCACTCGCAAAAAAAATTACGCGGGCTTGAGGCGACGGAGCTCGGAAGTTCCGGCGTTGGATTTGGCGGCACTGGCGGCATCGCGCACCACCTGCTCGAGCACCTTGAGATACTCGAGGTAGCGCTGCCGCCCCTGTGCGGTGATGCGGCAGATGGTCTGCGGACGATTGTGGTCGTAGCCCTTCTCGATCGCGATGAGATGCGCCTCCTCCAGTACCTGCAGATGCCGGCTGAGATTGCCGTCGGTGAGCCCGCACATCTGCTTCAGATCGCCGAAGACGAGCCCCTTCGGATGCGCGACGAGCGATGTCAGCACGCTCAGCCGCGCCTTTTCATGGATGACGCGGTCGAGGCCGTCATAGGCGAAACGCCCGGCCTGCTCGCTCTTCGATTCACTCCTGGCCATGATCGGCTCCAACGCTGCCGTACAGAACGCCGGCCATGAACAATTGCCCGATGCCGAACGGCACCGCCATCGCCCATGGCGACAAGGCATGCGCCTCGCTGGCGAACGCGAGCGTCGCAAGCCCGGCCGCGAGGTACCAGACGCCGATCGCGAACATCGGCCGCGGCAGCGAGCGGCATGACGCGAAAAAGCCGAGGCTGAACACGATCTGCCACAGGCCGGGGAGCATCCACAGGGTCTGCGGCGCGAAGCGAAACAGCACGAAGGTGAGCAGCGCGCCGGCAACGCCCGCCGGCACGAACTGCTCGGTTGCGGCGTGGATCATCTCGTCGGCAAGGCCGCGATGGATGCGGCGCGAGCGCGCCACCATCTCGATGCCGATGAGGATCACCGACACCGTGGCGGTGGCGATCCACAGCACCAGATAGGCAACGATGTTCGCGGTCGGGTCGGGCAGCCACAGCGCCTGCACGCCGGCGGCGGCAAACGCCAGGAGGCCGGTGACCGCGACGGTCATCGGACCGTAGCCGCAAAATTCCGTTCCGCGCGCGATCTGGCTGCGGATCGCCGTGATCTCCGCCAAGGCCTTGTCCAGTTCCCGCATGCCGCCCTCACGTACTTTACATTGCAAAGTACACTAGGTGGCAGACTTAGTCAAGTCGCGAGCAACCGTTTGGTTACGGTGCGGGTCAGCGCAGGAATTCGGGGGAGATCAGCCTGGGCAGGAACAGGGCCACGTCCGGCCACACGATCACCAGGGCGAGCACGCCGAGCATCGGCAGCAGCATGATCAGCGTGTCCTTGAGCGCGTCGGCCATTCGCATGCCGGCGACCGCGCAGGAGATCATCAGGCACAGGCCATAGGGCGGCGTCACCAGGCCGAAGGCGAGCGACACGATGCCGATGATGGCGAAGTGTACCGGGTCCATGCCGGCCGCCTTCGACAGCGGATCGAGAATCGTGCCGACGATGATGATCGCCGGAATGGCATCGAGGAAACAGCCCACGACCAGAAACACGAAAGCGATGAAAAAACCGGTCGCGGTCGGTCCCATGCCCCACGCCGACACGCCGGCCAGGATGGCCTTCGGGATCTGATAATAGGCGAGCAGCCAGCCGAACACGCTGGCGGTGCCGACGCAGAACAACGCCACGGCCGACAGCTTGCCGGTGTCGAGCAGGGCGTGATGCAGGCCTTTGAGATCCATCTCGCGATAGAAGAAAAGCGACAGCACGCCGGCGTAGAGAACGGCGATGCACGCGGACTCGGTCGCCGTGAACCAGCCGAAAATCTTTCCGCCGACGATGATGAACGGCGTGGCGAGCGCCGGCGCCGACACCACCAGCGCCTTGATGAGCTCCGCCCAGGTGGCGCGCGGATAGGTGGGATAGCCGCGGCGCTTGGCATAGGCGTGGACGGTGGCCATCTGCACCAAGCCGATCAGCAGGCCTGGCACGATGCCGGCGAGGAACAGCGCGCCGATCGACACCGTCAGGATGCCGCCCCAGACGATCATGAGAATCGACGGCGGAATGATCACCGCCAGGACCGCCGAGACGGCCGTGATGGCGACCGAGAAGCTGTCGTCGTAGCCTTCCTTGCGCTGCGCCTCGATGAAAATTTTCGACTGGCTGGCGGCGTCCGCGGTCGAGGAACCGGAAATCCCGGCGAAGAAAATCGACAGCACGACATTGATCTGGGCGAGCCCGCCGGGGAAATGCCCGACCATCGTGCGCGAGAGCAGAATCAACCGGTCGGTGATGCCGCCGACGTTCATCAGATTGGCGGTGAGCAGAAAGAATGGCACCGCCAGCAGGATGAAAGAGTTGTAGGCGTTGAAGGTCTCCTGCGCGAGGGTCATGACCGAGAGCCGCGGCTCCACGATCAGGATCGGCAGCGCGGCAAGCGCGAGCGCGAAGGCGATCGGCACGCGCATGAACAGGAACAGGAAAAAGAGACCAAACAGGATGGCGGCGGCAACCCCGGGCGACAGCACGGCGCCGCTCATGCACGGCCCCTGATCAACACGCGCACGTCG
>Ga0081540_1003586_pt1 | contig 12196 bp, 8 predicted proteins | sample TabmetS2T1R1_FD_71024 | JGI IMG/M metagenome (GOLD analysis project Ga0081540, IMG submission 71024) | Tabebuia heterophylla rhizosphere microbial communities from the University of Puerto Rico - S2T1R1 | ecosystem: Host-associated > Plants > Roots > Rhizosphere ...
GGCCGAAGATCGCGTCGCGGCCACCGAAGCGCTCGTCACTGAAGAAGTGGTAGCGGATGAGCTTCTTCTTGTTGTCGATGTACTCCGTCTTTCCGTGGCTGAGGATCATGTCGTAGATCCTCTGGAAGGCGGTGCGGGTCACCCGCGGGTTCTGGCGGACCAGCTGAAGGTAGTCCTCGAAGCCCCCCTCCCAGTGCAGCTCCGCGTACTGCTTGCTGTCCTGGAGCTTCGCGATGCGCTCGACCCACGAGCCCTGCGCCACGGTCGTCATGTCTCGTCTCTATCCTCTGGACGCTCCGCACGGGGCGGGCGCCCACAAACCCCACACCGGCGCGGGGTGGGACCGCGCGAGCGTGTCCGGTGCTGAAGGGGCGGGCGGCTCCCGGAGGCGCTGTCGCCTTGCCGGGTCGACGCCGTCCCGCGCGACCGGGACGCGGGGTGGAGACTTCCTGACTCCTGGAAGCTTATTCGTTCCCCTCGAGCGCTTCCAATGCCCCCCGGGTCCCTGCTAGGCGCAGCGGACAGATCGATGCCAAACCCGTCCGTTGCGCCCCGGATCGAGGAGCCTTCCCCGATTGCGGGCTCCCCTCCCCGCGTGTCGAGCGAGGAGGCGAGAGCCATCTGGAGCCTGCTCTTCGCCTGCGCTCTCGTCCTTCTACCCCGTCTGGCTGTCTTTCCCTGGAGCGAGAACCTCTACGGAGATGCGGTGGTTCGGACGGAGCTCGCCCAGCGGTGGCTCCAGAACCCACACTGGATCGCCCACATGGACGATGGAGCATTCCAGTACGGACCGCTCCACGTGTATCTGGTGGCGGGTGCGCTCGCACTTGGCGTCGACCGTGAGGACGCGGGCCGGTGGGTGAGCCTGCTGTTCGGTGTGTTGACGGTGCTGCCGCTGTGGTCGCTCTCCCGCCGGCTGGGGGGAGCCCAGGCCGCGTGGTGGGCCACCGTCGGGCTCGCGCTGTGGGGGATGCACATCCAGATGTCCACCACCGCGGGCAGCGAGTCGGTGGGGCTGTTCTTCGTGCTCTGGGTGCTGGCGCTCCTGGCCGAGGGCCTCGACGAGAACCGCTTCGGTCCGCTGTTCGGGAGCGCGCTGGTCCTGAACCTCGCCTGTGCGGTCCGCTACGACTGCTGGCTGCTCATCCCGCTCCTCTGCGTGCTCCTCCTGCTCGGGGACAAGGACAAGGTGGCGGCCATCACCCGATCGGTCTGCTACGGGTTGCTCTCTCTCCCCTTCGTCGCCGCGTGGATGCAGGGGAACGAGCGGGCGAAGGGCGATCCGTTCGCGCCCATCCGGTACATCGAGAGCTTCCACCAGGCGTGGGTGGCGGAGGGCGTCGCCCGCTGGACCTCGGTCGGGTACCGGGCGCAGAACCTCTTCTTCTGGCCGGGGGTGGCGCTGCTCACCCTGTCGCCGCTCATCGCCTGGTTCGGCTTCCGGGGGATGGTGCGGATCTGGCGGCAGCGGCCCGAGTACCGCTGGCTCATCTGGGTGGTGCTGGTCCCCACGGCGTACTTCACCTTCCGCGGCGTCGTGCTGCTGAACTTCGTGCCCCTGGCCCGGTTCGCGGTGACGCAGGTGGCACTGCTCCTGCCCTTCGTCGGCGCGGGGTACCTGGCGATCGTCGAGGGCCGTTCGGCCTCGTCGCGGCGGGCCTGGACGGGCTCGGCGCTGGTCCTGGCGGTGCTCTTCCCGGTGGTGATCGGCATCCTCACCGTGAACCGCGACGACCAGGTGGCCAGCTCGCTCCGGCCGGTGAGCCCGGTCTCGACCAACCCGCCGGTGGTGATGAAGGTGGCGCGCTGGCTGAAGGCGGAGGTGGCGCCGGTGGGCGGCGCTGCCGCGCTGGACGTGGACGACCAGTACTGGGACTTGCAGATCGCCTTCTTCAGCGGCCTCCCCGACACCCGCATCTCCCGGATGCGCTGGGACATCTTCAGGAAGCAGCTGGCCGAGCAGCGACCGGAGGTCCTGGTGCGGCGGGAGGGCGGGGCGCTGGAAAAGGAGCCTGACTTCCTCCTGCAGGGAGATACCATCTCCTTCGACGGGGACGGCTGGGAGGAGGTTCCCGGTTTCCAGAAGCCGTGGCACGTCTACCGTCGCGCAGGCACCCACTAGAGGGCCTCACATGACCCAGGCAGCCTCCGCCGTGAACCGTCCGGACGCGCGCACTCCGCAGAAGTGGGTGTCGTTCACCGTCCTGTTCCTCATCGAGATGTGGGAGCGGTTCGGCTACTACGGGATGACCGCGGTCGTCGTCCTCTACATGGTGAAGAAGCTCGGCTACAGCGATGACCGGGCCAACCTCACCTTCGGCGCCTTCGTGGCCATGGCCTACGCCTCACCGGCGGTGGGCGGATGGCTGGGAGACAAGGTGCTGGGCACCCGACGGATGACGGTGATCGGGGCGACCATCCTCGCCATCGGTTACACGCTGCTCGCCACCCCCGGGGTCGAGCTCTTCATCTCGCTGGGGGTCATCGCCGTGGGGAGCGGGCTCTTCAAGCCGAACCCGGCGAACCTGGTCTCGAAGGTGTACGAGGGCAACCCGGCGAAGATCGACTCGGCCTTCACCCTCTATTACATGGCGGTCAACCTGGGCTCGACCCTGTCACAGACCGCGACGCCGCTCATCGCCGAGCGGGTGAGCTGGCACCTGGCGTTCGCCGTCTGCGCCGGAGGGCTGGCGCTGGGCATCCTCAACTACTTCTTCATGAACAGGTTCCTCCGGCACGTGGGCTCACCGCCGGACTTCGAGCCGTTCCCCTGGGCGAAGTTCCTGCTCACCATCGCCGGGTGCGTGGTCGCGGTCGCCTTCGTCTCCTTCGTGGTGCAGAACCTCACCGTCGCCCGGGCGATGGTGTGGCTGGCCACGGTGGTGATGCTGGGAATCTTCGCGATGCTGATCGCGAAGGGGACGCAGAAGGAGCGCAGCGGGCTGATCGCGGTGCTGATCCTCACCGCGCAGGGCATCATCTTCTTCGTCTTCTATCAGCAGATGTCGACGTCGCTGACCCTGTTCGCCGACCGCAACGTGGACCTGAACTTCCTCTTCGGCTACCGGGTGCCGGCCGGACAGGTGCAGGTGCTGAATCCGTACTGGATCTTCATCCTGAGCCCCCCGCTCGCGTGGCTGTACACGTGGATGGGCAAGCGGTCGGGCGGGGACCTTCCGGTCGCGGTCAAGTTCGCGCTGGGGTTCGTCGTGCTGGCCCTCGGCTTCTTCATCTTCGGCGGGAGCGGGTACACGGCGGGGCCGGACGGCAAGGTGTCCCTGTGGTGGATGATCCTGGGATACGGGCTGATGTCCCTCGGCGAGCTGCTGATCAGCGGCCTGGGACTGGCAATGGTGGCGCGCTACGTGGCCCCGAAGCTGCGCGGATTCCTGATGGGTACCTGGTTCCTGGCCACGGGCATCTCGCAGTACCTGGGGAGCTACGTGGCGACGTTCGCGAGCGTGCCGCAGGACGTGACCGATCCGAACCAGACCCTGCACCTCTACATGCGGCTGTATTTCTGGCTCGGGGGGGTCGCGGTGGCCGGGGCGATCGTGTCCTTCGCGCTCTTGCCGCTGATGAAGCGCCTGTCGGCGGAGTCGGTCCAGCCGGAGAATGCGCCCGCCGCCGCGACCGCCGCCTGAGAATGACCTGTTGCTGGTCTTCCCTCAGTGGCAGGGCGCGGGGAATGTCCCCGGGCTGAGGGAGTCGGCGCTCGCCATCGCAGACGCGATCCCCTGGAGCCGGAGGCGGCTCGAGGTTCCCGTCGAGCCGGGGCATCCGCTCTCGAGGGAAAGGGGAATCGACGGAAGAGCCGAGTTGCTGGTCCAGCTCACCCGGGCGCGTGAGCTGCTCGAGGCGGAGCAGCCGGAACGTGTCCTCGCAGTGGGTGGTGACTGCGGGATCGAGGTCGCCCTGATCTCGTATCTCCTGAACAGGTACGACGGGGATCTGGCCGTTCTCTGGGTCGACGCCCATCCGGACCTGAACACACCCGAGACATCACCGAGCGGCACGTTCCACGGCATGGTGCTCCGCGTGCTCCTGGGGGAGGGAGATCCCGAATTCACTGCGCTGGTGGACCGGCCGCTCCGGGCCGAGCAGATCGTCCTGGCCGGCACACGATCGTTCGACCCTCCGGAGCTCGCGACCATCGAGCGCTACGGGCTCCGGCTGTTCTCTTCGGCGACGCTCGTGCTCCAGGCACGCGAGCTCGTTCGCTCGATCGGCCATGCCGGTCGCCGTCGCGTCTACGTGCATCTCGATCTGGACGTGTGCGAGCCCACGGAAGTCGCGAGTGTCGCTTGCCCAGTGCCGGGCGGCGTTCCGACCTCGATCCTGATCGGTCTCCTCGACGCGCTCGCTGTCGAGGTCGACATCGTCGGCGCCGGAGTGACGGAGGCGCTGTTCGAAGGCTCCTCGGTTCCGTCCGAGATGCGACCGCTCCTCGAGCGGCTGGGACGGCTGTGAGCTCAGCCAGCGAGTGTTGAGCCGGACCGCGTTCCGGCTCTCGCTTCATTCGATGCATGACTGCCGAAGAGGTGACGCGGCGATGCACGTGTCACCTCGGGGCGTCTCGGTACTCCATCCATGCGGGGTCAGACGTCGCGGAGGAGCGAGGCATGCACACGGTGGTCAGACGACATTTCACCCGTTCCTGGGGTCGATGCGAGTCACGCATTCGCATGCCCGAATCACTGGCCCGTCTCGTTCTCGCCGGTGCACTGGCCATGGGGCTCGGCGCCTGTGACAGCTCGGACGGATCCACGAGCGACCAGGTCGCCGAGGGCAAGCAGACCTTCCGCTACGAGACGTTCGGCGACGAGACGAAGTGGACGGACGTCCTGCGCCTGCACGAGGCGATCAGCACCGTCGATCCAGCCACCGCGCTGAGCGTCGGGCTGAAGGTGGACTCGGAGGCGCTTCCTCCGGCGGTGGTCACCGGGATCCAGAACGGATCCATCAGCCTGACCGATCCGGCCACCACTCTGGCGCTGCTGAAGCTCGATGCCGTCGTGGGGGTGAAGGGCACCGTGACGGTGGTCAACGGCAAGGACACGCTGACCCGGGTGGGCATCACCTGCGCGCTGTGCCACTCGACGGTGGACGACTCGTTCGCCCCTGGGGTCGGGAAGCGCCTCGATGGTTATCCCAATCGCGATCTCGACGTGGGCACGATCGTCGCGCTTTCTCCCGCGCTCGATGACGCGACGCGGGCGGTGTTCAAGAGCTGGGGGAAGGGACGCTACGACCCACGCTTCAACCTGGACGGGCAGAACGGGCCTCAGGTGATCCCACCGGCCTACGGGCTGCAGGACGTCCATTCGGTCACGGCGACGGGCGACGGCACGGAGGTCCAGTACTGGAACCGCTACGTGGCCGTGACCCAGATGGGCGGGCACGGGTCGTTCTCCGAGCCGCGAACGGGCGTCTCGGTCACCAACGGCTCTGACGATCTGGTGAGCAGCAAGCTGCCCGGGCTGCAGGCCTACCAGCTCTCGATTCCGGCCCCCGCGCCGCCCGCGGGCAGCTTCGACGCCGCCGCCGCCACACGCGGGAAGCAGGTGTTCGACGCGACCTGCGCCACCTGTCACAGCGGGCCCCAGTTCACCGACGCGAACACCCGCCTTCATCCGGTCAGTGACTCGATGGGTGAGCCCGAGGCATCGGGCGTTCCGAGCTACGCGTCACGCAGCGCGACGAAGATGTATCGGACCGCGCCGCTGAAGGGCGTCTGGCAGCACCCGCCATACTTCCACAACGGATCTGCCGCGACGCTCGAGGACGTGGTGAGCACCTACAACGACCGCCGGTCCCTCGGTCTGACGTCGGATCAGCGCACCGATCTGGTCGAGTACCTCAAGTCGCTCTAGTCAGCGCCAGTCGGAGCGGCGCCCGGTGGCGCGTGCTGGCGATCCGGCGGGTCGAGCTCGCCGCGCTCGTCGGCTTCGGCCGGTGGGTCGAGCCCGGCGTGCTCGTCGGGGGTGGGCTGCTCGGTCGAGGGTCTGCGCCGAGGAAAGGGTCGCCGGTGAACGGACCTCCAGTGAGCTGCGGGAGAGGTCCCCAGCTCACGCCGGAAGGCGCGCGAGAGCGCTTGCTGGCTCCCGAAGCCCGACGCCGAGGCCACGCGCGCGAGGTCGGTCTCGCCCGAGCGAAGGAGCTCTGCCGCGACCCGGATCCGGGCGTGCCGCAGGAAGGCGGAGGGGCTGGTCCCGCCGAACTGGCTGAAGCGTGCGCGAGCTCGCTGACGAGATCGCCCCAGCGCTCGGGCGAAGGATCCGACGGTTCCGGACGGTAGGCTCGCCTCGCCGAGCTGCTCGCGCAGGAGTGGGTCGGCGAGCATCCGGAACCAACCCTTGTCGTACCATCCGAGGTCCGTGCGGATGTGGTCGCGGAGCGCCTGGACGAAGAGTACCTCGCAGAGTCGCGTGAGGACGATCTCCGCTCCGAGCGTCGGGATCGAGAGTTCTTCCCGGAGGGCGTGGAAGGACGGACCGAAGGAGCGCGGGAGGTATCCGGGTTCGGTCCGGATGAGTTTCGGAAGCGAAACGAGCATCGGATGTCCGAGCGGGGCCTCGAGGTGGACGCAAGCAGACAGGACATCCGGCGGGTCGTCCTCGGAGAGAGCCCGGAGGCTTCCGCCCACGCCGCGGTTCACCACCAGGAGCTCCGGGGCACGAGCCTGGTATCGCCACACCTTGATCGGGGCGTCGATCAGGCACGCTCCCTCGAGGACGAGGTGGAGCGAGATTGCGTCCTCCCGGAACGCTCGCCTCCATGGCGCGGTGTGCTCGGCAGATCTGTCGAGGACGCAGCGCAGCCTCAGCTCCTGCAGGGCAGCGACCAGCGGGTCGGGTGAGCTCTCCACTGCGGCGCCCGGAAGCAAGAAGCGGGCGCAGCGTGTGGGCCCCGGTTTGGGATGGCGCGTTTGCCAAACATTTGGGAACGGTCCCCCCTGAGGGGGGTCTAAACGACCAGAAATGCGTTCCATCCGGTTTGGGAGAGCGCCGATGCCAAACCGTTCCGTTCCGCCTGTTCTGGCATGGGGGCATCGAGTTCATCTCCCCGAAAGTCGCGACGAATAGAGGATGGGACCCCTCCCGGAGTGACCTCGCGCGAGGACAGTCCGGCTGAACGCGCTGGAATTGTTTGGCCTGGGGCCGATGCCAAACCGGATGGAACGCATTTTTCGTCGTGGAGACCCCCTCCCCCGGGGACCGTTCCAAGATGTTTGGCCAAGGCCCGATGCCAAACAGTAAACGGCACCGACAGATGCCACCCGAGCTCGGAAGATCTCGCAGGCCGACCGAGGCCGCCAGGCGCGATGCGAAATCGGAAACGGCGGCCGAGGTGCGCCAAGTGACGCAAGTCCGCGCGGGCGAAGGCAGCGGTCCGTGGTCGGAGCGAGGATGCTCTTGCGGGCGGCTTGGATCGCGCGCCGCATGAGCTGCGATGCCAAACCGGAACGGCACCGACAGACGCCACGCCGCGTGCCCGTCCGTCCCCTGAGCGCGGAAGATCTCGCAGGCCGCCCTGAGTGTGCACCGCGGCTGGGCCGTTCGCTCACGCGACTCACCTCGAGGCAGCGGACTGACGCGGATCCAATCCTGGTCGGTGCAGGGCACTCCCGACCGCGAGAATCACCGCATCCCGCCCGTGACTGCGACAATCAGTGCACCGCACCCGGCCGCAACACTCTCGTGCACCGCACCCCGACCGCTTCGCTCGACACCGCTCCCGCTCCGGGGCGCACCCCTCCACGCCCCGGAGCGGTCCCCCCCGCTCCTCAGGCCTTCCGCACCCACCCGTGTCGCGTGTTGCTCGGCGTTGGCCCGGCAGCGAGGTAGCGCTCCCGCAGCTTGCTCAGCACGTCGTTGAGCGCGAACTGCGGGAACTCCATGGTCTTCTTCAGGGCAATCGGAATGAGCGACTCGAAGTTGAACGGCACCGGGTGGTAGCGGTGGTCGTTCTCGTCCTCGCAGTCCCGGTCGGGCGTGGTGAGCCGCCCGTCCACGTTCTTGATCCCGTACAGCTTCGCGTTGTTCAGCCCGAAGATCTTCCGCTTTGCCCGTTCGGTCAGCTCGGGATACCCGTACCTGTGCCGGAGCCGCTCGGGGATCTGGAACCGCCACAGCGCCTCGATCTGCCACTGCGGCGAGCCGTACCAGACCGAATCCGAGCCGAAGAGGATCCGGTCCTCCCCGAAGAACTTCAGCGCCTGCCCCAGGATGTGCGCGCAGACCGTGGGGAAGGTGATGACCGCCGAGGCGAACGTGGTCCCCAGCTCGGCATAGACGTTCGGCAGATGCGCGCAGTCCACCAGGAAACGCGTGGTCCACAGGATGTCCGGGACGCCGTGCCGCGTGTTCCCCGACTGCACGTCGAGCAGCGCGTTCCGGACCCAGAAGCCCGGCCGGATGCACGAGTGATAGATGAGGAAGTTCAGCTGCGGCCAGTCGCGCGCCGCCTTCGGGATGTCGCTCGGAAACCCGGCCGGCGCCGATGACGGATCGTCCGCCGCGTTGGTGGACAGGCCCTTGTGGATGCAGATGTTGTAGAAGCCCGGGTGACGCCGCAGGTAGTGCCGGTACTCGGGCGCGGTGATCACCTCGTACATCGGGTACGCCACCTGCTCGTCGTCCAGGACCCACGTCGTCATCAGGCTGTCCGGGTCGCTGTCGAGCTTGGCCGAGTTCGCCGACGTGTAACCCTTCCACGAGTCGGGGTGCAGGTTCTCGATCTGCCAGCGGTGGTAGTCCCCGTAGACCGGGTCCACCATGTTGCCGCGCCCCGGGTAGAGCTGCCCGTGCGCGAGCATCCGGGTCGAGCCCGCGATGTCGTTCACCCAGTCACGCACCGAGGCGGTCTGGGTGGCGGAGAGGAACTCGCCGGCCTCGGACTCCTTGATGTTCTTGGGCGGCCGGGGCGTGCCCTGGTCGGGGACCGCGGCCGAGGTGTTGTTGCTCAGGACCCCGATCGTGACCTGGCTGTCCAGGTAGACGTCCTTCATGAACTGCACCAGCTGGAAGTTCAGGTTCAGGTTGGGCAGCCCGACCAGCGCCGGGTTCCACGGCGTGTTGATGCCCCCGAGCTCGTCCGGGAGATCGGTCGGGTTGAGGGCGCTGTGATTGCCCTCGGCGATGTCACGCAGCACGTTCCCCGGGCCGCCCCGGCTCGAGCGGATGGTGTGCAGCTGATCGTCAAACACGAACAGGTCGCGCGGAGGCCCGTGCATCCCGTGCGCGCCGCGCTCGTAGATCTCGTCCTTGCTGACCTTGAAGAAGGTCTGCCCGTGGGCCTCGTTCATCGCCAGGAACGAGACGGCGAAGCCGCCCGTGCCGGCGAGGAACTGCCTGCGGCTGACGCCCAGGCGCCGGGCGGCGCGATCCGAGAGATCGAGGATGCGGCGCTCCACCTGTCTCTGTTCGGGCGTCTGTGGATTCGGGAGGTACTCCCCGTTGGAGACCATCTGGGTCGGGACTGGACCTCTCAGCGGATCTCCTCCCTGGTCGGCGGGCTCGAGATGATCGAGCTGCTCCTCGCTGAACCAGGAATCCTCCTCGCGCGACCCGGGCACCTTGTGCGCCATGTGTACTCCCTCCACGGGCGGGCTCTCGGGTTCCGGGCGAGGTGCCCGGTCGGGAACCCGACCGGCGCGGACGGTTACGTCGCAATGAATGCAACATCAACGATCAACACCGTTGCCATCGCACGGAGCCTGCTCGCTCGCCTGCTGCGGGTCAGGTGGATGACGCCGCCGCCGCACCGCGACTTGCGTTCCTAAATGTCACAAACGTGTGTCGGGCTTGCTCGACGCGCCGGGCCGAGGCGTCCGCCGGCTCAGTGCCCGGAGCGTGCCCGGCGCCGCTGGTCCGCCCAGTAGTCGACCTGCCACTTCTTCACCGCGGCGTTGTGGCACTGGAGCGTGGGGCAGAACACGTGCGTCCCGTCGTTCCGCGAGACGAAGTACAGATCGCTGCACTTCGCGGGGTGGGTCACCGCCTGGAGCGCCGCTGTCCCGGGGCTGGCGATGGGTCCAGGGGGCAGGCCCTTCACCGTGTACGTGTTGTACGGGTGGGGAGTGACCAGGTCCTGCCGGGTGATGTTCTTCACGAACGTCCCGCGCAGCATCAGCATCGCGTAGAGCACCGTCGGGTCGGTCTGGAGCGGCATCCCCAGCCGCAGCCGGTTCAGGAAGAGGCAGGCGATGCGGGGACGCTCGTCGGGCGCACCGGTCTCCTTCTCCACGATCGACGCCAGCGTCACGATCTGCAGTCCGTCGAGCTTCACCGCCGGATCCTGGGTCGCCTCGGCGGCGTGGAGCTCCTCCAGCGTCCGGGAAACCATCTTCGCCAGCACGCTCTCCTCGGTGTACCCGTGCGTGAAGCTGTAAGTGTCGGGGAAGAGGAACCCCTCCAGGCGCGGTGCCGGAACCCCGAGCTTCCGAACGAACGCTGGATCCGCCGCGAGCGCCTCCAGCCGATCCAGCCGCAGCTTCAGCTGCGACGACGCGAGGAGCGGGAGGATCTCGTCCAGCCGGAGCCCCTCGGGAATGGTGACGTGGTACGTCTTCTGCTGTCCGGCGATGACCTTCTGGATCGCCTGCTCGGGGCTCAGCGGGAGCGTGAACTCGTACTCGCCGGCCCGGAGCTTCGGTCCAAGCTTCTCGCGGCGGAGCCAGGCATAGGTGAGCTCGGCGTCGGCCACCACCCCCGCCTCGGCCAGGACGTCCGCCACGCGTCGAGGGCCGCTTCCCGGAGGAATGGTCACCTCCTTCGTTCCCGCGGCGCCGGCCGGCGTCCGGGCGAACTCGCTGATCTGCCGGTCTCGCCACCACCAGAACGCTCCCCCTGCCGCGGCAGCGAGCACCGCGAGGAGCAGCAACACTCCCAGCACCCGCTTCACGGCTCGTCCCCGTGCGCAGGGGCTTGGTGCGCATCCAGCCAGCCCTGGAGGATCAGCGCGGCAGCCACGCGATCCACCACCGCCTTCCGCTTCGCCCGTGAGACGTCGGCCTCGAGGAGCACCCGGTTGGCGGCCGCGGTCGTCAGCCGCTCGTCCCAGTAGTCCACCGGGAGCCCGAGCTGCCGTACCACCGCGTCGCCGAATCGCCGCGCCTCCGCCGCGCTCGCGCCCTCGGTGCCGTCCATGTTCAAGGGCAGTCCCACCACCACGTGCTCCACCGAGTGATGCTCGGCCAGCCGGCGGAGCTCGGTGAGGTCCGCGCGGAGGCTCGTCCGGCGCAGGGTCGTGACTGGCTGCGCCGTCAGCCCCAGCGCGTCGGAGACCGCCACTCCCACCGTCTTGGTCCCCACGTCCAGCCCGAAGCTCCGCCTCATTCGCGGGGCACCATAGCAGTCCCGGGCCGGCGTCCCGCGGCGCGGACCGGGTCGTCCCTTCGGAGGGACGCTCGCCTGCGGCTTCCTGGAGAGAGAGACCCGGCACCATTCTTGAAACCCGCCCCTCTGCCCGGCGAGCCGTCCGGGAAGGGGGAAGGATGGGACTCTTCGACTTCATCGGGGACGCGCTCGGGGCCATCGCCTCGCCGCTCACCGCGGTCATCGATGCCGGGACCAAGCTGCTCGGGCTGCCCCCGGTCATCGGGGACGCGCTGAAGGTCGCCGTCGGAGCGACGACCGGAGACTTCGTCACCCTCCTGGAGGGGAGCGCGAAGCTCCTCAAGGACCTCGCCGGGAGCGCGGCCGAGACCGAGTACGCGCCTCCGAAGGACGAGGCCTACGGAGGGACCGACGGCTGGGCACCGAGCGCCTCGCTGCGCGCGGCCGACGCGGACGATCTCGCGCCGGTGGAAGCCCCCGAGAACGACGCGGTGCCGGCCACCGTCACGGACGCGGTGCCCGTCGACGAGGATCCCGAGGAGAAGCGAGCGCTGGACGCCCTCTCACGGAACTTCGACGCCATGAACCGGGACCACGGGTTCCTGGGCCTCGCGGGCGACAAGGTCATCACCGAGAAGGAGCTCCGCGAGACGGCCGAGGACCCGGACGCCCCGCTCGATCTCAAGCGCGCCGCCCGGTACATCCTCGACCACCCGGACCTCGTGGACCGGCTCTCCCGCTCGAAGGACGGGGACGATCAGGGCATCGCCCGCAGCGACATCGATCTGGCCCGCGAGTCGGGCAGCGAGGACTCGCCGGCCGTCTCGGACCTCCCCGCCGATGGTGGAATCGACGAT
>Ga0081540_1003587_pt1 | contig 12196 bp, 9 predicted proteins | sample TabmetS2T1R1_FD_71024 | JGI IMG/M metagenome (GOLD analysis project Ga0081540, IMG submission 71024) | Tabebuia heterophylla rhizosphere microbial communities from the University of Puerto Rico - S2T1R1 | ecosystem: Host-associated > Plants > Roots > Rhizosphere ...
AAAGAGCGGCGCGCCGCCTGGTACGACTTATCACGCCGCCAACAGAGCGGGTGCAACGGTGACGCCGAGCGAGCAGCCTTCGGTGCTGGAGCAATAGCCCGCCGGCCGCTTATCCCGTGCGCACTGCAGTCAGCAAATCTTGCGGCGTGAAAGGCTTGCGCAGGAATCGCGCGGCCTTGGGGAGACCGGACGGAGCGTTGCCGGAAATCAGCACAAAGTTCATTCGCGGAAACATCGTGCAGGCGAACACGGCCAGCTCCGACCCGAGCATCTGTCCATCCAGATTCTGATCGGCAACGACCGCGCGGAATTCGAGTCCTGATGTTGCGATGACGAGCTCGGCAGCCTCGGCCGTCGTGCATTCCACGACCTCAAACCCTTCCCCCTTGAGAAGGTCGGCAAAGACCTCGCGCTGCAGCGGATCATCCTCCACCAGGAGCGTCATGAACTGCGACATGAGGAGCTCCTTGTTATCCCATGTTAATCAGCTTCAATGGAATTGGTTCTGCCCCGTGAAATCCGCGCCAGCGGGGATTGTGTACGAAAGTGCACACATCCCGGGCTGTAGGCGCCTTTGGCCCCTAGCCCAAAGTTTCTAGAAGGTAGCAAGAAATACCGCTGGCGCGCGCGAGCGTTCCGGCGCACAGTTCTCCCGTCACCGTGCGGACCTCGGCTGTTACCGGTGATGAGAACGCCAGTTGCGCTCCCGCCCCACTATACAGGGAGCAGCGCCCATGACATCACGGCGTCGTTTCAAGCAAACAGAGACCCTCGAAAAGCGTCTGATCGCCGAAGCAACGCGCCTGCGCGAGCAAGCGAAACTGCTCGGGCCCGGTGCAGTCCGTGAAACGCTTCTGCGCAAGGCGCGTCAGACGGAAACCGCCTCGCACATCAACGCGTGGCTGAACTCGCCCGGCCTGCAAGCGCCAAGATGAGTCTCCGCACCGTGCTACGTCTGCGCGAGCGCGATGACACTTGCGGTCAGGACAAGAAAGCTTACAGCGACCAGAGATAACAACCCGCGCTCGACCCCATCCATGCGTTCCATGGCGCGCCCCGTTTTTGGTGCATGCATGCTGGCAGCTGAAATCGAAGCTATCATTAACGTGCGTAAATCGCGAGCCGCGGGCGCTGCAACGCGTTGGACTCTCCTTAATTTAATCCGCCGATTTCGATGATTGCCTAGTGGATCGCAAGCAGCGTGAGGCTCGCCATCAATGCGACGAAACTCGCAACGGCCAATCCAACAAACGCGCGCTCGATGACGTCCACCTCGCGGACCCCCGATTTTTGCGGCGCATCTTGCCGACCGCGCGGATTGCGGCATTAACGTATGTGAATCGCCGGTACCCTGTTCTATTCCGCAGGTTCAGCCACCGGCTTCACCTTGGCGCGTAACTCATCGACCAGCACTCGGATGTTCTCCGAGTAATCCAGCGGCACAACGACGAGATGCACGCCGCCGCCCTTGAACGCAGCTTCAAGAGTCGGAGTCAGGCCGTCCGCCGTCGTCACCCTTGACCCCTTCGCGCCGTAGCTCTCCGCGTATTTCACGAAATCCGGATTGCCGAAGGTGAGACCGAAATCGGGAAACTCGTCTACCGCCTGCTTCCAGCGGATCATGCCGTAAGCCGAGTCCTCCAGGATCAGAACGACGAGATTGAGCTTCAGGCGAACCGCCGTCTCCATCTCCTGCGAATTCATCATGAAGCCGCCGTCGCCGCACACCGCCATCACGCGCCGCTGCGGATAAAGGATCGCGGCCATCATTGCCGAGGGTAGCCCAGCGCCCATGGTCGCCAGCGCGTTGTCGAGCAGCACGGTGTTGGCGACATAGGTACGGTAATTGCGCGCGAACCAGATCTTGTACATGCCATTGTCGAGCGCGATGATTCCGTCTTCGGGAATGACCTGCCGGACATCGTGCACGATACGCTGCGGCGTCAGCGGAAATCGGCTTTCGGTGTTGCGATCGCTGATGCTCCGCAAAATGCCTTCGCGCAGCGACAGCAACGCGCCAGCGTTGGGCAGGCGCGACTCGATGCGGTCAGCGAGCAGCTCCAGGCTCGGACCGACATCGCCGACGACCTCGCATTGCGGGAAATAGACCTGTTCGACGGTGGCCGGCGTGTAGCTGACATGGATCACCTGCGGGCCCTTCGGCCCCATGATGAAGGGCGGCTTTTCGATGGTGTCGTGTCCAACGGCAATGATGAGGTCGGCGCGGTCGACCGCCTCATGCACATAGTCGCGTTCGCTCAGCGCAGCCGTGCCCATATAGAGGTTGCTGCCACCGGCCGCAGTCCCCTTCCCCATCTGGGTGGTGAAGAAGGGAATCTTGGTGCGGCGAACGAAGCCGTTGATGCCAGCGGTGCTGCGTGGCCGAGAGGCGGCCGCGCCCAGCATGATCAGCGGCCGCTTCGCCTTCATGATCATGTCGGCGGCGCGATCGAGCGAGGCGCGGTGCGCGACCGGAATCTCGATCGGGTGCACCGGCACCATCGCGATCGCTTCCGCCTTCTCGCCCGCAATATCCTCCGGCAGCTCGAGCAGGACCGGACCGGGCCGCTCTTCCATGGCGATGCGGAAGGCATCGCGCACCAGCGTCGGGATCGTCGCGGTGCTGACGATCTGCCGCGCCATCTTGGTCAGCGGCTTGAACGCAGTCACGACATCGACGATCTGGAATCCGGCCTGGCGGCTTTTCATGATCCCCTTCTGCCCCGTGATCATCACCATCGGCATGGCGCCGAGCAGTGCGTAGGCCGCGCCCGTGGTGAGATTGAGCGCGCCGGGCCCGAGCGTCGTCAGGCAAACGCCGGGCTTGCCGGTGAGCCGGCCATAGGTCGCGGCCATGAACGCCGCGCTCTGCTCATGTCGGGTCAGAACGAGCTTGATCGAGGAGTTGCGCAGGCTCTCGACCATGTCGAGATTTTCCTCGCCGGGCACGCCGAAGATGCGGTCGACGCCCTCATTCTCCAGCGCGGCAACCATCAGGTCCGATCCCTTAGGCATGGCTTCCTCCCATTTGTTGCCTGCCCTGCAACCGGTTGATCGCCGGCCACGGCAACTCCGTCAACACTATAGTCCCATTGCGGCGGCGCGAGCCACGACCCCCCGCCTTCCATGGCGCGAGAGGCGCACGTACGCGTCGGGAACGGGATCACGGGCCTCTTGTGGTTGAGCCACCTCGGGCGTAGAGTAGAGGTTGTATTTCAAGGCGGGCTTCGACATGCACGCCGATGCTTTTGATGTATTCATTAGCTATTCGCGCGCGGATTGGCGCGAAGCCGCCGACATTGAGGATCTGCTCAGGGCGGCGTCGCTGAGGACGTTCTTCGACCGGCGCGAGCTGGCGCCGGGATTGCCCTGGGTCCGGGCGCTCGAAGAAACCATGGGCAAATCCCGCGTCGCGACCATCCTGATCGGGCCGCGCGGCTTCGGCAACACGCAGCAATACGAGCGCGAGCTTGCCTTCTTCAAGCAGACACGAGATCCGCAGTTCCGCGTCATCCCGGTCCTGCTTCCGGGCAGCCACGACACGCCGACCGGCTTCCTGCAGCTTCTGACCTGGATTGATTTTTCCGCAGTCAAGAAGATCGCCGACGCTCCCAATGAAATGGCCCGGCTGGTCGCCGCTGTTCGGGGCGAACAACTGACTGACGCTTCCGCCGCAAACATATGCCCCTATCGCGGCCTGGATGCGTTCCGCGAGGAAGATTCTCCGTTCTACTTTGGCCGCGGCCGGGCCGACGATCCCTCCACACCCCTTGGCGAGCTCTTCAGCAAGACTCGCAGCAATTCCTTTGTCATGGTCGTTGGCCGGTCGGGCAGCGGAAAATCGTCGCTGGTCTTTGCCGGACTATTGCCGGCTTTGCGGCGCGACTGTCTCGACACGTTCTGGCACGTTCTTTCGCTCCGGCCCGGCGCCGAGCCGCTGCGCACGCTGGCGGAGACCTTCAACGTCCGGCGCGACGACGAAGGCATGGCAAGCTATGCCTCGAAGATCACCGAAGAGACCGCGCGCCTGCGGGACGGCGAGATCAACCTTCTCGGCCATATCATCGGCGACTATCTGGCCGGCGCCGATGGCAAGCCCGACCGCCTTCTGCTCTATGTCGACCAGTGGGAAGAGCTTTACGCCCAGGCTTCCGCCGCCGGCACCGACGAGCGTGTGGCGCAGCAGCGCAAGGATGTCGACCGCTTCGTCGATCTGCTGCTCGCCGCCACTCAGACATCCGCCGTCACCGTCGTCGCGACCGTTCGCGCCGATTTCTATGACTCCCTGGTTCGCCACCCGCAACTTCGATCGGTGTTGCCCGCCCAACAGGTCAATCTCTCTTCTGTGCCGCGGTCCGAACTGCGGCTTTCGATCACCGAACCCGCCAAAATGGTCGGACTGAAATTCGATCCGCCGAGCCTCGTCGACCGAATTCTCGACGAAACCGGCGAGGACGAGGGAATGCTCCCACTGCTGCAATATGCGCTGAAGGAGACCTTCCTCTGTCGCGAGGGCAAGGTCCTGACGGCGGATTCCTATGAGCGATCGGGCGGCGTGCAACGCGCCATCCGCACGGCGGCGGAACGAAATTTCGAGGGGCTGTCGAACGAGGACCAGGTCGCGGCCCGCCGGCTCTTTCTCAGGCTCGTGACCCCCGGCGAAGGTCAGGAGGATACACGCGCGCGGGCGGCGATGCCGACCGCCGTCGACCTGCAGAAGATCATACGGAATTTCGCGAGCCCCAAGACCCGCCTGCTGGTGACAGGTAGAGATCGCGCGGGTCGCGCGACAGTGGAAGTGGCGCACGAAGCACTTATTCGGACCTGGCCGCGATTGCGCGAGTGGGTGGATGCCAACCGCGAGATGCTTCGCGCCCGCGCCGCGGTCCTGCAGCACCAGGCCGAATGGGAAAGCAACAAGCGCCGCGACGATCTGCTGCTGCCCGCCGGCTTCCAGCTCGAGCGCGCCCGCGCCTTGCTGGAAAATCCCGGCGACATCACCATCGACGACATCCAGGAGTATATTTCGACGTCGATCAAATTCGAACAGGATCGGCTGGACAAGGAGAAGCAGGAAGAGCTCGAAGAGGCCCAGCAACGCGCCGAGGAGGAACGCGTCGCGCGCGAAGCTGCCGAGCAAGCGCGCAAGAAGTATCAGCGTTACTTCGTTGCGGCGGTGCTCCTTGGGTTGTTTGCGGTCGGCAACGCCGTCTATGCGGTTACGAAGAAGGTGGCGGCAGAGAACGCCAAACACGAGGCAATCGCCGCGCAGGAGGCCGCTGATGCAGCGAAAGTCGCTGCCGTGCAGGCGAAAACCGCCGCTGAGAACGCCAAGCTCGATGCCGAAGAAGATAGAGATCGTGCAAAGAAGAGTCTCGTTCTGGCCGAAAGACTCGTCTCCGTTCAGGCGCGCGAACTGCAAAAGACTCAGGGAATCAACGTGTCATCGCTCAAGCGAATCCTTGATGACTCCAGAAAGCCATTCGACGAGTTCGCGGAAGTGCTGTCCGACGACGTCACGTTTCGCGCCAGTTACGCCAACATGATGACGGAATATGGCCGCGTGTACCTGAAGGTTGGCGATCTCGCAACGGCGCAGGAATCATTTGAGAAGTCCCTCAACATCAGGCAGCTGGCAGTAAACGAGGGAGATCGGGTCGCATCGCTGCGGGGGATTGCCGACCAAATGGACGAAATTGCCAGGATCATGCAGCAACGGGGCAACCTGGCCAAGGCGGCAGAAAGCAGCGATCGCGCGCTCAATCTCAGAACCGAGATCATCACCTTGAGCGACGCGGACGCATTGTCGTTCCGCGATCTCGGCCTGTCGCTGTATCAGCGCGGCGACCTGGTGAGGCTGATGACGAAAAACGCCGCAATGGCCGCAGACATACAGGAGACGGCGCGGACCATGATGGAGACCGCCAGATCCCTCGGCGGCGCCACTGCCGACATCGACCTTAGAGTATCGCTGATTCATGGCAGCCTAGCCGACCATTATGACGCGCTGGGAAACACAGCGAAACGCCAGGCGAGTCTTTCTGAAAGTCTGCGCCTGCTGAAAGCACTTCATGAGCGCGACCCCGGCAACACCGAATACACGCGGTATCTTTCCTGGGCACATCAAGCGCTTGGCGACTTTTATCAGGAGGCCAAGGATTGGCCACGCGGTCTGCAGCAATATCAGGCTTGCCTGGCCCTGCGTCAGGAGCTGGCAAGCAGCGATCCGCTTGCTTCGCTCTATCAATACGATCTCGCCTGGGCTCACAGTTTGCTCGGATCCTTCTATATCGGTCCGGGCGGAGCCGATCTGGACAAGGCGGCCAGCAATTACGGAACCGCCTATGAGATCAGGAAGAAACTGACCACGATCGATCCAACCAACAAGCGGTGGCGCAAAGACCTTGCGCTGTCGCTGGAGACACTGGGCGACGTGGCAAGGAAAGGCGCCAGTCAGCAGGAAACAGCCCGGCAACAATACGAAGCCGCAAGGGAAATCATGCAAAACCTGGTGGATAGCGATCCAGACAACAATGGCTGGCGAAGCATTCTTTCTGGTATTCAGGCAAAGCTGAAGACCCTGACAGCCGACAGCCGAGCTCCGCAGACCCTGAGCACCCGTGAATGATCCTGCTTAACCGTCGACATCTGCTGATGCAGGCAACGGCCATGGTCGGCGCTGCGTCATGGCCGCAGGCCGCTGCAACAGGACCGCTGCAACCGGAAAAAACCAATGATATCGACGCAGCGCTGCAGGCGTGCATCAAAGCCGGAGACGCGCCGGGCGTCGTCGCAATGGCCGCCACGGAGCGCTCCGTCGTCTATCAGGGATCGTTTGGTCTTCGCGACATCAAGGGCGAAGCCAGGATGTCGCCGGACACGATCTTTCGAATTGCCTCGATGGTCAAACTGCTCACATCCGTCGCGGCCATGCAACTCGTCGAACAGGGCAAGCTCAAGCTCGACGATCCCGCCGCAAGGATCGACCCCACGCTCGCCTCGCCGCAGGTGCTGGCCGGATTCGATCCGCAAGGTGTCCCCCAGCTGCGGCCGGCGGCAAAGCCGATAACGTTGCGCAACCTGCTGACGCACACTTCCGGATTGAGCTACCAGCTCTGGGACGCAAATGTCGTCCGTTATCTGAAAAGTGCAAAAGCCCCGCCCCGCATGCCGCTGATGTTCGATCCGGACAGCAAATGGTCGTATGGCAGCAGCATCGACCGGGTCGGCAGGCTCGTGGAGATCGCGTCGGGGAAAAGACTCGATCGCTATTTCCACGACCACATCACTCGCCCGCTGGGCATGGTGGATACCGCCTTCGTGCTGACCGAGAGCCAGCATGGGCGCGAAGCCAGCCTGTGTGCGCGCAAGGCGGACGGGACCTTGTCGCCGGTACCGCTGGAAAAGAAAGCGCCGCCGAAGACTTTTTCGGGCGGCAGCGGAATCTTTTCCACCGCCCCCGACTATCTGCGGCTGCTCCAGGCGCTGCTGGGCCGCGGCAGCTTCAACGGCTCAAGCATCCTTCGGCCGGAAACCGTCGCGCTGATGGGCAAGAACCAGATCGGCGACATCGAAGCCGGCGTCATGAAGACGACCAATCCGCGCCTTTCCAGCGACGTCGACTTCTTTCCCGGCGTGCGGCTGCGATGGGGCTTGGGCCACATGATCAACCTCGATCCCGTCGAGAACGGCCGCAAGGCGGGAAGCCTGACCTGGGCCGGGCTGTACAATACGCATTACTGGATGGACCCGGCCTCCGGCATCGCCGGAGTGATCATGATGCAGGTGCTGCCGTTCGCGGACGAGCGCGCGCTAAACGTCTATCGGCAGTTCGAGCACGGCATCTATCGATCTTTCAAACCGGACTAGACTGGGCATCGCAGCAAATCGCGAGAGGCGCCCTGCGCGCGCCGTTCACATGCGCGCGGCGAGCGCGCCCGCTCTAACCCAAGGCGGACCTTCGAGAGCGATAATGCCTTAGGAAGCATCCCCCGTCACCTCATCGGCTGGGCGCTGGACCACGACACAGTTACACGCGTCGTCCGCGCCGATGAGTTGGGCGAGTGCCAAGCCTAGTTGCGCTGGCCGAAGATTGGCAGGAACGACAGTCCCTGGGCGTTTTGCACGGATTGGTCCTGTGCTCGGGCATCTTGTACCGGCGGACGTTCTGCGCGCGCATCTTGCGCTCGCGGGACTTGTTTTCGGAGGTTTTGCGCGCGCACCTCTGCTCGTGCGTTGCGGACGGCCGCCCGGACTTGTCGGCGCTTTTGCGCTTGTCGATACGGTACTCTAATGTTCTGCGCAGCCGGAGCTGGAACATTTTGTACAATTTGTGCCGGGGCATCTTGAACGGGCTGTGCGGGCCCGCCATGCGCCTGCGCATCTTGCTCCGCCGCCCAGGCCTGGAATTGCCTAAACAGGGCGTCGGATGGTGACTCGGTCTTTTCCGTCTGATCCTGACCGGTCGGCTCCGATGTGGCAATTTCGACGCGGGCCGGCGCTTCGTTTGTGGTCGGCGGCAAGGCTTGGGCATCCGCGGCAGACGGAACCAATGCCGGCGCATCGGCGGCAGATGCAACTAGAGCCGGCGCATCGGCGGCAGATTGAATTGCTGGTGTCGGCTGAGGCGTCGAATTACCGACCAGCGAAGCCGACAAGTCTGCAAGGAGACCTACTGGATTTCCCATCGCCAGCACCGCGATACCGGTCGCTGTGGCGGTTGCAATCAGGATGCTCGCCTTGAAGGCGCGCGACGCGGGAACGGCTCCGTCAGTAGCATTGCCAATACCCTGCTCCTCAGCTCGATCAGCGAGAAACTGAGGCAAAGGATGGGTCGGATCAAAACCGGCTTTCGTTGGCATTGGGTGATGCCCTCCTCAATGGCGTCGTCGATTGCTAGCCTGCTATCGAGGTCCAAAAGCGGAGGAATCTTGATTACACTTGGGCTCGGGAACCGCGCGACTGTCGAGCACGTGCCTAGTTATCTAGGCAACCAACGCCTCACCGTACCCGGGCTCCTGCGCCTGCCTGGCACGTTCCTCAAGAATAAATTTCAGACCAAGTCGAGGTTCTACTTATAAGACTTATCTTCAGGAACCTCTGTTTCGTACCCCTTGGCCTTTTCCAGGAGCGCGTCTCTTATCGGGCCCGCCGGCAGAAGCGCCGCTTGATGGCGTGCTTCTCTCGCGCATTCGGCGGCCTTTTCGACGAACTCCCGATCTTTATCTTTCTTGCTTGCTTGTTGGCGGGCCGCCATCCGTTCGAGCTCTTTCCGAACGCCCGCGGCAGAGTCACCGACCTTGTCGACCACCGCCAACAGCTCCGCTCTCGTCACATTGAGCGCACGAGTCCAGGCCTTCAGCTCGTCAGGCTGGTGCACATTGATCTTTGAGCGGTCCGGCGGCTCTCTCTTGGTCAGGCTTTCCATCAGCGCCTCTCGGCAAAAAAACGCTTGCAGAAGGCTCTCGTTCCGTCGTCTTGTATGCCAGCGCGCGCATAGCTGCGCGAGGCGAAAGAGCCGACCATGTATCGGGCTCAGCGGAGGACACAATTCAGACGCAAGAAACGCGCCTATTTACGACCGAAAAGCGTCGAAGGCGTGTGCAGCAAATATGCCGACGCTGAGAACTATGAGAAACGCTGCAATAGCTTCAAACATAGAGGATCCCTCAAGCCGGTACAGTAAGATAGTGGCTCGTTGCACAGTCAAAATGATTCGACTGTAGGGCCACTTGTTCTCTTGTCGTTGATGATTCCTTGCAACGTTCTGGTCAGGCCTGCTCCGGCCTCAAGCAATCGAGTTAGGACAGATGGGCCAAACGAAATTGGTCAGTTTGCGCCTTGCGATCCCCATAATGCTTGTCGCTGCTGTCGTGGCAGCAGGGTTCACCTATCTTATTGCTCTTATTGCGCCGTCGTCGCCGGTTGAAGTCGACCACCGAGCGCCACCAACCGCATCCAGCTCCAGTATGCGCGATACGGCCGTACCGATGAGAATTGGTCGACCTGCGAATGATGACGAGAAAGCAGTCGCGGCCTTCCAACGAGCGGCCGATGAGATCCTAAAGAGAGCAGCAAATTTGCAAGCGTCTGTCGCTACTGGTGACCCGCCGATCAGTGGCAAAGTCCCGTTACCAAAAAGGCGCCCGATCCCACGCCCTTGACTGGCGGAGCATGAGAGGTCGCCAGCCTGTTGTCCAACCGCGGTGTATCCACGTTGCTAGACTGGGCACGCGATGTCTGCTTTGCCGCTTAGCGGACGTCTCGATGACCCTCGCGGATGTCCGCCGTTGAGTGTGTGAAGCCGACATCCCGGGCGATCCGACTTGTCCGCAAGGCTGCCGGGTGACCCGACTTGGCTTGCGATTGGAGGAGCCGGCTCATTCTTCGTAAGCAGTCTGTTTACGCGGAGGCCGAAGTTTCTGGTGCGCTTGTCAAGGATTTCTTAGATTCAGGGTTCATACTCGGCGCCCATGGAAAAACGGGGTGCGCAGCGCAATCGGGTACTGAAGGCCGGCATGATAGAATTCCCTGGGGGCGCCTTCAGCTGCATGGTCAGAAATATGTCTGAAAGAGGAGCAGCCCTGGATGTTCCAAGTCTGGCCGGGATTCCTCACGACTTCACCTTGGTAATACCACTTGAAGGCCGACGTTTCTATTGCCGCAGCGTGTGGCGAAAAGAGCGGCGGATCGGCGTGTCATTCGATTAGGCCAATTGAGCCCAGGGGCAGCCCGCATTCCATCGCGCTTCGGAAGTCGATTAGTTACCATCTGGGGCCCGGAAATGCTGCAGTAAGGCTCCAACTGAAGCCGTGCCGTGGGAACACTCAATCGGGGGCCTACCGAAGAGGCGGCCCCACGACTTGCATGTGGTGCTTTGCCATCACCTTCTGGTTCGTGTCGGCATCGACACCTTGCCGCTCCGCGAACATCATTTCGAACCCACCGGGCGTCACACCAAACAGCAATACGCCAGGCTCCGTCCCGACGTTCTGGAACGTGTGCGGAGTGTTGCGAGGAATGAAGACAAAGGCCCCGGCGGGCGCGCTCACAATGCGTTCGCCCAGCTTGAAGTTGAACTGACCGCTCACAACGTAACCAAACTCAGCTTCCATTCCGTGCAGGTGCGTAGGGGGGCCGCTCTTGGGTGCGATGGTTTGACGGAAGATGCCGAGCGCACCCCCGGTTTTATCAGCCGTCGCCAATAGTTCGGTGAAATCTTGCTCTCGGCCCTGCTGTCCGCTGTAGCGGGGGGCTTCGCCGGGCAGGACGATGAATGCCTCCTCGCCCGCGGAGACCCGGCCTGAGGTGAAGGGAAGAGCAAGGACGACAACAGCGGCAACAAGTGAAAGAAGGCCGAAACGCGTCTTCATGGGCTTGGCATGCATGGCAACCTCCCCTGGATATGTGACGGCGTGCGAGCGAGATCAGAACGCTCGTTTGGCTTCCGTCGTGGAGGTATAGACTACTTCCGCTTGCCAGGAAATCGGCGAGCGCGCTTGACGTGCGGCTTGCTTTTTCCTGAGCGGACGTGGCGCGGACATGCCGCAATCGACGCCAATGAATCTGTCGCGGACGTCGGAATGGAACAGCTCGAAGATGTGATCAGGATCACAGGGATCGTTCGACTTTATTGTTAAGGCGGTACCCATATTCACTCGCCTCCGTTGGAGGTCCGGATGTGGTGCATTAACTGCGCAATCGAAGTCGCGGAACAAGAGAAATTCTGTGGGCAGTGCGGATCGCCGGTGGTGCGGCGCTGTCCGGCCTGCGACACGGCAAACCCGGCCTCAAGCAAGTTTTGCGGAGACTGCGGGACCAAATTGCGCGTGTATTCGCCCGCGGTGGCAGCGCCGGCGAGATACTCGCGCCCGATCGAGCGCCGGCAGCTTTCAGTCCTGTTTTGCGACCTGGTCGGATCGACCGCGCTCTCCGCGCGGCTCGATCCCGAGGACTTCGGCGCAATCATCGCCGGCTACCGGCGCTGCATTAGCGAAACCGTTGCCGGCCTGGACGGCTTTGTCGCGCGACATCATGGCGACGGCGCGGTAATTTTTTTTGGCTATCCTCAGGCGCACGAAGACGATGCGGAGCGCGCCGTTCAGGCCAGTCTCGCATTGGTGCAGGCGGTCTCCGCCTTGCCCGCAAAGGAAAAACTGTGTGTGCGCGTTGGTGTTGCAACGGGCCTCGCGCTTGT
>Ga0081540_1003588_pt1 | contig 12193 bp, 15 predicted proteins | sample TabmetS2T1R1_FD_71024 | JGI IMG/M metagenome (GOLD analysis project Ga0081540, IMG submission 71024) | Tabebuia heterophylla rhizosphere microbial communities from the University of Puerto Rico - S2T1R1 | ecosystem: Host-associated > Plants > Roots > Rhizosphere ...
CGTCCGGTTCACCATTCCTGGAGGGTGCGACCGTGACGGTCGCCGGCGCAGCACTGTTGCAGCACGTCACCGCGGCGGTCGCCAGGTTTGGCGGCAACGTGCTATCGTCGCAAGTCGATCTGCAGGGCACGCGATCCAAGTCCGGATTCCTCACCGTCATCATAAGCTGTGACATCGACCAGCCGAGCCTGCAGCAGCTGCTCTATGACGTCGAAAGCGGCATGCCGTTCCTGTTCGTCGATCAGCTCGTGGTGCAGACGCCGGCGAACTCCGCTGCGGGTGAAGGCAGGCTGCGCATTCTGTTTGCGGTCTCCGGACAATGGCAGGGTGCAAAACGGGCTCAAGATGACAAGAGCACAAGATGACAAGGCCTGAGGTGAAACGTAGACGCGCCACGCGGCTTGCACTTCTGCTGGCGGCTGCGCTCGGCGGCCCTGCCTCGACGGCGGCGTTACCGACCGAAATGTCCGACGTCGATGCGGATACGCAACGCCGTGCTGATACCCCATCTGCGTCGTCGCTGTGGAGTGCGCCCGCGGCCCCGGCGCCGGTCGTCGTCGAGCCTGCGGATCAACCTTCCCCTGCGCCTGAGCGAGCGCGGAGCGCCAATCCGCTTTGGGCGATTCCGCTGGCGACGCTGTCGAGCACCCGCGAACGGCCGATCTTCTCTCCGTCGCGCCGGCCGCCGCCACCCCCTGTCGCGGCTGTGACGGTTGCGCAACCACCGCCGCCACCGCCGCCGAAGTCGCCACGGGCCGAGCGTCCGCAGCTTTCGCTCGTCGGCACCATTGTCGCCGATGACGATCAGAGCTTCGGGATTTTTGTCGATGAGACAACCAGGACATCGCTGCGCCTGAAGATTGGCGAGGATCATCTGGGCTGGAAATTGCGTTCGGTCCATGGCCGCGACGTGACGTTCGAGCGCGACCAGCAGACAACGATATTGAGCTTGCCGCAGCCCTTCGACGACCTCGCCGGGCAGACGCGCATACCGACCGAGAACGCGATGAACCTGTGGCCCGGCTACACGCCGCCGCAGCTTGGCGGACAGCGTTAGCTGATCAAGCCGGTCTGCTGAAGCGCAAGGGTGACCAGCAGCCCGAGCGCAAGAAACGGGCCGAAGGGAAGCGACGTCTGCCGCGTCATCGTCAGCCCTGCGAGCTGCATGACGCCAGCCGCGGCGAGCGCAGTTAACGAGGCTACCAAAAGCTGCACCGGCACGCCGGCGACGCCGATCCAGATGCCGGACGCGGCAAGCAGCTTGACGTCGCCAAGGCCGAGGCCCTGAAATTTCCGGAACATAAAATAGAGCCGTCGCAGCAGCCAGACGATCGCGCCGATAATGATGCCCTCGCTGCCGGAGCTGACCGCCGCAGCCCAGCCATCAAGGATAACGGCCCTGGCAAGACCAACGACGGCGATCGCGAGATTGAGCCAGTCCGGAATGATGCCGCGACGCAGATCGATCCATGCCAGCAGAGCGCTGGCAAGACTTAGCAAGGCGAGAAAGATGGCTGCGATCATCAGGATCGAACGTCGCGGCGGAATGAGTCTATTCGCCAACTGATAAGGTTTTGCTCGAAACCTTTGTCAGCCGGTCGACTGCTCTGCATCGAAGTTTCCGAAGCCGTGATCGCTGTAGAGCCTGGCTGCACTCCTCTACCCTCGGCATCGCCACGGCGGGCCGCTGGCGACACTCTCGTCAACGGTCCACTGCGGCAGCGCCATCCCTGGCGCGACATCGGTGAACACCATGCGCACGCGGGTGCCGATGCCCACCCGCTCGACCTCGCTCGTCGGCGCGAGCACGCCGTCCGGCCGCGTCAAGTTGCCGATCACGCGGAGTCCCTCCTCCTTGGTTGGCATGCCGCTCTGCGTGTCCAGTTCGACCAGCAGGACGAGATATGGCGTGTACTGCTTAAACGCCGGTTGAATGGCATGATGGACTTCGGTGTAGGAATGCACGGTGCCGCGGCCCTCGACCGATACCCATTCCGATTTCAGCTCAGCGCACCAGGGGCACGCGGTCGACGGCGGATAACGAAACAGCTTGCAGGCGGCACATCGCTGCAGGCGGAAATCGTGCCTGGCACAAAAGGCGAAGTAGTCGAGGTTCTCATGATCGAGATCATTGATCTCGAGCGGCATGCCAAGATACTGCGCGGATATCATTTTCTCACCGTGTTACTTCTCAGAGAACGCAGACATGCGGCATCGGCAAGGTGCCCGCACGTGGCTCACGCGAACTTCGGCAGCACTTTGGTCCACAACGCCTCGGTCGACTTCATCAACTTGGCGTGCGGAACCAGCGCGTTATAGGTATAGCAGAACAACCAATCGACCGGCTGTTGTTTCATCGCGGCTTCGAGCGCACGCGTCACGGTATCGACCGTGCCGACCAGTGCGTAGCCGAGGTCGATCGATTCCTTCGCGGTCGCGAAGTTCTTCGTCACCGGATCCATCAGGCCGCGCCGGAAGCCGAACGGCTCGAACCACGCCCTGCCGGAGAAACGCCCGGAGTCTTCCCATAATGCCATGGCCTCCTCATCGCTATCCGCGATGATGACATCGCGCAACAGACCCGTGCCGTGTCCGCGGGGCTTTCCCGACACCTCGGCGTAGAGGTCGAACAGCGGTGACGCATAGGCCTCGTGCATCGGCGGCAAGATCGCAGTGACCCCCTCCCGTGCAGCCCAGCGAATGGAGTTCGGCGACGACGCGAACGGCAGGAACACCGGCGGATACGGCTTCTGCAATGGCTTCGGCACCACGCCGACCGACGTCAGCATGCCATTCTCGACGCCCTTGCCGTATTTCACGGTGGTCTCGAGATCCCAAGGCGTTGCGCCGGCCGGTACCTTCCAGTACTTGCCCTTGAACGTCAGCATCTCCTCGGTCCAGCACTTCTTGATGATCTGCCAGTTCTCCTCGAACGCTTCGCGGTTGGCTTGATCGATCGCATCGTGATGGTGCGGCAGGGTCCCCGAGACGCCGTGCGTCTGCTGCGCCATGACGTCGACCCAGCGTCGCTGATAACCGCGGGCGAAGCCTGCACAGGCTCGCCCACCTGTCATGTGATCGAGCATCGCGATGTCTTCAGCGACGCGGATCGGGTTGGCGGCCGGCAGCACGATGCCCAGCTGACCGACGCGGATCCGCTTGGTTTGCATCGCGAAGTAGAGGTCCAGCAGCACGGGGTTGTTGGAAACCTCGAACCCCTCGATGTGAAAGTGATGTTCGGTAAAGCTCACCGAATCGTAGCCGAGGTCATCGGCGAGTTTGACGAGTTCGGTCAACTCTTTCAGCATGCGTTGGTAAAGCTCCGGCCTCGTCGCAGCCATGCCCGCCTCGATCTCGGCGCGCGAGCCAACGCTCGGCAGGCAAAATATTGACGCTCTCATTCTGCTTCCTTCGCCCATTTCTGTTGATTCGAGATGATCACCTATGTCGCGACGATGACCTACCCCCTCCTCATCACCATAGCCGATCCCGTGCCGGGCATCGCCCAACCAAGATTGGCTGATAACTCAGCGCTCCTCACCTGGCGGCAACCCCCTTCGCGATAGTCGTAGGTGTGCTGTCGCCTGCCATCGGGCCCGATCGGGCAACTATCGTCCGCATCGTGGCGGAGCTGGCGCACGTTCTCAATCACCATGGCAATGCCGTGGGTATAGCCTTCGCAGAGATGGCCACCCGACGTGTTGTTCGGCCTTTTTCCACCGAGCATGATGGTACCGTCCGAAACGTAGTGGCCGCCCTCACCCTTCTTGCAGAAGCCGTAATCCTCGAGTTGCAGCATCGTGGTGAACGTGAAGGCATCGTAGGAGCCCGTGACATCGACGTCCTCCGGGCTGACGCCTGAGTTCGGCCAGAGGATGTTCTTGGCGTAGTGGCCGGCGACGGTTGAGATCGGCCCGGTCTGGTAGTGCATATCGACCCGCGGCTTCGAGCAGCGGCCTACCACGCCCCGGATCCGCACCAGCGGCTGCTTCAGATCTTTCGCCCGTGCGGCTGTGGTCACGATGATGGCATTGGCGTTGTCTGTCTCCACGCAGCAGTCGAGCAGATGCAGCGGTTTGCAGATTATCCGGCTGTTGACCACATCCTCCACTGTCAGGCGCTTCTTGTAATAGGCTTTAGGATTGTTGGAGGCATGATGGCTGTGGGCAACGCGGACATGGGCGACCTGCTCGGCGGTGGTACCGAAGTCGTGCATATGGCGCATGAAAGTTGGCGCGAACGACTGTCCCGCGCTCTGCCAGCCGTAGGCGCGGCTGTGCAGCGCGTCGCCTGAAACGGGAGCTGCGGCGCGCACGCCGGTGCCACCGATCCGCACCTGCGAGAAGCCGTTCATCGAGCGGAAGATCACCACCGTCGTGCACATGCCGGCCTCGATTACGCCGATCGCTATGCCGATCAACGCCTCGGTCGATGATCCCCCGCCGAACACGTCCATGTAGAAATTGAGCCGGATGCCGAGGTCGCCGGCGACGAATGGCGAGAACACCGAATCGTTCGATTGATACGACAGCATGCCGTCGATCTCGGAGGCCTTGAGTCCCGCGTCGACCATGGCGTTGCGCACGGCGATTGTTGCGAGCGCCCGTGTCGTCATGTTCGAGCCACGCATGTAGGCGGTCTCGCCGACGCCGACGATGGCGTACTTGTCGCGCAAGAACTTTGGCGTGGTGGCGTCGACATCTTCTCTGGGCAGGGGCATTTCCTGAACTCCCGGTTGGATTCTTCTGTATTGCTTCCCGGTCCTGTTCTAGCCTTGTTGAGGATGCTGCATAGCTTCCTCCTGCATAGCTTTGCTCAACTCCTTAGGACCACCTTGGCCTCGTCGCAGTTGGCCAATGTCATTGCGCCTTAGTTTGAAGCACTCGTCGCGACTACACAAGCGAACCAGTCTTCCAGCAACCTGAAACGCTGCGTCCCTGGACCGCCGATGGCTTCCAGTCCTTCCGGGGCAAGCTGTCGGATCGTGCCGGAGTGGGCGACCTCACGTTCCACGATCTCCGGGACACGGCAGTGGTGCGTCTTGCGATCGCCGGCGCTATAACAATGAATTTGGTGAACTCGCCGAGTTTCGTTTCGACGTCAATTCTGCGATCACGTTGCTTGAGCGGCCCAGCGGCAGCATGGGATCCAGGGCGGCTTCCATCCTTGATCAATGCAAGGCGATGATGAGTTGTTGGCCTAGACGAAAAGCGTAAAAGCAAGGGCCGAAGTCGAAGCCAGTGCTGCGCCAATCGTTATGGCGGCGAAGAGCGAATCGCTCAGCTCATCGAACTGTTGGATTTTTCGGAAAAAGCCCGCATACGCAGCACTCCAAACCAACACCCAAATGTTGTCACCGGCTGCGGATGGGCTCAAGCCACACCTTACCATCTGTCAGTTGTATTGACCAATCACTGCACATTGGACCAATAGCGCCTGCCTCCGATCATGCGCTTCGATGTATCTTGCGACCGCAGCCGCCGCGACACACCCGCGCAGCACGGTCGCGCCGGCAAGACCCTGCCCCGACTCAACCCCCCGGGCAGTCTTGCCGGCAGCTGTACAGTTCATGCCAAAGCAGGGGCATCCTTTGGCGAACGCAGATTCGAGCTGTCCCAGATGTGGACGAAGAATGGTTTTGGCTCCGCCGCTCGATGGCAAGGGGCCTGCAATCATGCAGTGCCCGACATGCGACCTGCCCGACCCTCTGAGGTCAAAGAGCGTCGAAGGCTGGATCAGAAGCTCGCTTCGGCCCCCGGCATGATGGCGCGGCAGGCGATCGGCGAGGTGCGGTCGGACATAGCTGCGAAAGTTGTCCCGAATCCCGCCACGAAGCCGATGATTTGAGTAAGGTCCATCATTTCTCCTTTGAACGAGCCAGCGCGTTCTCGATCGTAGTTTGAAGTCGCGGCGGGATCGCGACCGAGCACAGGCATGTCAGCCGCCCGCAGCTAAGCGCGGGGTGCAACAGTTTCCAGCGGTCGGCGAACCTGGAACAACGTCAGGATTGCGAAGCACGCGGCCGCCGCGGCAAGGTGCTTCAGCGTATGTCCGCTTAGAACTTCACCAAAGGAATATACCGCGTGGTCATAATGCTCCATCAGCTTGGCGAGCGCATAAAGCGATGCGGCGGCGACCCAGCAGGAAGCGCCTGTGTATTTCGGTGGAAAGAGGCTCAGGATCAAAACCAAAGAGACAAAGGGAAAAAATTGTGCCCACGCATAGAGCCGCAGGTCATCGGTCCAGCGCCACAGCAGAAGACTGAAAATTCCGATCGCAAGCAGCGGCCGCAGCAAAAGAGCGCCTGCCCTCGCATCCACGCGCTCCTCAACTACCGCGGAAAGTATAGCGGCGAAGCAGAGGGTCATGGGCAGTCGATCCCAGAACAACGTCCGGTCATTGGGGTCGAGATGGTAATAGGATGAACCGAAGCCTGTCAGGAAAATTCCGCCGAACAACACCAAGGTCGTTGGGTCCCGCCGAAATCGGGCAAGACCGATTGCGCCTACGGCGATGAAGGGTAGGTTGGAGACGACGTTCCAGAAATTCGGTATGCCGAACAGTTCGCGCTGGTCGGCAAACTGATGATAATCTTGATTCTGCAAGAGGGGCGGGAGCGGCAGCAATGCCACAAGCGTAATGATCATCAAACCATATAGAAACGGCACCGGCCGATCTCGGACTATCTTGCCAACTGCCATCAGCGATACGCCTTTGAGAGCAATGTCGAATGGCCGACAACCTCGCCGAACTCCAAGGTGAATATTGAAATGGTAGCGCAACGGCCGCTCGCAGCAAGGGCCAAAGCGAACGCATGCCATCATAGCGGCGTGATTTTGCGGGACTGCACCCGGCAAGTGAAGTCCGGTCTACGTTCGTTGCTGCCTCGCCTTTGATCATGATATGACACACATCCAGCGCTCCTTGCCGCCACCGGATCACCGACGACATGTGACAGACGATGGGTGTGCTACGCAGATTGCTGACCGGATCCTTGCGCTGGCTGCTAACCGCGGTGGGCTTTCTCCTTCGCGGCCTGCTGCTCACTTGGGCTACACTGGCCATCTATTATTCAAATCTGCCATGGGCCGGATTGCGCATCGCCCTGGCGGTAGCCTTTGCGGCGTTCGCCGTGTGGGCCGTCTGGTTTTCACATCAACGGCGCTGGTCCATGGCGGCAGCCTTGCTGTTCCTCGGCGTGGTCGCGTGGTGGATAGCCATCCCTCCCTCGCATCATCGCAACTGGCGGCAGGAAGTTGCGGTGATGCCACGAGCCGTAATCGATAGCGACCATGTGCACCTGACCGGCGTCCGCAACTTCGACTACCGCACGCGGAATGACTTCACGGTCCGCTACGAGGAACGGGATATCCAGCTGTCGCACCTGAACGGCCTCGACTTCTACATATCCTACTTTACCGAGGGTCCGGTCGGGCACACGTTCGTGAGTTTCACGTTCGACAACGCTCCGCCGCTGAGTATCTCTATCGAAACGCGGCCGGAGGTTGGCGAAGGCTTTGCGCCCATCGCCTCCCTCTTCAAGCAATTCGAGCTGATTTATGTGGTGGGCAGCGAGCGTGACCTCGTCGGCGTGCGCACCAATCACCGGCGCGAGCCGGTATATCTTTATCACCTGAATACGTCCGCCGACGATGCGCGGCGGCTGTTGCTGATCTACCTGGCACGCATCAACGAACTCGCAGACAGACCCGAATTTTATCACCTGCTGACCAACAGTTGCACGATCAATATCGTACGTTATGCGAACGCCGCCGGCAGGCAGGGCCGGTTCGATATCCGCCACGTGTTGAACGGTTTAGTCGACAGCTACCTCTATCACTCGGGCAGAGTGGACACGACGTTACCCTTCGAAGAACTGCGGCGACGCTCCCTGATCAACAACGCCGCAGAGGCGGCGGATGGCGGACCTGATTTTTCAGAGCGTATCAGAGCTGGGCTGCCTACGATCGCTCGCTGAAAACGTGCCGTGGATCGGACCGATCGCGACTTCGCCGACCCATCCGCGCTCGGTCAGTTCCACCCTGAAAGGCCGACATGGGTCGGCTATGGCCATGCCAGACATTAAAACTGATCTTGGCAGCTTCGAAGTCTGGTTTGCCGATGGCCGGCCCAGCGAATATTGCTATTGGGACGATAACGCCGGCCGCGCGTCAATCACGCGCAGGATGAACCAGCAGCAGGCGTGTGAAGCCGCGAAGGCGTTCGCGCGTGCCCATTCAGACCAGCCACCAGATCAACAGCAAAACGACGCCTAGCACGATCGCGAATGCGATCAGCATCTCGACCATATCCTTGGCAAGGGCGCCGTGACCCTCTTCATCCATATCGGTCATTGCGGCGCAGCCTGGTCGCCACGCGCGACGCCGGCGGCATAGCCGATCATCAGGAACAGAAAAATATCCTGGCTGATGCTGCCGGAGGCGCATGACAGCAGCACGGCGAAGCTCAATGCCAGCAGCGCAAACAGCGCCTCACTGCGCCGGCGCGCCAACGGATAGAGCGAGCTAGCGACCACGACGATCAGCGCCGCGAGCAAAATCCCCGCCGGCCAGCCGATCTCGAGCGCGACATGCAGCAGCGAATTGTGCACCTCGGTAGTGATGCACGAGAGCTCGGCAAACCGGCCGAGCCCGATGCCGGTCAGTCCGGCCGACGGCAGCAGCGCAAAAGCCTCGGCATAAAGCCGCTTGCGGATATCGAGGGAGTTGTTGAGGTTGACTTCCGGACAACCCGGCGCCGGCAGGCGAAGCGACATTTCGCCGGGGATCTGCACTGGCTGCGCCACAGCCGGAGCTAAACGCAGGTGGAGCGTTTCCGCGGAGAGCCGCAGATTTTCCAGCGTCGCCGCCTTGCGGGCGAACGCGCCGGCCAGCACGGCGAGAATGGCGACCGCGGCGATGGTGACGAGGCGCCGGCGCAGGCCCGGCGGCGCCACCAGCGCGCCGAGCATCAGGGAGACCAGCAGCAGTGCCAGCGCAAACCGCACCTGCGCCGCCGCAAACACCATCAAGGGCAACGCAGTGGCGAGCGCGACAAGCGCAAGGTGCAGCCTGGAGCAGACCAGCGCGAACACCAGCAACGCCTGCAGCGTGGCGAGCTGCACCGCGCCATGGGCAAAGCCGAAAATCTGCGGCTTGAAGCCGTCGGGATCTATGGCTGCGGCCACGACGATCGCGCCGGCGCCGACGATCAGGCCGGTGACTATGACAAAGGCATGCTCCTGCATCGCACCGGGGATGCCGCGCGCGGCAACATAGGCCGATATCGAAAGGATCAGCAGCAGGACCTGCTTTGGATCGGAAGGCGGATGCAGAGCGATGGAGAGCGCGCAAGCTGCGACAAAGCCCACCGCGATACGGTCGGCAGCGCTCAGGACCACCGCCTCCGCCAGCCCCAGCCGCCCAGCGCGAGCAGCATCAGCAACGCGGCGAGGTAACCGCCAGTGACGAGCGATCCCGTTCCGAACAGGCCGTGCGACAGGATCATGAAGAAATTCGCCGACAGCAGCAACGCCAATGCGATGGGGATGATGATCTTGCGCATGCAAATTGCTTGCCCCGAGAAAATCTTGAATGCAACCGCATCCGTAACAAGCATCGCCGGTTCCAGCAACCGACAATTGATTCAAACTAAAGTCCAAGTTGTGGAGAGATGCGCCGCGGCCACACTTTTCCAAGTTTCTCCACAGGGAACAGGTTGCACTTTGGTCGCATCGCAATCTCGAGGATTTACTTGATATCATTTTGCTGGTGACATTGTCCAGCCGCGCGACAACCAAAAAAACCACAACCCGGGCGGCGAATGTGGGGACTTGATGGCTGGAAGCGACGAGGCCGCCGGGCGACGGCCGGACATCGACATCATCGACGAGAACGAGGTGAGCCTGCTGCTGGCTGTGCGCGTCACCAAATCGACGCTCGTTGCCAACCGGGCCGTCATCCTGGCGCTGCTCGAGCTGGCCAACCTGCTCGCACCCGACGATAGCTGATCAGGCCTTGCGCTTTTCCGCGGCTTCGCGCCGGCGGATCTCGCGCTCGACGGCTTCACGAAGAAAATCGGCCCGCTTCTCCTTCTTGGAGAGCAGCTGGTCGATGCGCGCCAGCGTTCCCTTCGGGAAACGCGCCGGCATGGTTTCGTCGTTGATCTTGATCCGTCCCACCCGGCCGATAATTGATGATATCTTCTTTTGAGTCAAAAACCGCCCTCCCGTCAATCATTTAGATGATATCACCTATTTTAGAAGATATCATCTATCGGGACAAGCAAGGCGGTTTGTCACGTCCAATCAGCCAAAAATGTCGCACGACGTGCGACACGGTTGGCGTGCGACATGTCGCACAACGTGTCGCACGGCGCTCGAAAGAACGAAACGAGGCCTGCCTAAGCTATTGATGTGGATCGGACTTTGGTGGTGGGCGCACCAGGGCTCGAACCTGGGACCCGCTGATTAAGAGTCAGCTGCTCTACCAACTGAGCTATGCGCCCGGAGCTCGTCCGGAAAAGCCTTCGCGAGGGGGGTCGTTTAGCAAAGCGACCCCCCATTGTCCAGCAAAGGGGGCCAAGTTTTCCAGGCCTTTGCGGGGTGCCCGGAACGGCGAAAAGCCGCTGGATTCCAGCGGCTTCGCGTAGCTACCCGAAGACTTGGGCGAACCCGGTCAGAGCCGCTCGCCGCCGCCCCTGCCCGGCCCGCCGTCGCGGTCGTAGCGATCGCGGTCGAAACCGCGGTAAGGCGGGCCATCGTCGCGATCAAAACCCATCATGCGGTGGCGCCAGCCGCCGAAACCTCCGTCCATGCGGGTAAGGACGCCAAGGCGGCGCTTCTGGCCCTCATCAAGGGTCTTGTAGAGCGGGTCGGCGGCATCGGCGATCTTCTTCATCGCGGCGGCCGAAGCCGCCATGTTGTCGGCGCGCTCGCGCAGACGGGTCACCGGATCCGGCTGCGGACTATCCGCCGGCGCATTCATCCGCGCATTGGCACGGTCGATGCGCAGCTTGGCGAATTCGCGCACCGCAGCCTCGACCGGCGGCCACAGCTTTTCCTGATCCGCATTCAGCTTCAGCCCGGCATGAACGGCAGCGATGCGCGCATCGACATAGGCCGCGCGATCTTCCGGCGCCATCCGCATATGTCCCCAGTGCCGATGGTGCTGGGCATAAACCGCCGTCGAAGCGGCGATGGCAAGGGCGGCGACGCCGGCGATCCAGAAATTCCTCATGCGAACCTCCATCCAAAAAGGTTTTTCGAGGATGGGCACCCGCCCCACCGGATTCAACTTAACGATTGGACAGAACGGCCTGTCTTACCAAGATGTAATGTGCCGCTCGCGATTGCGAGGAGGTCGCAACCGCCGCAACTTTGACGCAAATCGTCAGAGCATGCCGAGCGCGCGCGGCAGCCACAGCGAAACCTCCGGAATATAGGTGACGATGCCGAGGAAGACGAGCATGGTCACAAGCCACGGCCACACCGCGATGGTAAGCTCCGTGATGCCCATCTTGGCGATCCCTGAAGCGACATAGAGGTTGAGGCCGACAGGCGGATGGCACATGCCGACCTCCATGTTGACCACCATCAGGATGCCGAGATGCACCGGATGGATGCCGAGCTTCACCGCGACGGGAAAGAGGATCGGCGCCATGATCAGCACGATCGAGGACGGCTCCATGAAGTTGCCGGCGAGCAGCAGCAGCACGTTGACGACCAGCAGGAAGACGATCCAGTCGACGCCGACCGAGGTGATCCAGCTGGCGATCGCCTGCGGAATGTTCTCGTTCGCCATCAGGAAGGAGAACAGCACCGCATTGGTGATGATGTAGAGGATCATCGCGCTCATGTTGGCGGAGCCGAGCAGCACCCTTGGCACGTCCTTTAGCGACATGTCGCGATAGACGAACACGGCGATCACGAAGGCGTAGACGGCGCTGATCGCGGCAGCTTCTGTCGGCGTGAAGATGCCGGCATAGATGCCGCCGAGCACGATCAGGATCAGCAGCAGGCCCCACATGCACTTGCGGAACGCGATGATGCGCTCGCCCCAGCTCGCCTTCGGCAACCGCGGATAGTCGTTGCGCCAGGCGCGGTAGAACGTGGTCAAACCGAGCATCGTCGCCAGCATCAGGCCGGGAATGACGCCGGCGATGAACATCTGGCCGACCGAAGCCGACGACACGC
>Ga0081540_1003589_pt1 | contig 12193 bp, 10 predicted proteins | sample TabmetS2T1R1_FD_71024 | JGI IMG/M metagenome (GOLD analysis project Ga0081540, IMG submission 71024) | Tabebuia heterophylla rhizosphere microbial communities from the University of Puerto Rico - S2T1R1 | ecosystem: Host-associated > Plants > Roots > Rhizosphere ...
TTGATGATCGTGCCGACATTGCTCTCGATCTGGCTGAACGGCGTATCAAGGCGCACGGCCATGTTGCCGCAACCGATGTCGAAGCCGACGCCGGAGATGCTGATCTGCTTCTCATAGGCGATCACGCCGCCGACCGGCTGCGCGTAACCCAGATGGCCGTCGGCACAGATGACGCCGGCGACTGCGTTGCCGACCGACATGCAATTACGCATCTGCGCGATCGTTGCGTCGTCGTGCTTGCCGAAGATTTTCAGCGGGCTGTTCTGGTATTGCGTCGCCTGCGGCTTCATCGCGATGTCTGAGGCAACAGCCTCCGCGTCCCGCGCAAGCTTCTCCTTGCGCGCGGCGTCACGAAACAGACACCAGGTCGGCATCGGCCGCTGGCCGGGCCGGTCGATCTTGGCGTCGGGATCGAGCCCGGCTTCGACGGCCAGAGCCCTGGCGCGCTCCTGGTAGGGATCGGATCGCATCTCATCCTCCTTCACAACAATACTTCATTTCCGAAGTCCGTGCCGGACTCCGGACGTCCCGTGTCAGTCGCGACACGGGCCGGTTGGGTTTGCAGGCAGGGAGGAATTCTGAGGTCGAGCTTGCCAAGAATGGCACCTGCGGATCGTTCCCTGCCTCGGCGGCAGAGGGAGACCCGCTGCCGCGTTACGCTGGTTGATTGCCTTGGCGGGACGATTCACGGATCGAATACACGTCAATCGAGCACGTCAAAGCACGACCGCGCCGGAGAACCGGCTGGCCTGCACAACGTGACGAATTGGTGTCTATACGAAGCATCGTCTTTCCATGGATCGGCGGAAGCGCGCGATCACATACATCAATTTCCGGATTTGTAAATAGCGCTCACAACGTCCGCGGGTCGCCGCTGCTAATAGCTGAGCCGCGGATACCAGTCCTTGCCGCGCCCTTCCGGCGTGGTGTCGAGGATGGTCCACAGCGGATCGAAGTCAGGCGCTCCGCGCGGGTCCTGTCCGGGATCGGCGGTCGACGGTCCCATTTCGCCGGACCAGAAATGACGGATGCTGCCGTCGCGGCGCGTGAACACGCTGTAGCCGGGCGCGTCGGCATCCGCAGCGCTGACATAGTCGCGCGTGTAATCCCCCGACGGATCCGAATAGATCCGGTGCCGCGTGAAGCCGCGCGCCTTCTTCGCCGCGATCAACCGCGCGATCGGCGAGCGCGCCACGAACACGAGAGCGATCCGCTGCTCGACGTCCGGCAGCTTTCCCTCCCAGATGCTCATGAAGGACGTGCACATCGGGCAGAGCTGCTCGCGTGCGGGACCGAACATGTAGCTGTAGATCACGAGCGTTTGCTTGTTGCCGAACAGGTCCGACAAGGTTGCCTGGCCGCCCTCGCCTTCGAAAGCATAGTTCTTCGTCACCTCGCCGCCCGGCGGCAGCGCGCGGCGCAATTCGGCGACGCGTTCGATGTGACGGCGCAGTTCGATCTCCTCCGCCAGCAACTGCTCGCGGGCGCGGCGATACTCCGCGCTCTCGTTGGGAAAGCGCACGCTGTTGGCGCGGGCGAGTTCAGCGGCGGGTTTCAGTGCGGAACCGGACATGGGCAACACCTCGTCTTGGATTGAACGATTACAAGACGTTCTGACCTCGCTCCGGCCGACCAGTGCGAGCAAAAAATTTGGCGCCAAAACTGCCGGTTTCAGGCCCGTTTTGCCGCCGTTTTCACCCCGGTTTGCTGCATAGGAGCCATTCTGCGAACCTTAATCCCCGCACGCAGACATATTAACGCCGATCATTGGCTTTGCACTCGCGTGAGGCGTGTGATACGGTGCCGTATCACCCTGTTCGCTACACGCGCAATAATCCCGAAGGGGAAGCTGCATGACAATGCTGGCACGCGCCGGATCGATCGCTTTCGCAACTGCGCTGCTGCTTGCCGGACCGACGGCGGCCCAGCCGGCAATACCAGGCTGCACGTCTGCACAGACGGCGCAGGGAACACAGACCTTGCGCTGCGAGACCGCGATTACGATCGTGGCCGAAAGCGGCGCGAAGTTCGAGCTCAGGGATCGCAACCGCGACGGCCATGTCGATTCCGTCGAACTCAGCAACAAGGCCCTGCTGCTCGAGGTGCCTAAGAAAAAGGGCGGCACCCGGTTCGACGTGACGACGCCGCAGGCCATTGCCGCGGTGCGCGGCACCAAATGGGCGGTTGACGCCGAGGGCGGCAAGACCTCCGTCTTTGTCGTCGATGGCCGCGTGAACGTCGCGCGGACCGCCGGCCGCGGCAGTGTCGTGCTCGGCCCCGGTGACGGCGTCGACGTCGAGACATCGGGCGAGTTGACCGTCAAGCGGTGGCCGCCCCCGCGCGTCGCTGCCCTGATGGCAAGGTTAGGACAATAGAAGCCGGACGAAATGAGCCACCGACGTCTTCATATTCTGGTTGCGTTACTTTGCGCAGGATTGTGGGCAGGCGCGATATGGCTCGGCCATTCGAGCGGCCATTTGCGCTTTCTCGACCGGCTCGAGTCGGCATTGTCAGACCTGCGAATGCTGGCGCGCGGCGCGAAGGCGCCGCCGGAGGTCGTCACGATCGTTGCGATCGACGACACCACCGTCAAGCTGAGCGGCGCCTATCCGCTACCGCGCGCGGAGATCGCCAAGATCATCGAGGCGATCGCGCGGCTGGAGCCGAAGGTGATCGCGGTCGACCTTCTGCTGGTCGACAAGCGGCCCACCGACGGCGACGCGGAGCTGGCGAAATCGTTGGCGGCGCGTCCGACAGTGCTTGCGGCGGCTGCGGTCTTTCCGTACGTCCTGCAGCCTTCCGCGGAGGACGACGGGCCGCTGGCCCGCCTGCCGCGGGCCGACCGCTTCCTGCTGCCGCTGCCGGAATTTGCCGACCGCGCGGAAGTCGGCATCGCCAATGTGGCGACGGGCCAGACCGGCACGCCGCAGTCGGTCCCGATGCTGTTCCGCACCAACGACAAGATCGAACTGTCGTTTCCGCTTCGCGTCGCGTCGCTTGCGATCGGCGAGAAGCTGACGATCGAGCCCGGCCGCCTCCTGTTCGGCGACCGGCCGGTCGCGACGGCTTCCGACTATGCGCTGCCGATTTCCTATTACGGCCCGCGCCGCACCATCCGCACGGTCAGCGCCGCAAATCTGATCGACGGCAACGTCGACAAGGAAGCCATTCAGGGCCGGGTCGTCGTCCTCGGTGCGACCGCAACCGGCGCCGGCGACTTCTTTCCGACGCCGTTCGATTCACTGATGCCGGGCGTGGAAATCATTTCCACCGCGATCACGCATCTGGTCGCGGGCGACGGGGTCGTGCGCGACCGGCCGGTTCGCGTCGTCGAGGCGATCACGACGATCCTGCTCCCGATACTGCTGGTCGGTTTGCTGGCCTGGCGGCGAAACGCCGTCGGTCTGTTCGCGGTCAGCACGGCGCTGCTCGCATGGGCAGTCGCGAATACGGTCGCTTTCGCGCACGGCATATGGCTCGACGCGGCGACGACAATGGCGGCGGCGGTGCCGCCGGTCGTCCTGTTCGGCACGTTGCAGCTATGGTCGGACCAGCGCAGCGCACAACATCTCGCCGCGCAAAACAGGCTGCTCGAACAATTCCAGACGCCGGGCCTGCAGCAATGGCTGACGCGCGATCCCGATTTCCTGCTGGCGCCGGTCAGGCAGAATGCCGCCGTCGTGTTCGTCGATCTGTCCGGATTCACCTCGCTCAGCGAGACGCTCGATCCGGAGGCCACGAGGTCGCTGCTGAAGGAGTTTCACGCGCTGGTCGACAAGGAAGCGACGCGATGCGGCGGCATGATCACGAGCTTCCTCGGCGATGGCGCCATGATCCTGTTCGGCCTGCCGGAGGCCAAGGCTGATGACGCCGCGCGCGCGGCGCAATGTTCGATCGCGCTCTGCGTCAAGACCGAACGCTGGATCGCGGCGTTGCCGCCGCCGATCGCGGCGCGGATCGGCTTCAAGCTCGGCGCGCATTTCGGGCCGATCGTCGCCTCCCGGCTCGGCGGCCGCAACCATCAGCACATCACCGCAACCGGCGACACCGTCAATGTGGCGAGCCGCCTGATGGAAGTGGCGGCCCGCCACGATGTCAGGCTGGCGGTGAGCGATACGCTGCGCATCGCGGCGGAACGCATCGGCGCCCGGCTGAAAACCGGAAGCCTTGCCGGCCCCGTCGAGGCGCAGATTCGCGGCCGGTCGAGCTCGCTGGCGGTCTGGCTGTGGCGCGGCGAGCATTCCGCGATGGATCACCGCGCGCATCCCGACGCCGCGGAGTAACCGGTAGCTATTGCAATTCCGGCGGCGGCGCGCGGTCGAACACCTCGCCCTTCGGCTGGCGCAGGAGATGCAGCGCATAGGTCTCGATCACGAGCGGGCCGCGCCTGCGCTCGACCTCCCCGACCTTCTCCACGCGAGCGAACATGTCCGTCAAGGGCGCATCGCCGGGAAGGACTTCGCGGACATAGAGCAACGGGCCGGCGAGTTGCGCCGCATCGGGCTCGGGCATGTTGACCCAGCGGATGCGCTGGCTCTGCTGCACCACGCAGGTCCCCTTCGGCAGATGGAAGGCGAGCCAGCCGGTGGTGCCGTAGTCCGAAGCCAGCACGCAGGTGGCGCCCGCTCGCGCCCTCGCCGCTTCGATCTCGGCCGCCGTTTCGCGCCAGCCGATGCCGATGCTGCGCACGGTGGCGTCGCGGCGATAGCCCGACAGCACGCCGGTGTCGGCCTGCACGACCAGCAGCACGAACATCAGGACACCGCCCGGCGCCGCCCAGCGCCGGCAGAAATCGGCCAGGCGCTGCCAGCGCGGCTTCCATTCGACCAGATGCGCGGCAACGGCGGCGGCGACGGCGAACGCCGGATAAACCGGCGCAAACCAGTTGGCCTCGACGCGGGCATGCAGCGAATGCCAGACGAAATAAGCGACGATGGTCCAGAACATGGTCTCGACGAGCGCGCACGCCGCCAGCGTACCGGTGCGCCGACGGAAAAGCGCGTACAGCCCCATCACGCCGAGGATCCAGACCAAGGGCGTCGCGAACGCGATCTGCGTCGGGATCAGTTCGGCGATATAGACCGGGCGGAAATCCTCGATCTTCGCCCGCCCCATCTGCTTGATGAAGGAAACCCAGTGGTGGTCGGCGTTCCAGAGAATGACCGGCGAAAACAGCAGCAGCGCGACGAGCCCGCCGAGATAAAGCCAGGGCGAGACCAGCCAGTGCCGCAGCTTGGGAACGACGAACAGCCAGATCAGGATCGCCGGCCCGAAGAACAGCGCGGTGTATTTCGACAGCAGCGCACAGCCGGCGGCGGCGCCGACCGCCAGCCACCACACGCCGCGGCCGGTGTGCAGCACCTTGGCGAGCGCAAACAGCAGGAAGCTGGAGGCCACCAGGAGCGGCGCATCCGGCGTGACGATCATGGTGCCGACCGCGGCCATCAGCGTGATGTTCAGAAGGATCGCCGACGAGGTGGCGACGCGCCGGCTGCCGAACAGGATGGCGGCCGCCTGATAGATCGCCCAGCTCATCGGCAGCGCCAGCAGGATCGAAACCAGCCGAACCCCGAATTCGGTATCGCCTGCGATCATCGTGCCGAGCCGGATCACCACGGCGACCATCGGCGGATGATCGTAGTAGCCGCCGGCGAGATGCTTCGACCACATCCAGTAATAGGCTTCGTCGAAGGTGATCGGCGTGAACGCCGCCGCAATCAGGCGCAGCGCCACCAGCCCGAGGATTGCTAGACCCGTATTGAGGGCAACCCGCGCCTCGTTCGAGGTCATTTTGGAGCCCTCTCACCTGTCATCCCCGCGAAAGCGGGGATCCAGTACGCCGGGAAGCCTGCGAGCAGATCGAAATGCCGCGGCGTACTGGATCGCCCGGTCAAGCCGGGCGACGACGGCGGAGTGCGAGGCACGCGCGTCATCTCATGATCTTTCACGCGCGAACAAGCATCCACCCCCGGATCAAGTCCGAGGGCATGCTTCGCTCGAAAACGCTATCGATCATCGCTTGCGCCAGACGAACAGTCCTGACATGGCGTAGTTCCAGACCACGCCCATCAGCGCGCCGGCAAGCCCCGCCAGCCACCAGATCGGCTCCTGGTCGAAGACCGCGAATGCAACACCGACATTGGCGAGCAATCCGACGCCGCAGACCAGATAGAACAGCAGCAGGCCGCGCAGGATCGCAAATCCCTTCAGCCGCTGGTCGCGATAGGTGAGAAAATTGTTCAGGATGAAATTGCTGGTCATCGCGACCAGCGCGCCGACGGCCTGCGCCTCCGCGAACGGCACGTTGAAGATTTCGTGTGCGATGAACAGCGCCGTGAGGTGCACCACAAGACCGGTGCCCCCGACCATCGCGAACAGCAGGAAACGCAGCGACACCACGTCGTGGGTCAGCTTGGCCAGGACAAGGCCGAGGAAATCCAGCGCCACCATGGAATCGAGCTTGCTCTCGCCGTGCTGGCGCGAACCGAACGTATAGGGAATTTCGGTGGTGCGCAGCTTGCCCTGCGCGGTCGCAACGACGTCGAGCAGGATCTTGAAGCCCTGGGTCGAGAGCTGCGGCGCCAATTGTTCGAAGCGGTCGCGGCGGATCATGAAGAAGCCGCTCATGGGATCGGCAATCTCGACCTTCAGCGCGCGCTTGGCGACCTCGGTCGCGACCGCGCTGACCCCTGCCCGCTGCTTGTCGAAACTGTCGGCGCTGCCGCCTTCGATATAGCGGCTGCCGACCACGAGTTCCGCCTCGCCGCTCCGCAGCAGCGCGACCATCTTCGGCAGTTGCGATTCGTCGTGCTGCAGATCGGCGTCGATGACGGCTGCAAAGGGCGCGCTCGAGGCGAGAATGCCCTCGATGCAGGCGCCCGACAGGCCGCGCCGTCCGATCCGGCGGAGGCAGCGGACGCGAGAATCCTTCCGCGCCAGCCCGCGCACCACTTCCCAGGTGCCATCAGGCGAATTGTCGTCGACAAAGACCACTTCCCAGGCAATGCCTGATAGCGTGGCTTCCAGCCGCCGGTACAAAACCGTGACGTTGTCGCGTTCATTGAAGGTCGGGACGACGACCGAAAGCTCAGGCAAACCGGCCTGCGACGGGGCCTCAAGGCCCGGTTTGATGGCGTGATTCATGGCCGCCAGCGTATATCCGCAGCCGCCCGACATGCCAAGGCGAGCTTGGGGAATGAGGTGACTGGACGGTGAAAATCGGGGTGAAATGGACCGGCTATCTGGCAGCCACCGGCGAATCGGTGGTCGCCGCCGGATCGATCCGGCGCCCGCTTCGCTTGAAAATGCTCTGAAAATGCCAACGACCACGAACAGAGGGCGCGCGTACATCCGGCGCAGCCAAACTATTCATGGTCGTCCCAGCGCCGGAGCCTCAAAGCGTCAACGTCGCCGTTGGATACCAGATAGGAATGCCCGAGGCATTCCGCAAGGGTGCCCGCCTAGTTCGGCACTTCCCGAATCACCGGGCCGCGCGGGGCTGGCGCAGCGGGAACCGGCTGAACCGCAGCGGGTTGCTGGAGGCTCGCCGGCTTAGGGGGCTTTCCATACTGGCCGATCGGCCCATAGGCGACCGCCACCACCATCACGATCGACGCGACGATGGCTCCCAAAAGACCGGCGACTGACTGCGAATTCATACTCAACTACCCCCACGCCTGATTAGGGAACTGATATCACGGAAAAAGCGCGCGGAGGAATAGTCTCAGCGTCAGCCATCGACTAGAACGGCTGCCAGCGTCGACCTCCAAAATCTCACCACGCGAGTGCCGCGCTACTGACAAGCAAGAACCGCGATTCCATCGCAAACATGGCAGAGTCTTTGGTTTGACAGGATAGGGGATAAAAATGTCGACGACAGATGAGACCAAACCGGCCGGGAAATCCGGACGGCGCAAGGGCAAGGGGGAGCGCAAAAAGAAGCCGGCCTCCTCGCAAAGCCCGGCGGCAGTCCAGTTGCAAACCCCGGAGCCTGTCCAACCGCAAAGCCCGGATCAGAACGTCCAATTGCAGCCGGAACCAGCTGTCGCTGAGAGCCCAGTCGTGGATCAGCCTCCGGCCGTCGAGGAGCCCGCGGTTGCCATCGTCGCGTCACCCGAGCCGCAGCCGATCGCGGAGACCTCGCCGGCCGAGCCTGCGCCGGTCGAACTCGTACCGGCCGAGCCTGCCCCCGTCGAGGCCGCGCCGGTTGAGGCGGCCCCCCTCGAGGCCGCGCCCGCCGAGATCGCGTCGGTCCAGCCCGCGCCAGTCGTGTCCGCGTCCGAGCCTGCGCCGGTGAGCCTGCAGACCATCGCGAATGCCTATCGCGACTACACAAGGAAATCGATCGAGGAGTTCGGGTCGTTTGTCGAGCAGCTCAGCGGCGCTCGCTCGCTCGACAAGGCGATGACGGTTCAGAGCGAATTCGTGAAGCGGGCTTATGAAACCTCGGTCGCCGAGTCGCAAAAGATCTGCGAACTTCACAACCGGCTTGCCAGGCAAACGCTCGATCCGTTCAAGGGACTGGCGGGCAAGACGCCGGCGCCGCACGGCAAGCCCTGAAGGTTCACGCCAAGCGGCTTAACGTAAACCAGCGAAAGCAAGCGGCTCCGGTTTTCCGGAGCCCTTTTTTTGAGCGATCACGTCTATGAGCCGGCGCCCTGGCCCTGGCTTCGCTTCGACGCAGGCCCGGCGCCGCGCATGTAATGCCGCTCCGGCCGGTAGCGGCCGGCCCAGGTCTGCATGATCTTGCCGACGATGCTCGATATCCAATGCAAGATGGCCATCGATTGGTCCTTTCGTCCTGCGACCTGCAATTCACGCGCCAAGTTGGCCCGTCAGGCGCTGGTGAAACGAGGAGCTGCGCTGGTCGAGCCCGGTGAAGGTGACGGTGGCGCCGTGCTCGCGGTATTTGGTTTCGATCGAATCCAGCGCCGCGACGCTCGACGCATCCCAGATCTGGGAATGGGTGAGATCGATCAGGACGCGCTTGGGATCCTCGCCATAGGAGAAGCGCTCCACGAGATCGTTGCTGGAGCCGAAGAACAGCGGCCCATGGACGTTGTAGCGGACCGACGCGCCGTCCGGGCTGACGGTGCGCTCGGCGCGGATGACATGGGCGACCCGCCGCGCGAACAACACCATCGCGAGCAGCACGCCGACCGCGATGCCCACAGCCAGGTTACCGGTGACGACCGTCACTGCGACCGTCGTCACCATGACCATCGTTTCCGGGATCGGCATGCGCTTCAGCGTCGCCGGCCTGACGCTGTGCCAGTCGATGGTCTTGAGCGCGGCGATCATCATGACGGCGGCGAGCGCGACCATGGGTATCTGCGCCATCAGTTCGCTGAGACCGGTCACCAGCACCAGCAGCACGATGGCGGCAACCGCCGTTGAAATGCGGGTGCGGCCCTGCCCGATCTTCACGTTGACGACGGTCTGGGCGATCATCGCGCAGCCGCCGATGCCGCCATAGAAGCCGGCGGCGATATTGGCGACGCCAAGCGCCCAGGACTCCCTGCCCTTGTGCGAGCGCGTGTCGGTGAGATCGTCGACCAGCTTGGCGGTCAAGAGCGTCTCGAGCAGGCCGACAAAGGCCACGCTGATGGCGGTCGGCCAGATGATGCGCAGCGTATTGAGATCGAGCGGCACCGCGAATGCGGTGATGCCGGGCAATCCCGGCGCCATGGCGCCCTCTCCGCCGACATTCGGTACCGTCAGGTGCCCCACGATCACGATTGCGGTCACCACGATGATGGCGACGAGCGGCGCCGGTACGGCCGTCGTTATCAGCGGCATCACGAGCACGATCGCGATCGTCAGCGCGAACAAGGGATAGACGAGCCAGGGAACGTTGAAGACGTGAGGCAATTGCGCGGCGAAGATCAAAATGCCGAGCGCATTGACGAAGCCGATCATCACCGAACGCGGGATGAAGCGCATCAGCCGCGCCAATCCGGCAAGGCCGAATGCGATCTGGATGATTCCTGCCAGCAGGATCGTCGGCAGGATGTAGCCGATCCCATGCAGCTTCACCATCGGTCCGATCACGAGCGCAATCGAGCCGGCGGCCGCGGTGACCATCGCCGGCCTGCCGCCGAGCACGGACATCACGAGGCACAGCACGATCGAGGCGACCAGCGCCACCTTGGGATCGACGCCCGAGACAAAGGAAAACGAAATCACTTCCGGGATAAGCGCCAGCGCCGTGATGACGCCGGCAAGCGATTCCCGCACGAAAAGGTTCGGCGCACGAAGCACCGCTGATATCGATGGCGAGTCCTCGAATGCGGATTGTGTGGCGGTGGGGTTGGCGGTCTGCATGATGTACCCGGTGACGTTGGCTGTTCGTTGGAAACCACTGGGCGCATCAGCCGGACGGTTTGCGCACGATGCAGCGGAAGCCGATATGACAGGTCGAGGAATCGACGGTTTCGCCCTGACGCGCTGACGGCCGGTAGCGCAGGCAGTAATTCGGCGCACAGAGATGCGAGCCGCCCTTCACCACCCGCCGGGTCGAGCGATCATCGCCGGCGTTCGGGTGGCAGCAGGATTGCGGCAGTTGATCGGGGGCTGCGCCATACGGGCTCGACGTCCACTCCCAGACATTGCCGACCATGTCGAACAGGCCATAGCCGTTCGCAGGAAACGCGTCGACCGGCGAGGTCCCCTCGTAGCCGTCCTCGGCGAGATTCTCGTGCGGGAAACGTCCCTGCCAGGTGTTGGCAAGAAACCGCCCCTCTGGGTTGGCGGCATCGCCCCACGGATAGGCCTTGCCTTCGAGACCGCCGCGCGCGGCAAACTCCCATTCCGCTTCGGTCGGCAATTCCTTGCCGCACCATGCCGCATAGGCGAGCGCGTCCTCATAGGCGACATGGACGACAGGATGATCGTCGCGGCCGGCGAGCGAACTGTCAGGCCCTTCCGGATGCCGCCAGTCCGCGCCGGGGCGGTATTCCCACCAGGCGAGATTGTCGCGCAGGCTGACCGGACGGTCCGGTTTGACGAACACCAGCGAACCCGGCACCAGCAGCGCCGGGTCCGCATCGGGATACATCGCGGGACTTGGCGGACGTTCGGAATAGGTGACGTAGCCGGTCGCATCGACGAACTTCCTGAATTCGCCGTTGGTGACGGGACAGATGTCCATCCAGAAGCCTTCGACGAAGGCCGGACGAACCGGGCGTTCCTCCCGATAAAAACTGTTGGAGCCCATCAGGAAGCCGCCGCCCGGAATCCAGTTCATGGATTCCGTCTTGACGGCAGCGGGCGTGGTGCCCGCTTTGGCCTTGCTGGAGAGAGCGCAGCAGCCCTCTCCCCGGCGATTGCCGGCTGCACCATGCGCGATCGTTTCCGCTCTCGTCGGTGCAGTCATCGCTGCTTACGCCTTGGCGTGTTGCTTGGGGACGAAATCGAGCGGAGCGCCCGGCGGAATCAGTTCCTCCTTCTTGGCGCTCTCCTCAAAGTCCCTGATGATGCGCTGGGCGTGCTGCATCACCCACCAGCGAACGTAACGCTGGTTGACGGCCTCACGCTCCTTCGGGTCTTCCTGCAAATGCGTGATGCGGGCGAAGCCGAGCGGCAGTTCCGGATCGTGGAAGTGTTGCTGCCGCTTGAAGTTGATCTTGAAGTCCTTCCACTTCACGGCGTGCAGTTCATCCTTCAGCCAGACGATGCAGGACTCGCGGTTCGACGTCGGCTGCTTGCCGAGGAAGAACGGGCTCTGGTCGACGCCGTCGATCAACCGGTCGCGGGGCTTCTCACAGCCGGTCATCGACAACAGCGTGGTGAACATGTCGGTGACATGCACCATCTCGTTGCTTTCGATCCCTGCCGGGATGCGGTTCGGCCAGCGGATCAGCAGCGGGGTACGGATGCCGCCTTCCGCCGAGCTGAAATAGGAGCCGTCGAAGAAGCCGCCGGTGCCGCGGCCGGCGAGATGATCCTCGGCGCCGTTGTCGCCGCACATCACGACGATGGTGTTGTCGGCAACGCCGAGTTCATCAAGCTTGTCGAGCAGCACGCCGAAATCGTGGTCGAGCATCAGCAGGCAATCGCCCCAATCGCCGTTGGTGCTCTTGCCGACGAATTCGTCGCGCGGGCTCATCGGGAAGTGCATCAGCGAGTGGTTGAAGTAGCAGTAGAACGGCTTGTCCGCCTTGGCGGACTTCTCCATCAAATTTATGGCGGCATT
>Ga0081540_1003590_pt1 | contig 12182 bp, 15 predicted proteins | sample TabmetS2T1R1_FD_71024 | JGI IMG/M metagenome (GOLD analysis project Ga0081540, IMG submission 71024) | Tabebuia heterophylla rhizosphere microbial communities from the University of Puerto Rico - S2T1R1 | ecosystem: Host-associated > Plants > Roots > Rhizosphere ...
GGGGGGTGGGCGGGAGTCACCAGCCCGAGCCCGCCGATCGCCTCGGCGAGGCCGCTGACGTAGACGACCTCGCGATGGCGCGGCACGTAGGGCGGGACGATCCGCGCGTAGGTGCGCGGCGCCACGAAGTGCATGGCGCCGGCGAACACGAAGAACGGGCCGGCCATGGCGCGCAGGATCCGCATCGGCCACGAGGCTACGTTGTCGTCGTGGTCCGCAGAAGCCGCGTGGCTTGTGGGTAGGTCGTGGCGTTCTTCGCCGCCGCCCGGGTGACCCTCGCCTGCTGGGTCGTGTTCGAGCTCGCCCTGCGCGTGCGCGAGCTGCGCCAGGGCAAGGGTGGCGGCGCCCGGGATCGCGCCACGCGCGTGCTGATCGGGCTCTCGTTGGGCGCCGCCATCGCGCTCGCCCTGTGGGCGCGGACCGCGGTGCCCTCGCTGCGCGCGCCGGGCGCGGTGCGTGCGCTCGGCCTCGTGGCCATGTGGGTCGGCCTGGCCATCCGTGCCTGGGCGGTCGTCGCCCTGGGCGGCGCCTTCCGCACGACCGTCGAGGTCGATGCCGACCAGGCCGTCGTCACCACGGGCCCCTATCGCCGGGTCCGCCATCCGTCCTACACCGGCCTGCTGCTGATCGTGGCCGGGTTCGGCCTGGCGATCGGAAGCTGGCTGTCGTTCGCCGTGTGCCTCGTGGTGCCGCTGCCGTCGATCGTGCGCCGCATCGGCGTCGAGGAGGCCGAGCTCGAGCGCGTGCTCGGCGACGCGTACCGCAACTACCGGCGTGGAACCCGGCGCCTGGTACCTCGCCTGTGGTGAGCGAGCGCAGCCTCTAGGTTCCGTCGTCCCGCATGCCCCGAACCCTGCTGTGGACGCTGTACGCGCTGCTCGTCGTCATCTGGTCCTCGACCTGGGTGGCGATCAAGATCGGCTTGGAGGACGTGTCGCCCTTGTTCGGCGCGGGCCTGCGCTTCTCGATCGCCGGGGCGGGGCTGCTCCTGGTCGCGGCCGCGACGAACCGGCCGCTGAAGAGCGACACCAAGCTCGTGACGGTGCTGGCCCTCGCGCCGTTCGCGACCGCGTACGGCCTCATCTACTGGGGCGAGCAGTACGTGCCGTCCGGGCTCGCGGCGGTGCTGTTCGGCGTCCTGCCGCTGTACTCGGCGCTCCTGGCGTCGGTCGCGCTGACCGGCGAGCCGTTGCGGCCCAGGCTCGTGGCCGGGATCGCCGTCGCGCTGGCCGGCCTCAGCGTCGCGTTCAGCGAGTCGCTGGCGCTCGGCGACTCGCGCTGGGCGCTGGTGGGAGCCATCGCCTGCGCGGCGGCGCCGTTCGCCAGCGCGATCGGCAACGTCTCGATCAAGCGCCGCGGAGGGCCGCTGGACCCCGTCGTGCTCAACGGCTGGGCGATGCTCGGGGCGGGCCTGCTGCTGACAGCGGTGTCTGCGATCGCCGGCGACCGGCACTTCGCGTGGAGCGCCGACGCGGTCGGCTCGATCGCCTACCTGGCGCTGATCGGCTCGGCCGTCCCGTTCGTGACGCTCACCGTCCTGCTGCGAGAGCTGCCTGCCGTGACCGTGTCCTACATCTCGCTGCTGCTGCCCTTCGGCGCGCTGGGCTTCGGCGCGCTCATCTACGACGAGACGATCACGCTGCCGGCGCTGGCCGGCGCCGCGTTGGTCGCGGCGGGCCTGCTGGTCGCTAGGACGACCAGGGGCGTGTCGACATCGCCTCGCGCAGAGAGCTCGCCAGCTGCGGCATCGTCCGCTCGAGGTCCTTGAACTGGCGGATGAACATCGCGCGCAGGCGCATCGGCGACGCCGCGACCACCGAGGCCGTCCGCGTGCCGGTGGCGAGCAGTCCGATCTCGCCGAAGACGTCGCCGGGGCCGAGCGTCCTGATGAGCTCGCCGTCCTGACGCACCTCGGCCTCGCCCGAGTCGATCACGAACAGCTGATAGGCGTTGTCGCCCTGGACGGCGAGCATGTCGCCCGGCTCGGCCGTGACCTCGCTCAGCGCCGAGGCGACCTGGGCGCGCTCCTCGTCCGTCAAGCCCGCGAAGAGCGGGATCTCCTCGAGTCCAGCCGAATCCACGTTGCGATCTCCTTTTCGCCCGATCGTCGTCGGGCCGGAGGCGCGGCAGGTGAACTTGATGTGAACGCTAGGGCTCCTCGAGCTCGCGCCCGAGGTTGTCGAGAACCCTGCTCCAGCCGTCCTCGTGCGAGCGCAGCGCCTCCTCGTCCCAGAGGTCGCGTTGCGTGAAGCGGACCATGGTGGCGCCGTCGGCCTCCTCGAGGTCGATCTCGATGAGCGTGCGCCGCGTATCGCCGTCCCAGATCCATGTGAAGGCCAGGCGGGTCGGCGGCTCGATCTCGGTGAACGTGCCGCCGCCGCCGTACTCGATGTCCTTCACGGGGTCGCGCATCACCACGTGCACTGCACCGCCGACCCGCAGGTCGAGCTCGGCCTCGGTCGTGCCCCAGCCGCGCTCGAGCTCCCACCAGCGCCGGATGACCTCCTCGCTGGTCCACGCTTCGAAGACCGCCTCGATGGGGGCTCGGTAGGTGCGTTGGAGCCGGAGGGTTCTGCTCTGCGTCACTTGCCGGTGCGTCGTCGTCGCCGCACGCGCAGCATGAGCCACGCGCGCGCGACGAGCAAGGCGGTCCCGGTGCCGGCGAGGGTCGGCAGCGCCTCCTCCACCGGCACGCCGCCGACGTGTGCGATCACGAGCCCTCCGCGCCGCCGGTGGCGCGCGAGATCTGCTCGGCCATCTCGGCGGCCGCTTCCGGCGTGTCGTACTCGTCGTGGCGGCTCCACCAGTAGTAGGGCGGCGTCTGCGGATAGCCCTCCGGCGAGTCCTCCCACTCCTCCTGGCGCCCGAGCGCGGTGATGTCCAGGTAGCTCCAGGTGCTGCCCATCGTCTCGTCGCCGCGGCTGTTGATGAAGTAGGTGCGGAAGATGCGACCGTCGTCGTCGCGGAAGAACGCGTTCGTGCCATGCCACTCATCGACGCCGAAGTCCGCGTCGAAGTCGTCGGTGAGCGTGTACCAGGGGATGAGCTGCCAGCCCATCCGCTCCTTCCAGCGGTCGATGTTGGCCTGTGGGGCGCGCGAGACGAAGGCCAGCGTGGTGTCGCGGGCGTTGAGGTGGGCGGGATGGGCGACCTGGTCGGCGACCATCGAGCATCCCGGGCACCCCGCGTCGGGCCATCCGACGACGCCGGGCTCGTAGAAGAAGCGGTAGACGATCAGCTGCCGGCGCCCCTGGAAGAGGTCGGCGAGGCTCACGCGGCCATCCGGGCCCTCGAAGGCGTAGTCCTTCTCGACGAGCATGCGGGGCATGCGGCGGCGCTGCGCGGCCAGCGCGTCGCGCGCGCGGGTGAGCTCCTTCTCCTTGACGAGCATCTGCTCCCAGGCGGCCTGCCACTCCTGCGGGGAGACGATGGGCGGCATGTTCATGGCGAGGGGTTCTCCTTGAGGTAGTCGTCGACGACGTCGAACAGGCGCTCCCAGCGAGAGCGCTGGCGGTCCATCCAGTCGGCGGCCTCGCTGAGCACATCGGGCTCGAGCGACAGGCGGTGCGTACGCCCCTCGACCTGGCGCCTCACGACGCCGGTCTCCTCGAGCACGCGCAGGTGCTTGGAGATCGCGGGCTTCGACACCCCGAAGCCGGCGGTGGCGTCGCCGACCGTCGCGGGACCCTCCGCGAGGCGCTCGACGATGCCGCGGCGGATCGGGTGCGAGAGCGCCCTGAACGGATCGTTAACCACAAGGTTAACCGTACCAGGCGCACCCGGCCCGAGGGCCGGCGTGTGCGCGGTGTCACACCGCGAGTGAGTCATTCGACGCGGTGGTCGCGCGGGGGCGGACGTACCTTCGGCCGGGTCATGTCCGCACGCCGATCGTCTCTCGTTCTCGCCGCCCTCGCCGCCGGTGCGATCGCGGCGTTCACCCCGTCCACCACGTCGGCGGGCGCCCATCCGCACCCCACGCGAACGTGGCGGGAGGACGCACGGGCCAACGCCCGCACGACGACCGCGCGCTGGCTGGCCGGCGTTCCCGCGGCTTCGCGGATCGCGGCCGAGCCGCCCGGCAGCTGTTACCTGGTCAGCCGCACGGCCGCCGGCTGTCCGATCGGCATCATCGTGCTCGTTCACGGCGCCGACGGCCGGCGCCCGTGGCGCTGTACGGCGACCGCGCGCGTCTCGCTGCGGCGCGACGAGCCGAACGGTCGGCGCTTCGGCGCCCGCTGCGTCCGCTTTCCCCGGCCGGGAGCCGACTCGGACCCGGCGGCCGCTCTCGGCGTCGCCTACGCCGTGCGCGCCACCGGAGACGTCTCGTGCCTGCCGGCCGTCGAGGGCCGCACGACCTGCATCATGCGCTACCGCACGCCGACCGGGCAGCGGTGCCTGGGCGCGGCGTCGACGCCGTCGGGCCGCCCGGAGCGCGCGATCGCGCTCGGCGCGCCGCAGTGCCGCTAGCCGCGGCACCGCAACAACCGCGGTGCAAACGCCGTTGCATATGTAAGGATCAGGCAGGCATCGGCGCCCTCCGTCGCTAAGTTGCAGCCGCGTATGGCCACCACCGAAGCCGAAATCGTCGCGCGCGAGCAGGCTCGTCCCACTGCGCCTCCCGTCGTCGAGTTCCGTCGCGTCACCAAGCGCTACGAGAACGGAACGGGGCTGGACGACGCCTCCTTCACCGTGCGCCGCGGCGAGTTCGTCTTCCTGGTCGGATCGACGGGTTCGGGCAAGTCGACGGTCATGCGGCTGCTCATCAAGGAACTCGAGCCGACCGCGGGCACGATCCGCGTCGCCGGGCGCGACCTCTCCGAGATCCCGCGCAAGAAGGTCCCGTACTTCCGGCGCAACCTCGGCGTCGTCTTCCAGGACTTCAAGCTGCTGCCCAACCGCACGGTGCACGACAACGTCGCCTACGCGCTGCAGGTCACGGGCGGCAGCCGCAAGGAGGTCCGGGCCAAGGTCCCCGACATCCTCCGGCTCACCGGCCTCTCCACGAAGCTGCATCACTTCCCCGACCAGCTCTCCGGCGGCGAGCAGCAGCGCGTCTCGGTCGCGCGAGCGTTCGTCAACCACCCGCCGCTCCTGCTGGCCGACGAGCCGACCGGCAACCTCGATCCCGAGACCTCGATCGGGATCATGCAGCTCCTCTACCGGATCAACCGCACGGGCACGACGGTCATCGTCGCCACCCACGACTCGGCGATGGTCGACCGGATGCGCCGGCGCGTCATCGAGCTCAGCGAGGGCAAGATCGTCCGCGACGAGGTGGCGGGCCTCTACGCGCCGCGCGACATGACGACTGCGGAGTTCGGCGCCCTGCTGCGTGAGCCGGCGCCCAAGCCCGAGCGCCGCGTCCCCGAGCCCGCCGACGACTTCGACGACGCCTTCCGGGACGACTGATGCGCGTCGGGTTCTTCCTGCGCGAGGCGGTGCGCTCCATGTCGCGCAACGCGGTGCCGAGCTTCGCCGCCATGGCCTCGGTGCTCGTCACCGTGCTCGTGCTCGGCGTCTTCATCCCCGTCGTGCAGGCGACCACCGGCGCCGCCAACGACGTGCGCAGCCGCGTGCTCGTCAACGTCTACCTGAAGACCGGCGCCCAGGCCGACGACGTCCAGCGCGTCGACGCGCTCCTGCACGACAAGGTCCCGCACGTCGGCAAGGTCCAGTACATCTCCAAGGCGCAGGCCCTCAAGGAGCAGCAGGAACGCTACCCGGAGGCCTACGACCTCCTGGGCTCCAACCCGCTGCCCGACACCTTCCGCGTCACGCCCGACAAGCCCGACAACGCGCTCAAGCTCAAGGACGCGCTGGCGCCGGCCGCGCCGGGCGGCGGGACCACGACGATCGACCCGTCGATCGACATCGTCAAGAACTCCAAGGACGACACGCAGAAGATCCTTGTCGCCACGCGCGTGGTGAAGCTCACCACCGGCCTGCTGGCCGTGCTGCTCGTCGTCGCCAGCGTCCTGCTCGTCTCGAACACCATCCGGCTGTCGCTGTTCAGCCGCCGTCGCGAGGTCGAGGTCATGAAGCTCGTCGGCGCGACCGACTGGTTCATCCGCTGGCCCTTCGTCATCGAGGGCATCGTGCTGGGCGCGCTGGGTGGGCTGCTCGCGGTCCTGCTGCTGCTGATCGGCAAGATCGCGCTGCTGGATCCGCTCATCAGCCAGTTCGCGCTGCTCGCCGCGCCGAAGACGATCCACCTCGGCTACCTCGTCGCCATCCTGCTCGCGGCGAGCATCGGGGTGAGCGCCGCGGGCTCGGGGCTCTCGCTTCGCCGCTTCCTACGCGTGTAGAGGTGGCGAAGACGGCGCTCGCGCCTGACCCGCGCCTGACAACCCGCCTCGTACCCTGTCGGCCAAGGTGCGCCTCCGCCTGCCCGGTCCCCGTCTCGTCTACGTCGTCCTGCTCGTGGTCGTCCTGCTCGTGCTGGGCGTGTGGGTCGGCGGCCGGCACTCGAGCTGGCTCCCGGGCCCGGCGCGCGACGCGCTCGTCGGCGACAGCGACACGGCCGTCGTGCGCGAGGCCATCGACCGCGTCCACGACACCTACTACCGCAAGATCCCCAAGTCGCAGCTCGCCGACGACGCGATCGCCGGCGTGGTCGCCAAGCTCGGCGACCGCTTCTCCAACTACTTCGACCCAGCCGAGTACAAGCGGTTCAAGCAGTCCCAGAACTCGGAGTTCTCCGGCGTCGGCCTGCAGGTCGCCCAGGATCCGAAGGGGTTGCGCGTCGAGGTCGTCTACGACGGCTCGCCCGCCAAGCGCGCCGGCCTGCAGCCCGGTGACGTGATCATCGCCGCCGGCGGGAAGGACCTCGCGGGCAAGTCCCAGCAGGAGTCCGTGTCGCTCGTCCAGGGCCCGCCCGGCAGCGACGTCAAGCTCACCTGGCTGCACGACGGCCACAAGCGCACGAAGACCGTGACCCGATCGACGATCAACGTCCCGGTCGTGGCCTCGCAGCTACGATCGGACAAGGGCTGCAAGATCGGCGTGGTGAAGCTCGCGCAGTTCAGCTCGGGCGCACACGCCGAGGTCTACGCCGCGCTGAGGCGCCTGCAGAAGCGCGGCGCCAAGTCCTACGTCCTCGACCTGCGCGACAACGGCGGCGGCCTGGTCTCCGAGGCCCAGCTCGTGGCCAGTGCCTTCCTCAGAGACGGCCCGATCGTCACGACCAAGGGGCGCGCGGTCAAGGAGCAGACGCTGCGTGCGACCGGGGACCCGGTGATCCCGACCGCGCCGATGGTCGTGCTCGTCGACAACGGCACCGCGTCGGCGTCGGAGATCGTCACCGGCGCGCTGCAGGATCGCGGGCGCGCGAAGGTCGTCGGCACCGAGACGTTCGGCAAGGGCGTCTTCCAGGAGGTCCTCGAGCTCTCGAACGGCGGCGCGCTCGACATCACCGCGGGGCAGTACTTCACCCCGAAGGGCCGCAACCTGGGCGGCAAGGGCGTGTCGACCGGGAAGGGCATCATTCCCGACGTGAAGGCACAGGACGACCGCAAGACGCGCAAGGACGAGGCGCTCGATCGAGCGGAATCCGTCCTGCAGCCGTCGTGCCCACGCTGACCGACGCCCCGCCGCGGGTCGTGCTGCTCGAGCAGCGGGGGCGCTTCCTCGTCGGCGAGCCGTTCTTCGGGCGCGGGCGCCGCGTCACCGTCGAGCGCTCCCGCGATGCGCGGCCGGGGCGCCTGGCGCTCCTGCGACCCGATCAGCGCGGCAAGCGCTTGCGGATCGAGCGCGTCCTCGGCCGCCCCGACGTCGCGCGCGACGTCATCGAGGCGCTCATGCTCGATCGCGGCCTGCGGCGCTCGTTCCCGGCCGGCGTCGAGCGCAGCGCGCGCGACGCGCAGCCGCCCGAGGCCGCACGCCGCGACCTCACCGGCCTGACCACCTTCACCATCGACCCGGTCACCGCGCGCGACTTCGACGACGCGATCTCCTGCGAGGCGCTCGGCGACGACGGCTGGCGCGTGTGGGTGCACATCGCCGACGTCTCGGCCTACGTCCGGCCAGGGTCGGCGGTCGAGCGCGAGGCCTACCGCCGCGCGACCTCCGTGTACGTGCCCGGGGCGGTCGAGCCGATGCTGCCCGAGGTGCTCTCCAACGACGCCTGCTCGCTGCGCCCGGGCGTGGACCGCCTCGCCGTGACCGTCGAGATCGAGCTGCACGGCGCCGAGCGCGCGAAGACCGCGTTCTATCGCTCGACGATCCGCTCCGACGAGCGCCTGGACTACGACCGCGTCGACCGGGTCTTCACGGGCGAGGAGCCCGCGCGGGAGCCGTGGGCGCAACCGCTGGCCGCCGCCCGCGCGGCCGCCGCGGCGCTGCAGGCCCGCCGCGAGCGACGCGGCGCGCTGGCCATCGAGTCCGTCGAGCCCGAGTTCGCCTTCGACCGCCGCGGTCACCTCGTCGAGGCGGTCGCCTCGGTGCAGACCGAGTCGCACCGCCTCATCGAGCACCTGATGATCTGCGCCAACGAGGCGGTGGCCACGCTTCTCTCCGAGCGCCAGGTCCCCACGCTCTACCGCGTCCACGAGCGACCGCAGCCCGACGCCGTCCGCCGCCTCATCGACCAGCTCGCCTCGCTCGACGTCGCCACCCCGCCGGTGCCCGACCAGCCCTCGCCGTCCGAAGCGGCCGAGATCGTCGCGCAGTGCTCGGTCCTCGTCGACCAGCACGTGCGCCGCACCGGCCACGGGCGCATGGCGCTGACCTCGCTCGTCCTGCGCGCGCTCAAGCAGGCGCACTACTCGCCCGAGAACGTCGGCCACGCGGGCCTGCAGTCGCCGCTCTACTGCCACTTCACCTCGCCGATCCGGCGCTACCCGGACCTCGTCTGCCATCGCGCGCTGCTCAGCGCGGTGGGCGGCGGCGAGGACGCGCCGCGGGCCTCCGTCCTGGGGGAGGCAGGTGAGTGGACCTCGGCGCGCGAGCGCGACGCGATGCTGATCGAGCGCGACGCCGATGACGTCGCGCGGTGCTTCCTGCTCGAGCGCGATCGATTCGATCCCACCAACCCCGGCTGGGACACGGTCTACGACGGGGAGGTCACCGGCCTCATCGGCGCCGGCGCCTTCGTGACCTTCGGCGAACAGGGCTACCAGGGCCTGCTCCCGGTGCGCCGCCTGCGCGGGGACTGGTGGGAGCTCAACGAGCAGGGCACGATCCTGGTCGGAACGCGCACCGGCGGGGCGATCCGCCTCGGCGACCCGGTCACCGTCGCCGTCCGGTCGATCGACGCGCCCCGCGGGCGCGTGGACCTGGACCTCGTCGGTATTCCGGCGGGATAATGGTGGCTCAGACGGCCACGTGGCCGTCTGAGGCGGGCCCCCAGGTCGCGGCAGCGACACCGTCTCCCTAGGATCACGCGCCATGACAGCCGTCGTCGAGGACGAGGGCGTCCTCGCGGAGATCCGCGCGTTCAACGCGGAGCTCGAGCGCACGCTCTCCGAGGCAACGCCCATGGAGACCGTGCCGGTCGACGTCGTGCGCCGGCTGCGACGGGAGGGGAGGGACGTCTTCCCGCCCCCCGAGTACCTGCCCGATCGCGTGCGCGAGCTCGCGATCCCGGCCCGCGGGGGCGACATCGGGCTGCGGGTCATCGCGCCCGAGGGCCGTGCGGCGGTCGGCGCGTATCTGCACCTTCACGGCGGCGGCTGGGTCCTGGGCGCCGCCGACCTGCAGGACCCGATGCTGGCCGAGCTGGCCGACGCGACCGCGCTGACGGTGCTCAGCGCCGAGTACCGGCTCGCGCCCGAGCACCCGTACCCGGCCGGGCTCGACGACTGCGAGGACGTCGCGCTGTGGCTGCTGCAGGGCGGCTTCGCCGAGCTCGCCGTGCCGCCGGCGGCGGCCATCGGCGGCGACTCGGCCGGCGGCAACCTGGCCGCGCTCACGCTCTTGCGGCTGCGCGACCGCCACGGCATCTCGGGCGCGTTCTCGGCGGCGAACCTCATCTACGGCGTTTTCGACCTGTCGATGACTCCGAGCCTGCGCCGCTGGGGCCCGCGCCCGCTGCTGCTCAACACCCCGATCATGGAGCACTTCTTCGCCCTGTACACGCCGGACCTCGGCGAGGAGGCGCGCCGCGATCCGGACATCTCGCCCCTCTACGCCGACCTGCGCGACATGCCGCCGGCACTGTTCAGCATCGGCACGCTCGATCCGCTCTACGACGACACCCTGTTCATGGAGGCGCGCTGGCGCGCGGCGGGCGGGCGCACCGAGCTCGCCATCTACGTCGAGGCGATCCACGGCTACAACGCATTCCCGCTGTTGGTGACCGCCGCCTCGCGCCAGCAGCAGTACGCGTTCCTGAACGCGGCGCTCGCCGGATAGCGCGCGCGGCTACCCTCGTCCTTCGATGGCGAAGGGCAAGAAGCGCAAGGCCGCACCGGGCGACATCGCCACCAACCGCCAGGCGGCGTTCCGGTACGACCTGCTCGACAGGCTCGAGACGGGCATCGTCCTCACAGGGACCGAGGTCAAGTCGCTGCGCAACGGCGCGGCGCAGCTCAAGGACGGCTACGCGCAGGTCCGCGACGGCGAGCTGTGGCTGCACAACGTCCACATCCCTCCCTACGGCCCGGCCAGTCGCGACAACCACGACCCCGACCGGCCGCGCAAGCTGCTGGCCCACCGGCGCGAGATCGACCGGATCGTCGGCCAGATCCAGGAGCGCGGCCTGACGCTCGTGCCGACGCGCATCTACTTCAACGGGCCGCGAGCGAAGGTCGAGCTCGCGCTCGCGCGCGGCAAGGACCGCTTCGACAAGCGCGAGTCGATCAAGGCGCGCGAGCAGCGCCGCGACGTCGAGCGCGCGATGCAAGAGCGATATTGAGCGCCGAGGTCCGCGACGTCGCGCCGGGGCTGTGGCTGTGGCGCCAGCCGCACCCGGACTGGAACGAGGGTGCCGACTGGGAGCCCGAGGTGGCGTCGTTCGCGGTGCAGTCGCGGGGCGTGCGGATCGTGCTCGACCCGCTCGCACCGCCGCCCGGCGAGCGCACCGTCTGGGAGCGCATCGATGCCTTCGCGCCGGAGGTCGCCGTCGTGCTCAAGCCCGACCACGTGCGCGACATCGACCTGTTCGTGCGCTGGTACGGCGTGCGCGCGTTCGGTCCCTACCTGTTCTGGCGCGGCGACGTCCCGCGCTCCGAGCTCGAGCCCGTGCGCCCGGGCGACGAGCTGCCCGGGGGGCTGAGCGCGCACCCCGATGGGCGCGGGACGATGGAGACGCCGTTGTACCTGCCCGATCAGCGCGCACTCGTCTTCGCCGACGCCATGACCGCGCCGGGCGGCGAGCTGCGCGTGTGGGCGACCCCGTGGCACGAGGAGCGGGTGCTGCCCGCGCTGCGCGCCCTGCTCGACCTGCCGTTCGAGCTCGTCCTCGTCTCGCACGGCGAGCCGGTGCACGCTCGCGAGGGCTTCGTCGCCGCGCTGGACCGCGTGCCGTGGTCGACGTGGTCGGGCGCGTAGGCGCTCGCCTACGCACTCGACCATCGGCGGTTGCGCGGGTGTGGGCCGGTCTGAGAGCGTGCGCGCGTTTCTCGCCGCCGGAAGGGACGGTCGCCATGCCTCGACGTTGCTGTGCGGTCCTCGTTGCCTTGTTCCTCGCCGCCGTGCTCGCGCCCCCGGCGTTCGGGGTGCCGGTTGCGCTGGGCGGCAGCCCGCTCAACGTGATCGTCGGCGATCAGGGCCAGCTGCAGGCCTTCCGGACCGACCGCACCGATCCGTCGCAGCCGCCGGGCATCTTCTACTACCCGCAGGCGCAGCTCGGTGACGCGGGCTTCTTCCTCGCGGTCCCGGCGGGCCCGACGGTGTACGGCTTCGACGGCAGCGCGCTGGCGCTGCGCGGGCTGACCGCGTACACGGGCGTCAGCCAGGGCGGGGTGACGGGCTCGGGCACGGCCGCGGATCCGCTGCGGCAGGTGACCAGCTACTCGGCTGGGACGGCGGCGACGATCACCCAGACGACCACGTACGTCAACGGCTCGCAGGAGTTCCGGGTCCACTGGGATGTGACGGCCGGCGGGAGCGCGCTCACGTTCAAGGCGATCGCCGCCGCCGACTTCTTCTTCGAGGGCGACGACGCGGGCACCGGGATCTTCACCCAGGGCCCGCCGCGGTTCATCGGCGGGACGAACGTCGACAGCGGCTCCTCGGGCGGGTTC
>Ga0081540_1003591_pt1 | contig 12180 bp, 15 predicted proteins | sample TabmetS2T1R1_FD_71024 | JGI IMG/M metagenome (GOLD analysis project Ga0081540, IMG submission 71024) | Tabebuia heterophylla rhizosphere microbial communities from the University of Puerto Rico - S2T1R1 | ecosystem: Host-associated > Plants > Roots > Rhizosphere ...
CGCGATTTCTGCGGCCATGGCCTGGGACGCCTGTTCCACGACGAGCCGAACATCATCCATATCGGCCGGCCCGGCGAAGGCGTCGTGCTGAAGCCCGGCATGTTCTTCACCATCGAGCCGATGATCAATCTCGGCAAGCCGCATGTGAAGATCCTGTCCGATGGCTGGACCGCCGTTACCCGCGACCGCTCGCTGTCGGCGCAGTTCGAGCACTCGGTCGGCGTCACCGCCAGCGGCGTCGAGATCTTCACGCTGTCGCAGCGCCACGGCGAGAAGCCGTTGACAGCAGCGTAACTTCCGATCCTGCCCGACCCGCTGCGTCGCTATCATTTCGGCCTCCCGAACGTCGGCAGGCTGTCAAAGGACGGCAACGGCTATGCGTTCGCGGCCGTGAAGGCCTGACGGCCGCCCCCAGAACGACCGAAGGCGCCGCGCTTCGCGGCGCCTTTTTTGCGTCCATGGGGAATGACGTTATCGACTATGGTCGTGGCAGCATGTCACTACCTTTGGGTGTATTTATCGGGGCAAGATCTTGTACTTTTTCTGCAGGGGAGGACTAAATGGCAAGATTTCCATGGCCGAAATTCTTGCGAACAGCCAGGAGGCGCCCCGCTCCGGGCGACGGCGCGTTGTCCGATATCCGCGATCTGGACCGGCGTCAGGCACTGACCGCGCTATCGGCCGTGGCCGGCGGCGGCGCCTTGGGTGTGGTGCCGCAAATCGCCATGGCCGAGGACGCCAGCCCGCTTCCGCCACCGAAGCGCGCTTTGACCGGACGGGATGCCAATGGCAAGTCGGTCTTCAAATCGTTCGACGTCACCTCGAAGGTCGTAGCGATCGATTCGAATCCCGGGCTGACTTTCTACGAACTCTACATGACCGAGGGAGTCCCGCAGCTCACCGGGACCGAGCCGGACCCGATGCTGAAAGGCACCCGCGCCTTCCCGGGTCCGGGAGGCACCATGTTTCGCCTGATCTCCTATCCTCCCAGGCGGCCCGAAGGATACAAGCCCCCGCCGGGCGTCACATTTGAATCCGGATTGAGGGAACTGTCCGAGAAAGTCCCGGGCATGGGCGATCATTTCGAGCGTGACGCACCGGGGATGCACACGACCGACACAATCGATTACTGCGTGGTGGTCAGGGGCGAAATGACCCTTGAGCTGGACGACGGTCAAAAGGTGCACCTCCGCCAGGGTGATTGCGTGGTGCAAAACGGGACCCGGCATCGCTGGCGCAATTCGCTGCCGGAGCCCTGCCTCATGGCCTTCATTTCGGTTGGTGGAAAGCGGGGCTGACAGACCCTGGGTACGAGGCTCGCCTGCGCTGCGGACGCATTTTGCCGATCGCAAGGGCCGCGCGATTCGGCGCGCCGTACCGAACGCATTTCTCTTCCCTCAAGACAAGCGTGTCGATAGAATAGATTGCAACTCATCATTGCATCAGTCACAATTCGGCGGAGAATGGGAGCTAGCGATGGCGACGAGAGAACGGGGCTTTCGAGCGCTATTTGTTGCAGCTCCTCTCATCGCCTTTGCCGTTTCCTTCGCAGGCCACAGCGACGCGGCTGAGGATGCGCTATTTACGAGCAAGCGGATCACGCCGCAGGGCGAGTACACTTCCGGCATCGAAGGTCCCGCAGTCGACGCGTCAGGCATCCTTTACGTTGTCAATTTTCAACGGCGCGGCACCATTGGCAAGGTAGCGCCCGGCGCCTCGCAGTCCCAGCTCTTCACATCGCTTCCTGCCGGCAGCATTGGCAACGGCATTCGTTTCGATCGCGACGGGCGGATGTACGTCGCCGACTTCAAGAAACACAATGTCTGGGTCATCGAACGCGGCGGGACCACGCCGAAGGTCTACTTTCATTCCGATCGCTTCAATCAGCCCAACGACCTGGCGATCGCGGCGGACGGCACGCTCTACGCCAGCGATCCGCGGTTCGCCTCGCCCGCGGGCGGCCAGATCTGGCGCATCACCCGCGGCGCCGACGGCAAAGGTCAGGGTGAAGTGATGTCCAGCACAAGGCGGCTCGGCGTGACCAACGGGATCGACCTGAGCCCGGACGGCGCCACACTTTACGTGAGCGAATCGAATTCGCGGCAGGTCTGGGCCTATCGCCTCGACGGCAGCAAATTGCTCGATCCGCGGCTGGTCAGGGGTTTCCCGGATTTCGAGGTCGACGGCCTGCGCACCGATGTCGATGGCCGGATCTATCTCGCACGACCTTCAGCGGGCAAGATCGCCATTATCGCTGCCGACGGATCGCTCGAGCGCGAGGTGCCGCTGCAGGGCAAGGAGCCGACCAACCTCACCTTTGGCGGTCCCGACGGCAAAACCGTCTTCGTGACGCAGAAAGATGGCGGCTTCATCGAAGCATTTCGTGCCGGCCGTCCCGGCCGCGAGCCTTGCCTGCAAGTGCCCGGCATGTGCTGAGATGCAACGACGCCGAGGGATCGCCACCCGGTCGCTCATTTTGACGTGATCGAATCCCGGCGCCCTTGTATGGCTGCCCTATGTCGTGTATATGCACATAATGACGACTTCGAAGAATATCGCGGACCTGGCGCAAACCCTGCTCGACACTTGCCTGTGTCATAATGCTCGGATGGCCAGCCGCGTCGTCAGCCGCGCCTATGACGAGGCGCTACGCCCGACCGGATTGCGGGCAACCCAGATTGCGGTACTGGCGGCCGTGGGCGCGCGCGGCGCGCATTCGATCAAATCTCTAGCCGACTCCCTGGAGATGGAGCGCACGACCTTGACGCGAAATCTGCGGCCGCTCGAGGAGCAAGGGCTAGTGTCAATCGCACCGGAAGGCCGCCATCGCAGCCGGACGCTGACGCTCACGAGCGCCGGGAAGGCCGCCCTTCTGGGAGCCCTTCCGCTCTGGGAAAATGCCCAGCAATCCTCGATGCGGCAGCTCGGCGATCAGCGCTGGCCCGTGGTTCAGAAAGCCTTCGCCGACCTCGTCCACAAAATGCATCGGACGGTTTCATAAGTTTTCGCGGCGCGCGGCCGCGATGAAATCCGATTAGTATAGTGTATATACACTACATAGGAGATGAAAGCCATGAGAAAGTTCGACCGCTACGCCTTCAGTGCACAACCCTCATTCAACGAGGCCGCGACCCGGGAAGCCTTCTCGCACGCCGTCCCGCTCAAGACGCTGGTGATCTATTGCTACGATCCGCGAGCGGCCGAGATCCCGGATGTGGTAGCAAAATTGCTCGATGACGAGGTGTTTCCAGGAGAGATCATTCTCGACGGTGCCGGAAATCGCGTCGCGTCTTCGACGACCATATTCCCGGTCATCGTCGCCGGCGGTCGCGCCATCGACGCGCTCCGCTCCATCACCGTCGCGCAGCACCTGTTCGGGATCCAGAACATCGTCGTGGTTCACCACTCGCACTGCGGCGCGACGAGTTTCACGGCGGACGGGATCATCGATGCCTATCGGCACGAGCACCATCTCGATATCTCCAACCTCTACCCGCGAAGCAGCATCTGCATCACCGACTACGAGGCATCGCTCAGGCATGACACCGCCCTGATCCGCGAGCATGCCGGCACGCCAAGGCATGTGAATATCTTCGGCTATTTCTATGACATTGACGCGAGGACGCTGACCGAGGTCGTCAGGGACACCCATAAGGAGTGACACCGCCTGACAATTCGTAGTTGCAAAAAACGGGCGAGACGGCATGGTTGGCACCGTCAATGAGTGCCGCCGATGCCAGCCGATTCCAGCAAACCACAAATCGAGTCCGGGGATTCCGGGACGCCCCACTATCACGGCCATCGCGAACGGCTGCGCGAGCGCTTCCATAGCGCCGGATCCGATGCGCTCAGCGATTATGAACTGCTGGAGATGGCGCTGTTCCCCGCCCTGCCCCGGCGCGACACCAAGCCGCTGGCGAAAGCGCTGCTGAAGAAATTCGGCTCGTTTGCCGAGGTCATCCACGCGCCGGTGGCGCGCCTGCGCGAAGTCGACGGCATCGGCGAGGCCTCGATCAACCAGATCAAGCTGCTCGCCGCGGCGGCGAGCCGGGTGGCAAAGGGCGAGATAAAGCGCAGCATCGCGCTGTCGTCGTGGAACGACGTGATCGATTATTGCCGCACCGGCATGGCGTTTGCCGACAAGGAGCAGTTTCGCCTGCTGTTCCTCGACAAGCGCAATCAGCTGATCGCGGATGAGGTGCAGCAGACCGGCACCGTCGATCACACGCCGGTCTATCCGCGCGAGGTGATCAAGCGCGCGCTCGAATTATCCGCAACCGCGCTCGTCCTGGTGCACAATCACCCGAGTGGCGATCCCTCGCCCTCGCAGGCCGACATCCGGATGACGAAAGCGATCGTCGACATCGCCACGCCGCTCGGCATTGCCGTGCATGATCACATCATCGTCGGCAAGAACGGGCATGCGAGCTTGAGGGGGATGAAGCTGATCTAGTCACGGCATCACCCAGCGCTGCACCGCTTCCGCCGTATCGGCCGGTGCCGTGTTGAAGCAAATTCGGGCATCGGGCGCGAGAGCGTGAACCAGATTGATAATCGTCTCGAACAGAAGCAGGCGTTCCGCCGGAACGCGCAGCCCGGCCCCGATCACGATGCAATCGAAACGTCTTGAACGAAGTGCTTTCGCGGCGACGGCTTCGGCCGTGTCGTCGAGACTGATCAGGCAACTATCGGCGTCAAAGCCGAGTTCGCCAAGCCGTTCGATCTGCGCGTTGATATAGCTTCTGACCAGTTCCGTGGTGAGCCCCGGGAAGGTGCTGAAGTCCACGCAAGAAGGCTCAATACCAATCGCGAGCACGGTCTTTTTCGCCATGCGCCTGTTCCATGTCGGTGTGAGATGACGGGTCCGGAAAACGCGCCAGGGCGCAACCCGGTTCCGAGCATCAAGCCGAATACCATAGTTCGACGACCGACGAATCATCGATGTCAGGAAATCGGGCAGGATGATTTCAGTGACCGGCCGAAACCGAACGGCGCCGGACTTCACAGGAGAGCATCAATGGCAAACACCGACAGCGCAAACCAGCACCTGATCGTCACCGCATTCTGGGAGGTCAACTCCGGCGAGGAAGGCGCGATCGCCGCACTTCTGAAGGACTTCCTGCCCCAGGCGCAGCGAGAGCCGGGCGTGAAGAAATTTCAGATCCACCAGAACGTCGCAAAGCCGCGGGAATTCTTCTTCTACGAGGTGTTCGCGGGCGAAGCGGCGTTTGCCGAGCACCAGCAGACCGACCACTTCAAGAACATCATCGTCGCCCAGGCGGTCCCAAAGCTCGCCAAGCGTGAGCGGTCGCAGTTCCGGTTCATCTGATGTCAAGCAGGATCCGGTGCGCTGTCGACGGCTTCGGCAGCGCGCCGTTTCAGCAACTCCTGTTCCCGCCTGTTGCCGGCGAGCCTGGCGGCAGACTCGAACGCGACGCGCGCCTCCGCAAAGCGGCCGAGCTTGCAGAGCAGGTCGCCTCGGACGCTTCCCAGCAGATGATAGTTCTTCAGTGCGGGCTCGTGCGCCAGTTGTTCCACGATCGAAAGCGCCACCGCCGGACCTTCGGCCATGCCGAGCGCGACCGCGCGATTGAGCTCGATGATCGGCGAACGCACCAGTGCAGCGAGTTGCGAATAGAGCGCAGCGATACGCGGCCAGTCGGTTTCGCCTGGCGTGGCGGCCCTGGCGTGACAGGCGACGATCGCCGCCTGCAGCGCGTAGAAGCCGCCTGCACCACCGAGCTCATGCGCCCGCGCCAGTGCCAGCAATCCGCGGCGGATCTGCAGCCGGTCCCACCGCGCGCGGTTCTGGTCCATCAAGAGAATCGGATCGCCGGCCGCATCCGTGCGCGCCGCGGCGCGCGAAGCGTTCAGCTCCATCAGCGCTAGAAGGCCATGAGCTTCGGATTCCTGCGGCGCAATCGAGGTCAGCACACGCCCCATGCGCAGCGCGTCGTTGCAGAGCTGCGGGCGCAGCCACTCGTCGCCGCGCGCGGCGGCATAACCTTCGTTGAAGATGAGATAGACGACCTCGAGCACCGAGGCGAGCCGTTCGGAAAGCTCCTCCCGGCGCGGGGTCTCATAGGCGAGCCCGGATTCCGACAGCGTCCGCTTCGCCCGCACGATGCGCTGGGCAATGGTCGCCTCCGGCTGCAGGAAGGCGCGCGCGATCTCTTCGGTGGTCAGGCCGCAGATCATTCTGAGCGCCAGCGCCGCGCGGGCCTCGCGCGACAGACGCGGATGACAGGCCGTGAAGATCAGCCGCAGCAGTTCGTCGCCGATGTCGTCGTCGAGCGCAGCATCCGGATCGGGCATTGCCTGCTGCTCCTGCTCGTTCTCGCGCATCAGCATCTCGTGCTTGCGGGCGAGCATGTTGCGCCGGCGCAGATCGTCGAGCGCGCGGCGCTTGGCGGTCGCCATCAGCCACGCGCCGGGCTTTTCCGGCACGCCGGTGGCGGGCCAGTGTTCGAGCGCCGCCACCAGGGCTTCCTGCGTCAGGTCCTCGGCCAGCGTCACGTCGCGCAGCATCCGCGACAGGCCCGTGATCAGGCGCGGCTGCTCGATGCGCCAGACCGCGAGAATGGTGCCATTGACGTCGGCGGCCGTCATCGCCGCCGACTGATTTTAGCGGGCGGGAGCATCAGGCCATATCAGGCTTGGGCCTGGGCGCGGACATCGACCTCGCAGGCGCCGTCAACGCCCGGCGTGGCGAAGCTGCGCACCTCGCAGGTGCCTTCCCAGCCCGGCATGTGCTCAAGGTGCAATTGCATGAATTCCCTTGCCGCCGCGACCGCCTCTTCCTTGTCGCGAAGCTCGAAGATCGCGTAACCGCCGATCAGTTCCTTGGTCTCGACAAACGGTCCGTCGACCACGCTCAGCTTGCCATCTGTGATCTTGACCTGGGCGCCCATCGAGACCGGCATCAAGCCGCCGCTGTCGATCATGCGGCCGGCCTTGATCTCACGGTCGGCCAGCTTGCCCATCGCCTCCATCAGCGCCGGCGTCGGGCCTTTGTTGGGCTGGGGCGAGGTAACGATATACATGAAACGCATTGCGGAACTCCCGTTAAGGCGAGTTGCGGCGGTGATCGCCCGCAAACTGTCTCGCTATGGTAGACGACGAACGGGGCTACCGGGGAAAGACATGGGCTTCGAAAAAATTTGGGCTTCGAAAAAATTTGGGCTGCGAAAAAATTTGCCCGGCGATGGCGGCTCGATTGCCACGAGGGATATTCGCCCTGTAGGTTCCCGGAACCAAGCACAAGGGGGCCGAATATGAAATTGCGCGCTTTCCGACAGGGATTGCTGGGTTCTTTGGCGATCGCGGCCATATTGGCGTTCACAGCCGCCTCGGCCGATGCCGCAACGATCGTGGCGCTTGGCGCCAGCAATACCTTCGGCAAGGGGGTCGCGCGCAATCAGGCCTATCCGGCGCAACTGGAGGCCATCCTGCGGGCCAAGGGAGCCAGCGTCCGCGTCGTCAATGCCGGCATCAACGGCGACACCACGGAAGGCATGTTGCAGCGGCTGGACCGGGCCGTGCCGAACGGCACCAGCGCCGTCATCCTGCAGCCGGGCGGCAACGACCGGCGCAAGGGCTCGCCCGATCGCACATCGGAAATCCAGAGCCGGCTGAGCGCCCGGGGCATCCCTGTCATCATGATGCCGAACGGCATGCTCAGGGGATTGCCGCACCAGCCCGACGGCCAGCATCTGACCCCGGAGGGCTACCACATGCTCGCCGAACAGGTTGCGTCCCAGGTGGCCGGGGTCATCGGCCGCTAGCGCATGGGCGGCTGCCGGGGGCTATTGGCCCCGGAGCATGATCAGCGGATCGGCGCTATCGGGCACCCGCCGCCACTGCGCGTTGTCATCGGCCTCGAACTGCCAGGTGTCGCCCTTGGCGGACAGCAGCAGCATCCGGCCGTGATCGAGCCGCCACTGGTTGGGCGCAAAGGCTGCGACCGCCGGATCGCATTTCGGCTTCAGGAATACCTGGAAATTATCGCCGGTCGCCTCGGTATTGGTCAGCGTCAGGCCACAGATGGCCTGGCCATTGCCGCGGACCATCGACCAGTCGCCGATCATCTGGTCCATCGATTTGGCGAGCGAGCGGGCGGCGGCGAGGTTCTGCAGGATGTAGACGCCCTCGCCGGTCCGTAGGCCTTCGAAAATACCGCTCTCGACCTCGGTGAAGTCGATCACCGGCTGGCCTGCCGCGTCCTGCAGCCGCACGATGTCCAGGCCCTTGATATTCCAGGCGGTGATTTCCTTGGTGAACGGCAGCGCAGCGGCGCAGCCAGGCTCCAGTTCGAGCTTGAACCCCTGCGCCGTCGCATCGCCCTTCAGCGTGACCACGCAAGTCTTGCTGCGCTCGGTGGTCGCAAGCTCCCACTGACCGGGCATGTCTTTCTTCAGGGTCGAGGCATCCTGCGCCACCACAGGCGATGCAAGCGCAAGCAGCGCCGCAAGCGCCACCACCACCCTGCCCGAGCGCGCAAGCGACATCAGCGTCCCTTCACCGGCGTTTCCGCAACGGGCGTCAACGGCGGCTTGCCGGCAAACCAGTTTTTCAGATTGTCGACGACGAGTTGATCCATGGCATTGCGCGTTACCACCGAAGCTGAGCCGATATGTGGCAACAGCACGACATTTTGCATGGTCTTCAGCTCATCCGGGACGTTCGGCTCGTTGGCGAACACGTCGAGGCCGGCAGCGAGGATGGTGCCGGACTGCAGCGCGGCGACCAGCGCCGCCTCGTCGACGACGGAGCCGCGCGCGACGTTGATGAGCACGCCGCGTGGGCCGAGCGCCTTTAACACATCGGCGTTGATCATCTTTGCGGTGGAGGCGCCGCCCGGCACGATGACGATCAGTGTATCCACCGCCTTCGCCATCTCCATCAGGTCGGGATAGTGCTGGTAGGAGACGGCCGAAGACGGATTGCGCGAATGATAGGATACCGGCACGCGCGAGGCCTCCAGGCGGCGGCCAATCGCCTGGCCGATGCGGCCCATGCCGACGATCCCGATCTTGCGATCGCGCAGCGAGCCGGCGCTCAACGGATAGTTCTGCGTCTGCCACTGGCCCGCGCGCAGATAGCGATCGGCCTTGACGAATTCGCGCAAGGTCGCGATCAGCAGCCCCATCGCGACGTCGGCGACCTCTTCGGTCAGCACGTCGGGCGTATTGGTGACGACGATGTTGTGCTCGCGCGCGTAAGCGGAATCGACGTGGTCGTAGCCGACGCCGAAGCTCGCGACGATTTCAAGCTTCGGGAAATGCGACAGCGATTTCTTGTCGGCCGGCACCGTGTGATAGGTGACGGCGATGCCGCGGGTGTTCGCAAGGACGTCGGGCGTCAACCGCTCGAGGTCGGCGCGGCTCTCGGCCTTGTGCAGGACGAACTGGTCCGGGAAGCCGTTTTCGAGGATCGGCCGGATCGGTCCGTAGACCAGCAGATCGATCTTTTCGGACGAATTGTTCGCGGCAGCCATCAGTTTTCCTTTCCAAGCGCGCTCTCATGCCAGCGCCGTAATACCAGATGCGAAACTAGCGCCAGCACCCCATAGATGACAATCCCGGCAGCCGACAGCAGCAGCAGCGCCGCGAACATTCGGGGAATGTTGAGGCGATATCCGGACTCGGCAATTCGGAACGCCAAACCGGAGCCGGCGCCCGCGGTGCCGGCTGCGATTTCCGCGACCACGGCGCCGATCAACGACAGCCCGCCGGCGATACGCAATCCGCCGAGAATGAAGGGCAGCGCGGCCGGCAATTTCAGGTACCGCAGCGTCTGCAGCCTGGAGGCGCCATAGAGCTGAAACAGTCCGGCAAGATTGCGGTCGACCGAATTCAGCCCGAGCGTAGTGTTGGACAGAACCGGAAAGAAGCCGACGATCCAGGCGCAGACGACGACGGCGGTCTGCTGCGGCAGGTAGATCAGCAGCAGCGGCGCAATGGCGATGACCGGCGTGACCTGCAGGATGACGGCGTAGGGAAACAGCGAATATTCCAGCCATTTCGACTGGTTGAACAACAGCGCCAGCGCGATGCCGCCGATGGCGGCGGCGATGAAGCCCTCCAGCGTGGTCAGGAGCGTGACACCAAGAGATTCCGACAGCACCGGCCAATCGCTGACGAGCGTCCGGAACACGGCGGAGGGGCTCGGCAGCACATAGGGCTGGATGTCGTTGACGCGCACCGCCAGTTCCCACAGCGCAAGACCGGCCGCGAGGACGGCGACGGGCAGCAGCATGCGGCCGATGGTCTGGAACGATTTCATGCACCTTGCTGCCCGGAACAGGACGGTGTCAGCGCATTGGAAACCTCGCGGCAACGGGCGGCGTATTCGGCCGAGGTGCGAAAATCCTCCCCGCGCGGCTCCGCTGTCCGAATCCGGAATTCGCTGGCGATCCGTCCCGGCCGCGCCGTCATTACGATCACCCGCTGCGACAGATAGACCGACTCGAACACCGAATGGGTGACGAAGATGACGGTCTTGTGCAGTCCGCGCCACAGCGCCAGCAGGTCGTTGTTCAGCCGAAACCGCGTGATCTCGTCGAGCGCCGCGAACGGCTCGTCCATCAGGAGAATGTCCGGATCGGTGACGAGCGCGCGCGCCAGCGACACCCGCATCTTCATGCCGCCGGACAATTCGCGCGGGTACACGTCGGCAAATTCGGCCAGTCCCACCTGCGCCAGCGCCTCGTCGGCGCGCCGGTCTGCTTCCGTCGCGGGCAGATGCGCAAGCTTCAGCGGCAGGCGGACGTTTTCCCGCACGCTCGCCCACGGCATCAGGGTCGGCTCCTGAAACACAAAGCCGATTGGGTGCCGTCCATCTGCCTTGTTCGCGTGGTGGGAGACGTTCACCGTGCCCGAACTCGGCGTACTGAGGCCTGCGATCAGTCGCAGCGCGGTCGATTTTCCGCAGCCGGAAGGGCCGAGCAGCGAGACGAATTCGCCTCTTGCCACATCGAGATCGAGCGGCCCCAGCGCGGTGACGCCGTTGTCATAGACCTTCGTGGCCCCGCGTAGACGGACGGCATCAGCGCCGCCGTCGATATCCGTCTCCGATGCTGCGGGTTCGGCCATTTCCGGTCAGTTCTTCGGCCGCAGATCGACGCCGACGCCCTTGTTGGTAAAGCGCAGCGTGTAGGCCTGGCGGTAATCGATGTCGCGGCGAACGACGCCGGCGCGCACCATCTTGTCGAAGAAGCTCGCCACGCGCGCGTCGTTCATCGCGCCGATGCCGTCGCGCAGGGTGTCGCCGGAATCGACGATGCCGTATTCCTTCATCTTGCTGACGGAATAATTCAGCAGTTCGTCGGTCATTTCCGGATTCAGCTTCTTGATCATCGCATTGCCCGGCGCATTGTCGCCATAGAGATAATTGTACCAGCCGATGACGGAGGCATCGACGAAGCGCTGCACCAGGTCCGGCTTCTTGTCGACGAGTTCACGACGCGTCTCGATCAGCGTCGAATAGGCGTTGAAGCCATGATCGGCCAGCAGGATCACGCCGGGCTTGAAGCCGGCCGCCTTCTCGACGGCGTAGGGTTCGGAGGTGACATAGCCCTGCATCGCGCTCTGCTTGTTCACGATGAAGGGCTGCGGATTGAAGGTGTAGGGTTTGACCTTGCTCTCGCTGAATCCGTATTCGGACTTCAGCCACTGGAAATAGCTGGTGATGCCTTCCTTGGAGACCAGCAGCGTCAGCGGCTTGAGGTCTTCGAGTTTGGTGATCTTGGTTTCCGGATGGGTGAGGAAAACCTGCGGATCCTTCTGGAAGATCGCGGCGACCGCGACCAGCGGCACATTGTTGGCAACGGCGTCGAACGATTGCAGCGTGTTCGCGCTCATGAAGAAGTCGAGCTTGCCCGCCGTCAACAATATGCGGTTGTTGGTGTTGGGACCGCCCGGGACGATGGTGACGTCGAGGCCGTATTTCTGGTAGGTGCCGTCGGCCACCGCCTGGAAGAAGCCGCCATGCTCGGCCTCCGCGACCCAGTTGGTTCCGAACGAGATCTTGTCGAGCGTCTGTGCGCGCGCGGGCGCGAGCAACGCCGTCAGCGCCAGAAGTCCCGCGATTAACGCTCGTGGCAAAAAGACCGGGTACATGGTTGGACTCCGTCGATCGTTCTGGCCCATGATAGGAGGTAATGGACGTGGATAGCGTCCC
>Ga0081540_1003592_pt1 | contig 12172 bp, 11 predicted proteins | sample TabmetS2T1R1_FD_71024 | JGI IMG/M metagenome (GOLD analysis project Ga0081540, IMG submission 71024) | Tabebuia heterophylla rhizosphere microbial communities from the University of Puerto Rico - S2T1R1 | ecosystem: Host-associated > Plants > Roots > Rhizosphere ...
CGGTGCGGCAAAAATAGTCTTCTTCGACCCGACGATAGTCGGGAAACAGGCGCGCGATCTGCGGCGAGCCGGCGAGGAACATCGACGGAATGTAGAGCGACAGCAGCGCGTCGAGCTCGCCGGCCGCGAACATGCTTTCCAGCGTGGTGCCGGCGGAAAGGAAATCCAGCTTCACGTTGCCGGGCAGGTTGAGCGGGATCAGCGGCGGCTCGACGAACGTGTTGAGCCCGCCCATGAACCAATGCATGTCCTCGGCCTTCACGCCGTAGTCGTGCTGCAGCATGCCGCGCAGGAACACGAGGCCGGTGGAGCTGTATTGCGAGGTGCCGACGCGCTTGCCGCGCAGGTCCTCGGGCTTGTGGATGCCGGCCCCGGCGCGAACGTAGATGCACGAGTGGCGGAAGATCTTCGACAGCGCCACCGGAATGGCGACGAACGGGCAGTCGCCGCGGCTCTTGAGCGCCGTGTACGAGGCGAGCGACAGCTCCGACACCTGGAATTCCTTGTGGTCCAGCATCCGCCGGAACGCCTCGCGCGGCCGCAGGATGGTGATGTCGAGATCGATGCCCTCGGGCTTGACGCGCCCGTCCATCAGCGGACGGGTGCGGTCGTAATCCCAGCAGGCGAGGCTAAGCCGAAGGTTGGGCATGTATCTTCCATTGAGCTCAGTGAATGAACACCGCGTTCGTCATGCGCGCGCTTGACGCGCGCATCCATCCTTCTCGTTAACGATGGATGGCCGGGTCAAGCCCACGGCTGTCCGGTTCATTTGCAGTATAGTCCCAAAGTCAACTGATTTGGGTCTATTTGGACTGGGTGCAGTGGTTCGAGGAGACGATCGATTGGACGTCTGTTCATCAGGTTTGTTCGCACCAAGCGAGCGAACTCGAGCGGACTGCGGACGACTTTTTGGGTTGCCTGAGCCAAGCGCAGGAGAAGGAAAGCAATGAGCGCGACAGCGATCTGAATGCGTACAGCATTTTCACAGACACCGACGAAGTGCTTGATTCTCAGCGTCTGCTTCACCCAGCGAAAGAACAATTCGATTTGCCAACGTTGCTTGTAGAGATCGGCGATCTCCTGTGCCGGAGCGTCGAGATCATTGGTGACGATGCGCAGCACCTTGCCGGTCTCGGTGACCACCCGGATCTCACGAACTGGCACCTGCAGAGGATTCTTGCGGCTGGCGGCCAGCCGCCCCGGCAAATAACCGATGCGGTCGCTGAGGATATTGCTGTCATTCGGAACAGAGTTCTCAGCCCTAACGGTAAATGGCGTGTTCTTCTTCAACCGGGTCACAAACCGGCAACCGCGGTCGTCGAGCTCTGCCCACCAGCCATAATCGTAGTAGCCAAGGTCGAACACATAGGTCGCGCCGGCCTCGATCGGCATCGCTTTGGCTACCGTGATGTCGTTGACGTTGGCTGCCGTCACTTCAAAATAGATCGGCCGATCCGCATTGGGATCGTAAACGATGTGCGCCTTGGCCCCACAAAATTCGGTCGAGAAGGTCGCCCAGTCTGCGCTCAGGCTGGAAAGCCGCAGGCTCGTCGAATCAATCAGCCGAACCGCTTCTCCGGCTGTTCGTCGTAGTCCCCGATGCGCTTGCTGGAGAACCGCTTCGAACAGTTCGGCAAACACTTGCCACGGTCGGTTCCGGTTGGCGTCCGACAGCGTCGAACGCCGCACGGGTACCGCACCCACGTGGTAGAGCCGCGTCGCGTGGCTCGCCATTGCGGTCACGGTCTCGCGAAGCCCTGCCGCTCCGCTCAACTGACCAAACAACAGTGCCAGCAACTGTCGCTTGGTCGTCAGCCCTCGCGACCGATCGTCCGCCCCATGCTTGTCAACAGATCGTTCCAGCGCATGCCACGGCACGTGCTTCAATACACTGTGGAATACGCTATTCTGATGCAGCATGGCGTGGTCTCCTTCCGTGTCTCGAACGCGGCCAAACGCTCGAAATGCAGAAGAATCCACGCCATGCGCCTTGTCCAACAAAATCAAACCGGACAGCCGTGGGCTTGACCCGGCCATCCAGCCATCTTCGCCAAGAAGTCCTTGTTGGCGATCGATTGCCGGGTCAAGCCCGGCAATGACCCCTGCGCATCACCGCGCCACATGCGCCGATACCGCGAGCCATTTTCCGTTCTGCTTCGCCCAGCAATCGGTGTATCGCCCGTGCGCCTGCTGCCCGTCCGGCGTGGTGTAGCTGGTTGCAGCGTGGATGATGGCGAAGTGGCCCATGATGCGGATCTTCACGTCATGGGCCTGCAGGTTCTTGATCGCGACTGGTTTCGCGGTCTGCTCAAGGAAGGCGGCGCGATCGACCAGCGATTTGTCGGGATTTGTGCAATAGAACTCCGGCGCCAGGATTTCATCGAAGCGCCCAACGTCGGAATTCTGCGCCGAGGCGACGAAGTCGCAATTGAGCGCGGTGAGTTTGCCGATGTCGTTGGTCATAGTTTTGCTAGTCATCAAACATCTTTGGCGGAGCGAAGCCGATGCCGCGCAGCCGCTCCGCGGCAGAGCTGGTATCGCTCTCCGGCAGCGCCGGCGCGGCCTGCTTGGAAATCGGGCCGCGAAGGAAGCGGCGAGGAACGACATAAGCATCCGAAAATAGAGCCGGCTCGATGCGACGAAGTCCGGCAACAGCTTGCTTTGGGCGTTCAACGTTGACGCCCGCCTTGGCGAGGTTCACGGCGAGTTTTTCGATCGAGCCACGCACGACCGTATAGTAGGCATCACGGGATCGGTGTCGATCACCAGCACACGAAAGTCCTGCAAGTGTCTATGGCGCGGCGCCGGCAGGTCGAGCTGGTAGGCCTTGCCGGCCACAAGCGGACCGGGGTCTGCGATCGTGTCGAGCAGCATGGACATATGCCAAGTTTCAAACGGTGCAACTCATCACTCGTTAGTGAACCCTACGACCGGACAATTTACCAGATGTCCCGTCGTCTTCACCGGCCCCCCCGCAGGGCTCACCAGTAAGCCTGACGCACTTTTGGCTTCGAGATCGTCGCCGTCAGTGATCAGTTTCCGTTGATCCTTCGAGATAGCCTCCTTGGTCCACTCGGCGAGCCGGACATCCCACATCGGTGAGTATCCGGCACTAAGTTCGGTGAGGTGCCCGAGGATATCGAGCGAAGGCCCCTCGCCGTTAAGCGCACTGTTGAGTCCTTGGCGTTCAGGGTCCTTCGCTCCCATCGTGCCATTCACGATCGTATAAATGACTTCCTCTGCACCGCTCTGGAGAATGTCGCTTTCGGCGGGCGCAAAGGTAGACGCTTCGAGTGTTGCGGACTCCTCGGAATTGGCGTCGAAGCTGAGGTACCGCAGATGCTTGCCGTTTGCAAATCCGAAGCGGAGATTAATGTCGACGGCGCCCTTATCAGGGCAGATGCTCGCCACAGAGTCAGTTACGACCGAGTAATCGGGTTGTCCGTCGCAGAACGAGATTTTGTCAGGCCCGACGTTGAACGCAATGATGGGGGCATTAAAAACAATATCGTTGCGGTTCGTCACCCGCACCAGGGGACTATAGTGGGAGTCGCCGACGGACCCAGCTCGGAAGAACTTAGGCGGGAAGAAGTTTGGCGCCTCGCCTGCCTTCAAGGCCTGGACCGGTGAGAAATCAACCCGGCCTGCTTGGAAGGTGAAGTTGTCGGAGCTGTCCACTTCGGCAGCCCGCGTGCTCGCAAGATCCTTCGCCTTGCTAAGGGTCGGCGCCCATGTGAGCCCCATCTTTTGCGAAGTAGCGTAATCACTTACGTCGGTAAGCACGAACCAAACAGTTTCTCCCGAGGCAAGACGGCCGCGATGGAGCGGCAGCGTCACCACCTCCCGTACAAGGTCCACTTGGCCCGACGTGAGGAATTGCTTTGTGATTTTTTTGTTGGTAACCGGATCGGCTGCTGGACTCCTTTGGGGTGCCGAAAATGACACCAGAAAGATCATCATCGATCCACAAATGCATCTGCTGAGCTTTTTGCTGGGCTTCATGAGCCTACCTTTTTCTGCATCTGGCCCGGTTTTACCCACGCAACATTCAAGCCTGGGTTGCCTAATGGTCCGTCATTTCTTCAGACTGGGATAACCCTGCACATAGATCCAATCAGCCGCCTTGGCAGGGATGTGGCAGCCTAGGCAATCCGAGCGAAAGTTCGTTGAAGTCGTTTTCACCGGGTCACCCGCATCGAACCAAGACCAACCCCAACCATTGCCCCACAGCTTATTATCGGGGTGGCTGTTCTTACTGTCCTTCACCATCATGAACCAGCCTTTGAGATTTTCTTGATGGCTAACCGTCCCAGTCGTCATATCCGAAGCGGCCGCGTCGTAAACTTCCTTCACCAGGATCGAACCTTCGGGGAATTTGCCCGTCGCGCGATAGGCCGTCGCAGTTCCGGGAGAAGCGTAGACGACGTGAATCTCCTTAGCACCTTTATCACCCGCGACAGACCAGCTCCCAAGGAATTCGTAAGTGCCTCGGTAGTTCTTCGGGATATGCATGTTGCCTGCCGCGTCAACAAGTTGTTCCTGGGCAGGGGTTGGCTGGCCATCCACGGGCTGCGAGACGAGGCACCCGACGGTCACGACGATGAAGGACGCGGACGTCACGCCCGCACTTCGGAGGAATTTCATCACAGTTCTCCCTACTTTTTTATAGTCTGGCCGGGCGGCACCGGAACCTGGTCGAGCAACGGGTAGAACTGCGTCCATACGTCATCCCGTTTCGCGCTTCCGATGTGACAGTAGGCGCACTCCGTAAGCGCGCGGACTTTGGTGGTTGCGGCCTTGGGCTCGTGGTGGTTGAAGTTGAAATAACCCCAGCCATGAGTCTCCGCAAATCTCTTAGTGTCTTTGACCGTCACGTCGGCGCCGTTAAAGGGCCCAGGGAAGAACCCGCGTCCGGATGGCTCTTTCCTAGAACCGTCCGGGAATTCGTTTGGCAACAGGAGCTGCAGTTCCTTCACAAATATCGTTCCTTCGGGGAACTCGCCTGTCTTCTTGTAAATGTCGTAAGAACCCGGCTCGATGTAGACGTTATGGAATTCCGGAAAGTTTGCTTTGCCGCCGTTCAATATGTTTGGCGTCAGAGGTGAGCCGACGTAAATCCATGCATGAAAATTCTTGGGCAGAATAAGATCGCCATCTTTCGTGTATTCGGGGAGATAACGTCCGGTCGCCTGAAAGTCGTCCGGTGGTGGGAGCGGTGCTTGCTGCGCGAAGACTGCGGTTGCTATAGCGCTAGCGCCGACGACCGCGGAAAGTGCTAGTACTGTGCGTCTCATGATCTCTCTCCTCTGACCAGCTGTTTGTCCACGGCATTCGTGCGCAGGTGGTCTCATTAACTACGCACAGGTTAGATTAAACGTGGGTGCCTAAATGCGAAAGCAACAAAGGGGCATGAAATCAATAGCCGCCGGGAATGACGTCCTCTCGAATTATCCATGTTTTGGCCATTGGAAGCTTCTGGCACCTCGCAACGCACGCCGCAGTGACTAGGGATTGCCGACGTGAATGCCATTCCAGTTTTCACTGATGAGCTGGTAGCCTTGCGATCTGCAAGGTGGCGCCATTGACGTCTCTAGTTCTTGTAGTTCCAAATTGGGGGCAACTGAGCCTTCGGAAGCGGCCACTCCGGTTTTCCGACCGCGTCTTCGCCAATACCAATGTCGAAAGCCGCTCCCCGATCGGCGTCGCTTCACTAGCTCCTTCCATTGCTGCCCTAGTGCTTCGCTTCCGTAACGGGCCTCGATCAAACAATCCCCTTTTTGCGTTTGTCCACTCGCCGGGGTCCTCGCTTCTGTATGGGATCGGAAGGGGATTAGGATGTCCAATCTAATCCGCGCGATTGTCATGTCACCGCGAACATACGGCCTAAGATCTCCATCGTTCCGGGGAACGCACTTCGCTTCGAGAAGGTCCGGTGTCGTGACCTGCCCGAACTGTTGCGCGCCTCCTGTCAGACTGCTGCAGCGTTTGTAAGGGGCTCCTTTCTGCGAGCATGCGATGCATGATCACCGCCAGTCGGCAGGCGAGCCCCACCTTGGTCTTGTTCATGCCCGCATCGCCGGCTCTTCAGTTGTGAACAGCGGCTTGGTCAGTATGATATGGGCGGCACAGTAGAGTGCCGTGCGCAACGAACCATCGCCGATCTTGCTGATCCGGCCGGTGTAGTCGATCTCGCCGGACTGATGCTTATTCGGCGTCCAGGACAATCTCGCGACAGCGATGGCGTTTGCATCCGGGCGTCGTGCGCACCGTGCAAGCCTTCGAAGCAGAGGCCGTGACACAGAAGCGAACCGCTCGAAACGAATTTTTGAAGCGACCAGCTTCGCCGCGACGGCCCGCGCGACGCTCAGTCCCGTCAATCTCAGGCGGCAGTTCGCCCTCGTGCCTCAGGATCTGATTATCTTCTCTGGCAGCATCGCCGAGAACATCCGTTTTGTCCGGCCGGAGGCCTCACTCGAGCAGGTGCGCAGGTCGCGACCAAAGCGGCGCTGATTGCTTCACTGCACGCGGCCAGAAGGATACGACACTTGGTCGGCAAGCGCGGAGTGACCCTCTCAGTCGGTCGACGCCAGCGCCTCGCCATTGCGCGCGATCGTGAAGAAGGCACCGGTACTGCTGCTCGGTAAGTCGACTTCCGCGCTCGACGCCGAGAGCGAAGGACTGAGGTGGCAGGCGCTCGATCGCATGGCGGACCAACGCACCACCATCGTGATTGCTCATCGGCTCGCCACCGTGCAAAAGGCGGAGCTCCTCCTCAGCTACCACCCTACGACGTTGCAACCCCTATCATCCTGTCATGGAAAACGGCCGCAGCGTCAAACGCACTTGCATTCGGACCTCACGCAAGGCGCCGGTCTCTATGCCCGGTTTGCAGCCCTGCAATTCAGCCGCCGTCACGGACGGCAAAGCCGCCTCGCTGACAGTTGCACCCGAAGAGGCGTAGGTTTCCCGAAAGGACCCAGACGTAGGCCATATGTGAGCTGCCTCAAGCGGCGCCCGACCATAACTGGGGGGCATGCAAATTATAACTGAGACGAGTGCGACGTGCCCTGCATGATGAGCTATGGTCGAGCGACAGTCAGGGAAGATTCAGATGGACGATCTGGACGTATCGCCAAGTTGGCAAACAAGGCATCCGACGCACATAAGGTTCGGCAATGGACATTTGTGTGCGGATATATTGCCGCGGCAAAGAGCGTGGACGTCGCCCAACGGAACGGTCGCTACGGACGACAACAATTGTGCGGCCGAAGCGTACGAACGTCATTTCCACGACTCTCTTGAGCGCCTGCACGCGGAGCAGCGTTATCGCGTCTTCGCCGACATTGAACGCATCTCCGGCCGCTTCCCAGCCGCCAAATGGCGCCGGACTGACGGAACCGTTACGGAGATCACGGTTTGGTGCTCGAATGACTATCTCGGCATGGGACAGCATCCGGAGGTCGTGAGCGCGCTGACCGCAACGGCACACCGCTGTGGCGCCGGAGCGGGTGGAACGCGCAACATCGCCGGAAATAATTCGCCCTTGGTTGATTTAGAGCGCGAGCTTGCTGATCTGCATGGCAAGGAAGCGAGCCTCGTCTTCACCTCCGGCTACGTATCGAACCAGGCCAGCATCTCGACGATCGGTAAGCTGATCCCAGACTGCGTGGTCTTATCTGATGCATGTAACCACAATTCGATTATCGAAGGCATCCGTCAATCAAGTTGCCAAAAGCGGATTTTCCGCCACAACGATCTCGGTCACCTTGAGGCGTTGTTGCGCGAGGCAGGAGACCGCCCCAAGCTTGTCGTGTTCGAGTCCGTGTACTCGATGGATGGCGATGTGGCGCCGATCGGCGCCATCTGCGACCTTGCGGACCGGTATGGCGCAATGACCTACCTCGATGAGGTTCACGCCGTCGGCCTCTACGGTGCTCACGGGGGCGGGATCAGCGAGCGTGAGGGCGTGATGCACCGCGTGACCGTGATCGAGGGTACCCTCGCCAAGGGATTCGGCTGCGTCGGCGGCTATATCTCGGCGTCGCGATCGATCTGCGACGCGGTGCGCAGCTTCGCACCCGGATTCATCTTCACGACGGCACTCCCTCCACCAATTGCCGCCGCAGCCCGTGCGGCCGTTCGTTACCTGAAGCACTCGTCTGCCGAGCGCGAAGCGCACCAACGGCAATCCGCTGCAACGAAACGGGCGCTCCAAGCCGCCGGGCTTCCGGTCCTCCCGACCGGAACCCACATCGTGCCTGTGATTGTCGGCGATGCGGAATTGTGCAAGGCGGCAGCCGATCGCCTTCTAGAGCGCCACGCCATCTATATCCAGCCGATCAACTATCCGACCGTTCCCCGTGGGACGGAGCGTCTGCGCATCACGCCGTCGCCATATCACGGGGATACCCACATCGCGGAACTCGCAGCTGCGCTCGCTGAGACCTGGGATACCCTCTCTCGTGCCTGAGAGCCGTGCTTGTGGGCGCCCCCCTTCGCAACCGCCTCCCCCCGGATTATGCACCGAAGGGGCGTCCGCTACCCGGCGAGCGCAGACCATGCTGGGAAGGCGTCGCGTGTCCCAGGTTGCGGCCGAGGCAGCCAAGGTGGGACGATGGACCATCCAAAGAAAGCCGTTTGAGGGCATACGCGCCCCTTTTCGACACGCTTCCGGATAGAAGAGGTGATGCACCCCAATTTAGTCCTTCTATCACGCGGGCCGCTTTGCATAGGTCATCGCTTGGCACATCTTGCTGCCGACTTTCACAATCGGGCTCGCATCCTTCTAGTAGGCAGCACCGAAGAACTGAACTTCCTCATCCTCTTGGGCAGCGCCGCCTTTCGCTCGAACACGCTGATTTAGAATCGTTCATTTCGATAAGCCCTTTACTCGGGCGTTCGAAAACGATCCGAACGAGACAACGGGCAACCGGAAATGAAAATGGATATCACGCAGCGGTGCCATCTCCTGATCGAGGATCTGTCCGTAGCCCGCGGCGAGCGGGTGGTGTTCGGCGGGGTGTCTTTGCGACTGGGCTCGGGCGAAATCGCCGAGGTTATGGGTCCCAATGGCGTGGGCAAATCCACACTTTTGCGCGCGATCGCCGGTTTCTTGCCACTGGGATCCGGCCGCATGTCATGGGTGGAGTCCGAAGCCACGGATTCGGCGCCCCTGGCAGAGCGCCTCCACTACGTGGGCCATCTCGACGGGCTGAAATCGGCGTTGACCGTCCGCGAAAACCTCGAGATCGGCCTGGGAATTTTGGGGCGAGGTTGGCTAACCCCGTTAAAGGCGCTGGACCGTATGGAGTTAGCCCACGTTCTCGATCTGCCTGTCGCCTATCTCTCCGCGGGGCAGCGCCGCCGTGTCGCATTGGCCCGGCTCCTGATTGCCGATCGCCCTCTATGGCTGCTCGACGAGCCGCTAACCGCGCTCGACCGGCACGCACGCGCCTTGCTGAAGGCTATTGTCGCCGACCATCTCGGAAGCGGAGGATTGATGCTCGCCGCGACCCACGAACCACTCGGTCTGCCGGGGACAATCCAAGTGAGGCTTGGAGCGAGGTGATGGTCGTCCCGTTGGGATGCAGTCGGAACCCCCGTAGCCGTCTGTCTCAAGGTCGGGAGAGAAGAGGTCACGCTGCTCTTCCGATTTCCCGGGAGCGGTCTCGACGCGATGGCGACGCCGGATGGGAGCAATGACCCGTACTCTCCTCGTCGTTTTTCTTCGCGACCTCATGCTGGCGCGACGCATCGGTGGAGGCGGGGTTCTCGGCCTGGTCTTCTTCCTCAGTCTCGTCACCGTCGTACCTTTCGCGATCGGACCTGACCTGCACTTGCTGTCGCGCATCGGTCCAGCCATTCTGTGGATAGCGGCGCTTCTCGCGAGTCTGTTGGGCCTTGACCGTCTGTTCCAGGCGGATCACGAGGACGGTTCGCTGGACCAGATGTTGCTGTCGCCGGCGCCCCTAGAACTCATTGTTCTGGTGAAGTGCGTGGCCCATTGGTTTGTTACAGGGCTGCCGCTCGTTATGCTCTCGCCTTTGTTTGGCCTGATGTTGGACTTGGACGGCCCGGCGCTCTGGGCGGTGGGAGCGACGTTGTTGGTTGGTACGCCGGCTTTCACCTTTCTGGGAGCAATCGGTGCAGCCCTTACCGTCACGTTGCGGCGCGGCGGCCTTTTGCTGTCGATCCTCGTCCTGCCCCTAGCCGTACCGGTGCTGATCTTCGGTGTCTCCGCGGCGCAGAGCGGCACAGTGCCCTTTCTGACGCCATTCCTGGTCCTCTGCGCGCTCGGACTCGCATCCGTCGCCCTCGCCCCAATCGCCGCAGCCGCAGCACTTCGCGGCGCGGGAGAATGACGAGCGCATGCAGCGGAAAAGGTTTGCTTCGGGGGTCGCCGCCGTGAAACGACCGCACGCCTCCGAAGCTAAGACGGCTTGACCATCATGAAATGCTTATAGCGGAGTGTCGGCGTCTAACACAGCCGCGAGCCGATCCCGCTCGGCTTGACTTAAGGGCGCCGCCGGCGTGGACTGCGGGCGGCGCAATCCGAACAGGAGAGCGATCCCGCCCGCTGCGAGCACCAAGGCCGGCATTCCCCAGAGGAAGGCGGTTTCCAAGTCGAGTGGTGGTTTCAGCAGAATAAAGTTCCCGTACCGCTTCACGAGAAAGGCGCGGACCTGCTCGTCGCTCTCGCCGAGACTAACGCGTTCGCGCACCAGCAGTCGGAGATCCCGCGACAGCTCTGCTTTCGAATCGTCGATCGACTGGTTTTGGCAGACCAGGCAACGCAGCCCGGCGGAGATAGCGCGCGCGCGTGCCTCAAGTTTCGGGTCGTGCAGGACCTCGTCTGGCTGCACCGCCCTTGCCAAGCTGGGCGCGAGGCTTGCGAGTACGATCGAAGGCAGAAGAATGCAACGAAGCAAAGTCATCGGGCGGGCTCTGGCGCTGCGGGGTTGGCGGCGGCGCGGACGCGAGCCGCGCGGCGCGCGAAGCCGATTCTGAGGCGTTTATCGGACAACGACACGATCCCTCCTAACGCCATAATAACAGCGCCGATCCAGATGGCCGTCACAAGCGGGTTCCAGAACAGGCGCGCATCGATCGTGCCAACCGCGTGCTGGTCCCCGAGCGAAATGTAGATCTGGCCAAAACCCAGCGTCACAATGCCTGCCTCGGTGACGGTGGTCTGTCGTGCGGGAAAGCTGCGCTTGGCAGGCTCGACGGTGGCCACGGCCGCGCCGCTCCGGCTGATGACCGTATAGGCCAGGACTTCGGAATAGTTCGGGCCCTGTCGCGATCGAATATTCTCGATGGTGGCTTGATAGGGGCCGAGATCGATCCTCTGGCCTAGCTTGACGGTCGCGATCCGCTCCACGCCCCAACCGGTCGCCGCCAAGCCCATGAGTGTCACGCCAAGGCCAGCGTGAGTGATCGCCGCACCCCAGGCGGAGCGCGGCAGCCCGACCGCGCGGGCCAGCATCACCCGAGCGGCCTGCCCACCTGCCCAGATACGCGACGCCACATCGGCGAACGAGCCGACGATGAGGTAGACGGAGAGGCCGAGACCGACCGCGGCGAGGACGGGACCGCCTCGGATGATAGCAACGAGCACAAGCGCGACCACGAGGCCCCCCAAGGCTGCGACCGTCACCCGTTGCGCCGCACCGAGCAGGTCGCCACGCTTCCAGGCCAGCATCGGCCCGAATGGCACAGCGATCATCAGCGGTACGAACAGCGGCGCGAAGGTCAGATTGAAGAACGGGGCACCAACCGAGATCTTGGCACCTGTCACGACTTCCAGCGCCAAAGGATAGAGCGTGCCAATGAACACGGTTGCGCAGGCCGTGGTCAGGAACAGGTTGTTGAGCACCAGCGCACCCTCGCGCGAGATTGGCGCGAACAGTCCGCCCTGCTTCAGCGCCGCCGCTCGGCAGGCGAAAAGCATCAGGCTACCACCTATGAAAATGCAGAGGATCAAGAGGATGAACACGCCGCGCGTCGGATCAGTGGCGAAAGCATGAACCGATGTCAGCACGCCCGAGCGTACCAGGAAGGTGCCGAGCAACGACAGCGAGAAGGTCAGAATCGACAGCAGGATGGTCCAGACTTTCAGCGCGTCGCGCTTCTCCATCACGAGCGCCGAATGCAATAGCGCCGTGCCGGCAAG
>Ga0081540_1003593_pt1 | contig 12172 bp, 13 predicted proteins | sample TabmetS2T1R1_FD_71024 | JGI IMG/M metagenome (GOLD analysis project Ga0081540, IMG submission 71024) | Tabebuia heterophylla rhizosphere microbial communities from the University of Puerto Rico - S2T1R1 | ecosystem: Host-associated > Plants > Roots > Rhizosphere ...
GCTAGTTTTTTGGCGGAGCCTGGGCGGCCACGAAGCTTGCCAAAAGCGGGAAAGAAAAGGTAAAAACTCAAGCCGACGGAGACCCGCCGATCACTGGCCTGAGAATAGTCTTCGTAAGAAATCTCAAACGCTTATCAGGCATTTCGACCATACCGTATGAGCTTGAGCGGTCCTTCCGAGCGCCCAGCGAACAGCACGTGATCCTCCAAATCAAGCCATTTCGGGAACTCGACCGATTTGCTCGGGAATAGGGCGGCAAGTCCTGGCTCGCAATCCAGCCCCGTCCTGAAGGAAATGTTCCTGCAGCTGAGGGATGCCGAGTAATGCGAGATCAATAAAATATTGCGGAGGGCTGCCATCTCTGGCCAGAGTACTGGCGGGAAAATAGGGGGCGAAAGTGATTCGTTCAGCAAGAGCATTTCTTTTTGGGTTGGCGCTATCGGTCACAGCAGCGAGCGCTGACGCCGCGACGTTCTATACCTATGGTGACGTTTCAACGGGCCCATCAGGCTTCCTAGCGACGTCCGATCCTGGTGGGATTGGATGGGGTGGGATCGTTGCCGATTTTAGCGCTGCGCCTTTTGCCCTAAACACACTAACGACTTTGAGCGTCGACTATCAAATGACGCAAGGCACGTTTGGCCTCGGCTCTCCGAGATTTACGTTCTTTGATCCTAGCGGCAATAGTTCTATCGCGTGGGTCTATTTCGGCACTCCGCTTGGCGGGCAGGCTTTCTCGGATCCTCTAGCTGGCGCCCCGGGTAACACTGGCAACTATGCAAGCCTCTCGTCGACCGACGAAAGGGTTTATGTGGGAAACACCCCCTATACCTGGTCCGCGTTCCTTTCTAACTTCGGCAGCCTGCAGGTAGGCTATGTCACGCTCGATGTAGACGGTGGGACACTGACACAAACGCAACAGGCGCTCTTCAACAACTTTACCGTAAATGACACCGTCATTACTGCCGCTCCGGTGCCCAGTCCGGTTGTCGGCGCAGGCTTGCCCGGTCTCGTGATGGCTCTAGGTGGACTGATTGCTTGGGGGCGGCGAAGGATCGCATCCGCGTAGGTTTTGATACGCCAGTTCGGATCAGAGAGACCGCCTCTGGGCGGTCTTTTTGTTTACTCTTGCAGCAGCACTTGCTGAGCGGGACGAAGCGGCGGATTACAGGCGATCTTTAGCAGCGCCATAACCGATGAAAATTCGGCAATGGTATGACCTGCGATGACCAGAAGCACATTCGGAACCGACCATTTGAGAGATTGCAGGCAGTTTTTAAGAGATTGCAAGCAGTTCAAGATACGATCGATACCGTCCGCGCGCGTCGCGATACCTCAAAATATTTACGAAGAATTAAGACCTCCCGGGGCCCACTCGAGTTGTGGAGATTCCCAGCATGGAAATGGTCGCCTTAACCACGCTCTGTATCGGATCGGCGCTTGGTCTTCGGTTCAAGGTATTTGTATTGCTTCCCGCGATTCTGGTCGGTGTCAGTGTCACGACGGCTTGGGCGCTGGCGCAGGGAGCCACGATCGGGTCCATCGCGGCCCTGAATGTGATTGGCGCGACCTGTCTCCAGTTCGGATATTTGGGCGGCGCGGTGCTCTGGTCGCTGACCTCAGCTCGACGATTTGGCGGGACCAAGAACTCGCAGCCCGCTCGACCTTTTGCGCCCTAGACTACCTACGAGGCCGCCAATTGCGGTACGACTCGCTGGTCACAGGCTCTCACAAATCGTCCCAGATCCGGTCATGGTCGCCTAAAGGCGCTGATCTCGGCCCCATCTCGCCCTTTCGAAGGGCAAACTTTTTAGGATCAGTGAGGGCACCTTCGGCGCGAATGGAACGGAGAATGGGTGCCAGCCCCTTGGCGCCGGCATGCCTTTGCCGAAGTGCAACCGGCCAAGCAAAGGTGGGCCGCCGCGGCTGCCTAAAGGCTTTGAGTCCAGTGCCGAGTAGCCCCCGTTTTGGGACGCAACCACCAACTTGGAGCTCCATTTTGGTTCCATTTTTGTCATCATTTGGAACTCAAATGTCAGGGCTGGGTCTTTCGGAGTTGCGCGACATGAGTAACTCGACGCCCTCGATCGTGCCGACCGACGATCAGACCGTCTACCTAGTGCTCGACGATTTCGTAGACGTCGGCCGCTGCTGGCGGGAGACCGCCATCGAGGAGACCGACTTCGAAACCGTGATCAATGACCTGCTAGCTGGTCAGTACTACAACCCCGTGAGGGTTATCGGCTTCAACACCGCGGAGGGCTGGTCCCGGGATGTTTCTGGAGTGGTTGCCGACGAATTGCGTCGTCGCTGCGCTCTTCAATTGCGTGAGGTGCCAAAAAACATCCTAGAGTTCGTCCAGCAACACGAATCCCGCACCGATCGAAATCAGCAACAGTTCGTTTGAATGCAATTTACGGACGCAGTCGGAGTACCGGACTGGCGGCTTCGGCATTCCCGGACTGAGAACCAAACAAGAACATCGTGTCATTAAAAGACCACCTATGCCTGAACCTTCGAAGCACCGCTTCGACTACCTTTGAGGAGGTCAGGTCTCGATGAGGACCATCTTCAATGGCGTCACCAAGTTGGAGTCAGTCGCCTACGCCATCGTGGCGGTTTCCGGCGTGGCGATGATTGGTTTTGGCGCGGCCTTGGCGCTCAATTGAACCGCGCCGTTCGCTCGACTCGTTCTAACGCTCTATCGCAGTCTGCGCGCGCTTTCTGTTGTCTTCCCTGTTCTCCGCCGCTGCCGCATACGATCGCGATCTGCTTGAACTTTTCTCCAAGCCGCTCGACCAATCAACACTGGGGGGATTTCAGGCCCAGTATTTCGCAGCGCCCGTGGACGAACATACTCCGTCCACGGACGCTGCCACTTCTCAATGATAGTCAGGTGCATCGGTTGGCGGTTCAGGCTCTGATCCCCTCACGTCCGTCAACTGGAGAAAACCCTGCACCAGCCCCCGCGGGGTTTTCTATTTTTCGGCCATAAGTCTGATAGTCAGAACGCAGGCATGAACACGGAAACGACTGGGAAGTAATGGCTACGCAACGAAATCGAACGGGTAACCGGCTTAACAAAAGCACAGAATCGTCTGCTGCGGGGAAACTTCCCACTCGAAAATTTCCGATCCAACGAGCGATCCAAAAGCTTGAAAAGGAACTGCACGCCTTCAACGAGCGTATCGCCGAACTGGAAGACGAGAGACACAATAGCCGCGCGATGGACGTATTGAAGGAAAACGCCTTGGACTTCGCCCGGCGGATCGATGAACTTCGCAGCGTCTTAGTTGAGCAAGCCAAGAAAACTAAGCCGTAGGCGGTTTCACCCAATTGCTTGGAGATGTCGGGTCGTGGCGTGCCGAATTTCGGTCACGTCCCGCTCTTCGACGATGGCCGAAAATGCCTAGAAGGAAAGGCTTGCGTCTCATAATCGATGAACGCCGGCGTTACTTCCGATATCCGGATGCGAACGAACCAGGCTTGGGCTGCAATTTCTTCGGCTATTGCTTTGTTTTGGTGTGCAGGCGTATTGCAAAGTGAAATAGGCCGCTGCGCTGGTTCAGCGGCCTCCCCGGTAAAAAATGCTTCGAAATGAAATGCTCTCAGCCCCGGGGTGTCCGGAGACTGACTCAACATTTATGCACAGTGAAACAAAAAAGAGCGTCCTGTACTGAGAACCCGCTATTGCGTTGCACAGACGCCACAAGTCACGTCCCGATACGTTGCGCGGCGTGATGAGCAGCCTGCAACAGCTACCAACGCAAAAGCAGGGCGACCCCAAGCAAATACCATCGAGAGTAAGCTCGCGCCTACCAGCACTGCGACAAACAGATGGTCCCGGCTCACTCCGAACAGTATCAGGGCCTCTACAGGAACGCTGTGCGTGTCCTTGGCGCAGGCGAAAGTGACGCAGCGTCAAAACGCGAAGCCGCCGCTGGGGCTGATAACGGCGGCTTCTCCGAATGGCGCTTCTGTGACCGAGCGAAATGTCTGCAATCGCTAGGCCGCTCGCGCTTTCTTTGACGTTGCCTTTTTCGCGGCCTTCTTCGACTTGGCTGTCGCCGGCAAGACGTTTCCAAGGCTGTCCAGGGACAACGCCAATATCTCGCGCTGGGCAACGAGCCAGTGCGTTTCGGCGTTGCCGTCTGGGCAGCCTTCAGCCATCCAGAGGTGATAAGCGCGCTCGCGGATGGCGTGTTCAAGATCCTGCATGTCCGAACTCCCACTGTGTGCTTCGCAGCAATTCAAACCTTGTATGGTTAACGAAAGGTTAAACGGGCGACGTCCTTCGGCAACCTGCTCCTAGAAATTGGCACCGCTCTTGCTCATGCTTCCGTGCCGGGGATTTCAGGGCCCAGGTTGAGACAGGCGCCGCCGGGACGGTGCATTTCGAGCCCGGCGGCTTTTTTTGGACTTTGGCGATACAGCGGCCTGCTACGTCAGCCTCTTCCGATTTGGACCGGATCCCCGCACATGGCAAAGCGTTCGTCAGAGACATGCGGGCCTTTTTCAAGACGGACAGCCAGCTCAAGCCAGACGAACTCGCCAGCCGACAGTTGCATGCCCTGCAACCATCTCAGCGCCTCCGCCCGAAAACGCCAAGGCTAGCTGACGTAAAAGGAGATGCTCCTGCAGTAAGGGATCCACCCGATGAACGCGGTGTGCCATCCGGTGCGCAAACCCCCTTTGGAACCTCTGGCCCGGCTGGAAGTTTTTCGCCGATGGAGCTTGGCTACCTGGCCGTCACCTTCATTGCTGGATTCGGCTCTGGATTCCTTGTGCGGGAAGTCATTTCTCGCCGTCGTCGATTGCGCGAACGAAGACGAAGATATTCTTTGTCAGAAATGGATAGGGTGTCGGTTAGGCGGCGACTTGAACCGCTTGCCGAGAATGAGGTTCCGCCTTCGGGCGATTCCGCATGAGGCGGGCGACGCGCTAGCCGGTGCACGGCATCATGGCGCGGCCAGTATGAGGGACCGCCTACGGGCGGTCGTTTTTGTTGCGGCCGCCAGATGACTACAAGCTTCGGCCGCCACAGCCAAACCGCTCAATCGCTGGCGCGGCGTCTGAGCAGCCCTCGCGGTCTCACAACCATCGGCATTACCCTTCATGCAACTGTCACCGTGACTACACAACGGCAAACGACAATGAAATCTCGCGGCTGGGAAAGCCTCGATAGAAACGAGGCCAAGTTTATCCAGGAGTTGTAATGAACAGTATCAAGAGAGCCGCGGCGGTGGCCGCGATAGCCTGCGTAGCGTCGCTAAGTGCATCCCCCGCATCAGCTGTTGTTATTAGCAATCCGACAAACACCGACAGCTTTTTGTATCTTTCCGGCGCCGGGACCGGTGGTGGTCGGCAAACGCAGTTCGTGGGAGAGACGTTCACCGCTCCCATCGCCGGGGTGCTTACCGACTTTCAGTTTACCCTGAACAGCTCGACTCTTCCCGCGTTGTATGGCGCAGTGTACACGTGGGATGGCTCGAAGCCGGCAACACTGCTCTGGCAGAGCCCGGTGGTGTCCGCAGGCGCTGGTCTTCTCGACTTCTCACCCGTTGGAGTGAACGTCACGCCAGGCCAGATCTATGTAGCGTTCTTGAGCACTTACGGAATCGATCAAAACGGCACCACAAACAGCGGCTCAGCAACAATTGGGGACTGTCTGACTTTTGTCGGCTGCAACTCTAACGCTATCCCCAATCTCGGGAATTTGGTGTTTGCCAATGTTCTTGGCAACGGCCCTGTCTGGATGTCAGCGGTAAATAATTCTCGGGACGCCACCTTCTCGGCGACGATCACCAGCCCAGTGCCCGGCCCCATCGTTGGCGCAGGCCTACCCGGTCTTGTGATGGCGCTAGGTGGCTTGATCGCTTGGCGACGTCGCCGGATCGCCGCCGCGTAGGTTTTGATGCGGAAATTCGGATCAGAGAGACCGCCTTTGGGCGGTCTTTTTGTTTGGTTGATCGGGCTATCGCCTCGAGATGACAATTCGAAGAAAATTCATCTCGCTCCAGTGCCAGGAAAATAGGTCGCCTGAATCGAAAAGCATGAGGAGACGGCATTTTTCCGAGATCATTCTGCATCACTATCAACTCTCGCCCTACTCGGAGAAGATTCCTGGCTCTCGGCCATGGGCTGGCAAACTGGCGCGTCGCGCACGTGGCACTGCAAATTCACGCGGTGTCCAGCGCCGCATTGCAGGTGCAGCCGCTCGCGAGCCACTGCGTCAGCTTGGCCGCGGGTCCCTCACGGGCAAGGGATGCGGCCTGACCGCACCACAACGACATGAACTCCGCGGACCCGAGTGCCTCCGACGCCGCGCGCAGCGGCGCAAGCGGCGCCGCGGCCAGCGGGAAGCATGGCGCATCATTTTCGATCGGGCCAAGCTCGCGAACGATACGATTTGCGATCACGCGCGCCGGCCGTCCCGTAAAGATACGCGTAATGGCGGTTTGATGGTCGCGCACGGATTGCAGCGCCTTCCGGTACAAGGGAGAGACATTGGCTTCGTCGCACAGCAAATAGGCCGATCCGGCCTGTACGGCCGACGCGCCCAGCGCAAACGCCGCGGCCACGCTGCGGGGATCGGCAATGCCGCCGGCGGCGATCACCGGCACCTTCACCGCATCGACCACCTGCGGCACCAGCGCCATCGTTCCGACCTGTGTGTCGACATCGCCGTGAAGGAACATGCCGCGATGGCCGCCGGCTTCCACGCCCTGCGCGATGATCGCGTCGCAGCCCGCCTCTTCGAGCCAGATCGCTTCCTCGACCGTCGTCGCCGAGGAGATCACCTTGGCTCCGGTCCGCCGCACGCGTTCGAGTAGATCCGGAGCGGGAAGACCGAAATGGAAGCTCACCACTTCGGGCACCAGCTCCTCCACCAAGCCGCATTGAGCATCGCCAAATGCCGGAATGGCCGGGCCCATCCGCTGCTCGTGGCAATCAAGGCCGAGTTCTGCGTAGTATGGCTTGAGATGAGCCATCCATGCCGCTTCCCGGGAGGAATTCATCTCCGCCGGCTGATGGCAAAGGAAATTCACATTGACAGGTCTTGAGGTGCCCCGGCGTATCACCGCGAACGTCGTCCTCGCTTCTTCGGGGCCGGAAGCGGCGAGAGAGAGCGAACCAAGCCCGCCGGCCTCCGCCACAGCGACGACCATTGCGGGCGTGACAAAGCCCAGCATGGGCGCCTGAACAACTGGTACTTCGATGCCAAAGAGATCGCAAACAGCATTAGCAGCATGATCAGTCATCTCACTCCCCGAAAATAAGGTTTGGCTTGCAGATCGCGGGACCGCGCGCTCACCAGTGGCCGGCGTGCGCGCCACCATCGACGTGCACGACTTCGCCGGTGACAAAGCCCGCGTCCTCCAGGAAAAGCACGGCGTCGACAATCTCGCGAACTTCGCCGAGACGTCCCATCGGATGCAGCGTCGCTAGGAAGCCATGGGTCTCGGCAGGATGCATCGGTGTGCGGATGGCGCCGGGTGCGACTGCGTTGACGCGGATTCCCCGCCCAGAGTATTCGATTGCGAGGGACCGGGTGACCGCGTTAATTCCGCCCTTGGTGATCGCCGTGAGCGCTGCGGGCAACACCTTCAACGGCTGTTCGGCCACCAGGCTGGACGTGATATTGACGATATGACCGCTTCCCTGCTGCAGCATTTCCACAGCGGCCTTCTGGGACATATGGAAAAAGCCGCCCAGGTTCACCTGAACAAGCGCCGTGAAGTCGCTCTCGCAATAGTCGGTGAATGGTTTTGGGACGAAGATGCCGGCGTTGTTGATCAGCGTATCGATGCGCCCGAAGCGATCCACGGCTTCATTGACGATGAACGAGGCGAAATCCGGATTGGAAACATCTCCGGCAATCGCGAGCACGTCGGGATCACCGTTGTGCTCGATGCTGCGCGAACAGGCAACGACGCGGTAGTCTCTCTGCAGGAATTCCTGGACCAGACCGGCGCCGATACCTCGCGACGCACCGGTAATGACAACAACTTTCCTCGCAGCATTCATAATGTCTTTCCTCCGGGACAACTGATCGAAAGTCAGACATCATTCTGATCACAACTCGCCAATCGCTCTTGGCGTTTTCGGACATCCCCTTTCAACTGCCCGTGAGCCCTGGCCGCGCTCAACCACTATCGCTCTGAACTACAAAATTTGCCCGCCCGATTCCGTGCGCGCCAAAAGAAAGTTCCCGGCCGAAGAACTCGGTTGGCCGCTCGCCGGCAATGGCCTTGAACTCCCGGACGAGATGAGCCTGGTCGCTCAATCCGCAGGCGCAGGCGACCTCCGCCCATGACAAGCCGTTGCGGCGCTCCGCCATCATCCTTTCGAAGCGCGCGAGACGCGAAAACTGTTTCGGCCCCATGCCGAACGTCGCATGAAAACTTCGCGCCAGGTGCCGCGCGCTGACGCCCAGTTTCGACGCCAGATTTTCCACCTGCAGGGTCGGATCCTTCCTGAGGCTTTGCGCAACTTGACGGGCCAGGCTGTCGGCCCTAGGACGCAAGCGCCGAAGCAAGAAGGCTTCGACCATCGCCATTCTCTCAAGGCTGCTGCGCGACCCGGCCAGCATGTCGTCACAGGCCGAGACGTCGCCGGCGCTGAAGAGATTTTTCATAGGGATGCTGGTGTCCGCGAAATCGCCAAGCGACGCATCGACGATCTGGCTGACCGCATCGGGCCGCAGGTAGACAATGAGGACACCGAGCGCTCCTGTCGGCCGCAACGTGGCCGCATGCGCCTGGATGTGGATCGCGCACTTGGTTGGAAGGTCCCGATCGCGATGACGGATCTGAACGGGCGAGCGATATTGCGCCAGCAAAACGAGCGAGGTGCCGGGTGCATGCTTGATCGTCAGGCTCCTCGCCGCGTCGCCATCCGGGACATCAATATCCCAAATTGAATCGACGATCCCTACCAGACACCGCGAGCGCAGGCATCTGAACGCCCCGGCACTGTCTTGCGCCGGTGTGCCAGTCCGAAGCTCAATCGGATACTCGAGGAAGCCAGTCACTGCGCGATGCACTCCAGAGGTTCGGCCCGCCCCTTGCCTCGGTCGCGTTGTCATCCCTGCTGTCGGCTTATCTGCGTCGGGGCCGGCAGATCGCCTCCCCGAAACGGCCTCGCGGAACTGAAAATCCGCAATCTGGATCAAGTGTCAGGAGCAGCCGCGGCACAAGTCAGATTGCCGCGACTTGGCGCAGCCGCGACCTCACGGATATGTGTTGACCGGCCGGTGTCTGTGGAACCCTGCAACAGGGCTACGCGGCGATCACGCCGCGCGCGCGCCTTTGTTTAAGTTCGAATTTCGAGCTTCTGCCGGCTTTTTCCGCTCCGCGCCATGCTGTCCGGAACGCGAATTTGGGGCCGCATCGCCGAGACCGCCCTGCACTGAACGAGGCCGTGCCTGCGGATTTCTGGACTGAATTGCGCCGCACTGGACTCATCAACCGGGACGCGCCGGTCTGAACCAACTTAACGCCGTTTTACCCTATTTAATTACGGGAACGATCGTTCCTGGTCGATGATGGCGGCATGCACGACCCTCCCATGGCATGCGGTCGGCATGTTTTGAAACACCGCTCAACACGAAGGAGTAGTATCATGGCAGTCAAAACCATCGTTCTCGTGCATGGCGCTTTTGCCGACGGTTCTTGCTGGGCAAAGGTGATTCCGTTGCTCACGAGGCGCGGGCTGAAGGCCATCGCCGTTCAAAATCCGCTCAGCTCGCTGGCAGACGATGTTTCGGCTGCCCACCGGGTCATCGGGATGCAGGAAGGTCCGGTTCTCCTGGTCGGTCACTCCTGGGGCGGCGCCGTCATTACGGAAGCCGGCAACCATCCGCAGGTGAAGGGGCTTGTCTATGTCGCGGCTGGCGCGCCGGACAACGGTCAGTCGTTCGCCGATTGGTGGAAGGACTATACGCCCGCGCCAGGTGCGGCCGAAATCAAGCCGTATGGCGAGGGCTATGTCGCACTGACCCGCGAGGGGGTCCGCAAGCACTTCGTGCAGGACGTTGCATTGGATGAGGCCGACCTCGTGTATGCGATCCAGGGCCCGCTGGCGGTGAAGTGCTTCGGCGACAAGGTCACCGCCGCGGCATGGCGCTCCAAACCAAACTGGTACATCGTCGCAGCGCACGACGAGACCATTCCTCCCGCTGTCGAGCGCGATTCCGCTCAGCGGATGGGTGCCGAGACTCTTGTGCTGGAAAGCTCGCACGTGCCGATGCTTTCTCAGCCCGACTTCGTTGCGGAATTCATCGCAAAGGCGGCAGCGTCTCTCAGCTCGGGAGAAGCGGGTGGCAAGGCGGATTCTCATGCGGCTTAAGCTGGTGCGTTCGGGAACGACTTGCCCTCCCCGATGAGCCGGCGGCGCGTTTCAAGCCCTGTCAATTCGATCGCGAATACCCGAAAAGAACAGTCAGCCGGCAGCTCTTCGCTTCGGCGAAGGGCTGCCGGCGGCGTCGTAGAAACGCAGGGATTTGGTGCTTTCGCTCTTCATTTCATGCGCCTATAGACAATTCTCGCCCCCTATTTTAGGTCGGCTATAGCCTTTTTAGGCCCGAGCGAAGCTGGACAGGACGATGAGCGACACACCCGAGGCCCGGCTGCGGCCGCTGCAGGAGAAAGACGTGGAGGCGGTGGCGGGTTTTGAGCGCGATATCGCCAAAATCTCATTTCCCGACGACCCCATCACCGATCTCGACTTCTATATCAAGAAGGTGCGGCGGCTGATCGACGATCGCGGTGCTGCGACCTTCGTCGCCGAGGCCGGCGGCGAGGTCGTCGGCTGGGCCTACGTCAGCAAGCGGCAGAATTTCATCACCAAGGAATCCTACGCCGACTTCCACTCCATCTTTGTCAGCCCCTCGCAGCGCGGCACCGGCACCGTCGGCAAGCTGTGCGAGGCCGTCTTCAATTACTGCCGGGAGCAGAAATTCGACCGCGTCGTGTTCCGCACCCGCGCCACCAACGAGCCGATGAAAGCGGTGCTGGCGCGCGTCGGCTTTGTGCCGACGCAGGTTTTCTACGAGAAGCATTTTGCCGGCGAGGGTTGAGACCCGGGCGGATAGCTATGCCTCGTTCGGCTTGTCCGCGATGCGCCGCGGCACGCGTTGACGGACCACCTCGCCCGCCGGACAGAGCAGCCGCACGATTTCGTCGATGGCGACGTCCGGGTCCATCTCGGCATTGCACAGCAATGTGTCGATCAGGAGCAGCCGGTGCTCGGGCCAGGTCGTCAGCACGATATGCGATTCCGCCAGGAAGACGGCGATTGTCAGTCCGTGCGGTACGTAGCGCACAGTGCTCTCGCCGACGATGGTGGCACCCACCGCCACGGCAGCAGCCGTTGCCGCCGCCATCAGCGCGTCGGCGTCCTCGATCGATGCCTCGCAAGCGTAGCAGTCTGCGAGAACCTGGGTCATCAACATTGCGGGGTGCCTCAGGTCTGGAGCGGCGCAATAGGGTTCGCAGCCTTAATATACTATGGTGGGCCACGCAAACTGGTCCGCGTGAGGAAGTCAACTTGAAGGACAAAATCCTGCAGGACGTCGCGGAGGCGACCTCACTGCGCGAAGGCGTCGCCGGGGTCGAGGCGCTGCTGCGCGCCGTTCACCGCAACGAGTCCGGGCGGCTCGCCGATGCCGCGCGCGAGGCGCGGCTGCCGATTCCGATTGCCACCGCCATCCGGCGCGAGCTGGAAAAGCGCGGCATCCTGATGCGCCAGCATGGGCTTGCCTTCACCGAGGAAGGCGAGCAGTGGGTGCGCGAGACGCTCGGCTTCAACGCTACCCTGTCCATCGACGTGCCGGTGACGCCGCAGGGGCGGCTGGCGCCCGAACTCGAGCAAGTCGTGCTTGCCATGGAGGCGCACCTCGCCGCCGCGCCGCAGACCGACGTCACGTTGGACCAGGCGCCCTGCACGGCCGAGACGTCGGTGCGGCGCGCCGCCCTGCTCTACCGCTCCGGCGCACTGGAAGGCCGCCGCATCGCGCTGCTCGGCGACGACGATTCGGTGGCGCTCTCCATCGGCCTGTTCGGACGGCTGCTCGCGGGAAGGCCGTTGCCGCGGCGGCTGGTGGTGTTCGAGATCGACGAGCGACGTGTCGCGTTCCTGGAAAATGCCGCGCGCAGTGCCGATCTCGCCC
>Ga0081540_1003594_pt1 | contig 12170 bp, 7 predicted proteins | sample TabmetS2T1R1_FD_71024 | JGI IMG/M metagenome (GOLD analysis project Ga0081540, IMG submission 71024) | Tabebuia heterophylla rhizosphere microbial communities from the University of Puerto Rico - S2T1R1 | ecosystem: Host-associated > Plants > Roots > Rhizosphere ...
CCACCAGGTTCTGGCCCTTCTTCAGACTGGCGATCGTTTCGGGGGTTGCCTCATAGTCCGACATGCAGCCGTTCTGGAAGCAGATCACGTAAGGTGCCTGCTGCGGCTGGTTGCTGTCGATGATGATACGGGTGCCGTGGACTAGCTGCATGCCGAGCGGCAGCGTCACGCGCAGGATCTTCTTGGGCTCGCCTTCCGGCTCGATGATCACGGCCGCAATCACGGGCTGGCCGGACTCGATGCGGCCATCCTTGCCGGTGAAACAGACCTGCTTGGCACCGGTTTCCTGGCCCTTGAGGCAGAACTTCGTCCAGGGCGCGTAGATGAGCTGGATCTGTTGTTCCGGCGGCTGCTGCGCCGGCGCCTGGGCCTGGGCGGGCTGGCCGCCTGCGGGCGGCTGCTGCGCGGTCGGGCCCTTCGGCGCCGCCTTGGGGGCGGCCGGGGCCGCAGGAGCCTTCGGAGGGGCCTTGGGCGCGGCGGGAGCCGGAGCGCCGGGAGCCGGGGCTGGCGTCTGGGCTTGGGCTGCGGAAACCGCCAGCGAGGCCGACAAAGTGGTCGCCGCCAGCAAGGCGAAAGCCCGCCAACGCGGCCGGCGCAGCCGGACCGAGGCGGCCAAGATACGGAAATTCATTGCGGAAAACCCTTTCTGAAGCCAGACGCCCGAACCGCTGCGGGCGCCAAATCCCTGCGCCGTTTTGGGCGGCTGTCTCTTAGCCAATTGAGGCGGTTACGTGACAGTTCCGGCCGCCTTGATCAATTGCCCGCCTTCAATACAGCGGCGGGCGAAAAGATCAATGCCAACAACCGTCTTGGGTCGATGTCACGACGATGCGCACAGGCTTGTGCTAAAGCTTTGCAGTGAGAATTTTCGAATCAAGTCCGCGCAGAAAAACAACTCGTTTCCGGAGCGCCGCCGTCCGCCTCGCGGGCTTGGTCCTCTTGGCAATTGCAGCCGGTCCGGACCGGCTGGCAGCGGCGGAGAGCTACGCCATCGCCATGCATGGCCCGCCAAAACTGCCGGCGGATTTCACCCATATGCCCTATGCCAATCCCGTCGCGCCAAAGGGCGGCCGGCTGGTCTGGGGCCTATCGGGAACATTCGACAGCCTCAATCCGCTGATCGTGCGCGGGCTTGCAGTGCAACAAATGCGGGGCTTTGTCATCGAGAGCCTGATGGCGCGTGGCAATGACGAGGCCTTCACGCTGTACGGCCTGTTGGCAAAGGGTGTCGAAACCGACGACGCCAGGACTTACGTCACCTTCCGCCTCGATCCCCGCGCGCGCTTCTCCGACGGCAAGCCTGTCACGGCGGAGGACGTGCTGTTCTCCTGGGCGCTGCTGCGCGACAAGGGTCGCCCCAATCATCGCCAGTACTACGCCAAGGTCGCCAGGGCCGAGGCACTCGATCCCCTCACGGTGAAGTTCGATCTGGCGGGGGCCAATGATCGCGAACTGCCGCTGATCCTCGGCCTGATGCCTGTCTTGCCGCGCCATGCCGTCGATCCCGCAACGTTCGAGGAGACCACGATGACCGGACCGGTCGGTTCGGGGCCGTATCGCGTCACGGCCGTGCGTCCCGGCGCCAGCGTCACGCTGACGCGCAACCCCGACTATTGGGGCCGCGATCTTCCCGCCAATCGGGGCTTGTGGAATTTCGATGAGGTCAGGTTGGATTTCTATCGCGAGGCAAACGGCCAGTTTGAAGCGTTCAAGCGCGGCCTCTACGATTTCCGCGTCGAGCACGAACCGCTGCGCTGGCACGATGGCTACGATTTCCCTGCCGCCCGCAATGGCGAGTTGATCCGGGAATCCATCAAGACCGGCATGCCGCAGCCGTCGGAATTCCTGGTGTTCAACACGCGGCGGCCGGTCTTTTCCGACATCCGCGTGCGTCGTGCGCTGACGCTGCTGTTCGATTTCGAATGGATCAACAAGAACTACTTCTTCGGCCTCTATGGAAGGTCGGGCAGCTTCTTCGCCGGCTCCGAATTGTCGGCCTATGCGCGTGCCCCCGACGATCGCGAGCGCGAATTGCTGAAACCCTTCGCTGCGGCCGTGGCAAGCGATATTCTCGACGGCAGCTATCGCCTGCCCGTCACCGATGCATCGGGGCGGGACCGGGCGACGCTTCGCGCGGCGCTCGCGCTGTTGTCGGAAGCCGGCTACGACCTCGATGGCGCGGTGCTGCGGCAGCGCACGACAAAGGCGCCTCTCACCTTCGAGATCATGGTGACGACACGCGACCAGGAACGGATTGCGCTCGCCTACCAGCGCGATCTCAAGCGCGCCGGCGTCGAGGCGAGCATCCGCGCCGTCGATCCCGTGCAGTTCGACCAGCGCCGGCTTGGTTACGAGTTCGACATGATCCAGAACCGCTGGGATCAGTCGCTCTCGCCCGGCAATGAGCAGTCGTTCTACTGGGGCACGGAAGCCGCCGACATTCCCGGCACGCGCAATTACATGGGCGCCAAGGAGCCCGCGATCGATGCACTGATCGCGACGATCCTCGAGGCGCGGGAGCGGCCGGCCTTCATCTCGGCGGTGCGGGCGCTCGACCGCGTCCTGATGTCGGGCTTCTACGCTATCCCCCTGTTTAACGTGCCGGAGCAATGGATTGCTCGATGGAATCGGTTAGAACGGCCTTCTGCCACGGCGTTGACCGGCTATTTGCCGGAAACCTGGTGGCGGAAGACGGATCAGCCGAAAGACGATCAGCAGAAGTGAAGCCAACGAAACGATGCAGCCGAACGCCGTGACCCATCCCAACGTCTCGCCGACACTCGACATTCTCTTCCAGCGCATCCTGGCGCGGCAGCCGAATGCGTTGGCGCTGCTTGATCCCTTCAACAAGCCAGGCATCGCCGGCCAGCCGACGCGGCGCCTGACCTTCGCGCAGGCCGACCGCGCCATCTCGGCGCTGGCGGCGCACTTCATCGAAGCCGGCCTGCCAGCCAATTCGGTGATTGCCGTGCAATTGCCGAACACGATCGAATTCGCGCTGACGGCGCTGGCCGCGCATCGCGCGGGCCTCGTGGTCGCCGCGCTGCCGCTGCTCTGGCGCCAGGCGGAACTGACGGTTGCGCTCAACCGCACCGGCGCCCGCGCCGTCGTCACTGCAAGCCGGATCGACGGCGTCTCCCACGCCGATATCGCCATGAACGCAGCGGCGGAATGTTTCTCGATCCGTCATGTCTGCGGTTTTGGTGACGATCTGCCGGAAGGCATGGCCTCGCTCGATCGCGCCATATCAGTGGATTCGAAGACCACCAGGCCCGTGATCCAGGATGGCCGCAAGGCTGCGCTGGTTTCCTTCGACATGACGCCAGATGGTTTCCGCGCCGTGCCGCGCACCCATCTGAGCGTGATCGCCGGAGCGCTCGCGCTGTCGCTGGAGAGCGACGTGCCGCAGGGCGCCACCATCATGTCGGCATTCACACCCTGCTCCTTCGCAGGTGTCGCCTCGTCGCTGGCGATGTGGCTGTTGACCGGCGGAGCGCTGGTGCTGCACCACCCCTTCGACGGCGAGGTGCTGGAGCGGCAGATCGTCGAGGCGTCCTGCGACACGCTGGTGGCGCCCGCGCAGCTGGCGCTGCGGCTTGACGAAATGGATTTGGCCGTGCGGATGCCGGCGCTGCGCAACGTAATTGGGCTTTGGCGTTCGCCCGAGCAAGTTGCCTCCAGCGCCCCGTGGAGCACGCGGACGGCGAGCCTGACCGACGTCTATCTGTTCGGCGAAGCCGGCATGTTCGGTGCCCGCCGCGGCGAGGACGGCTCGCCGGCCGCAATCAAACCCGGACCACATAGTGCACCGCGCCAGCTTCCCGGCTCCTCGATATCAGGAGAAATTCTTCTCACGCCGCGCGGGACGCTCGGCTTGCGCGGGCCGATGGTGTCGATTGCAGCCTATGCGCCACCGCCTCCGCCGAGCGACTCTCTGATCCCTGCACCTCCCCGCGATTATGTCGATACCGACTATGCGGCGCGTCTCGATCGCACTACCGGAGTAATCAACATCACGGCACCTCCGTCCGGCGTTATGACGGTCGGCGGCTACCGCTTCCTTGCTGAGGATTTGCAGGAATGGGCGAAGCGCCTCGGCCAGGGCGCGTTGCTCACGGCGCTGCCGGATCGCATGAGCGGGTACCGGCTGGCCGGCCGGGCGCCGGACAATTCCCGCGCGCGCGAGGCACTTTCAGAGCTCGGCCTTAACCCGTTGATGGTGGAGGCTTTTCGGGATCGTTCCAGCGCCACCTGAGCGAATGGTTCCGGGTCGCGTTGACCTCGCATTAAGTGAGCAAATCTAGGATTGCGATCTCGGTTCAGAGGTCACGACCCAGATGTCCCAGCAAGGCCCGATCCTCATCGTCTGCTCCGGCGGGCGGCCGTCATTCGCATCGGCGCTGGACGAGACAAAGCTGTTTCCCGTTGTCGATGCCAATTGGCCGGATGCTGTTCGTGCGGTCGAGCAATTGCGGCCGGGTGCGGTTCTCGTCTCTTCGTTCGGGCTCGACAAGCCCGCCCTCGAAGCGCTGGCAGAGCAGATCGCAACCCGCGAACCCTATCTGCCGCTGATCGTCGTCGATCCCGAAACGAGACTGCCTGACAACGCCATTCCCTTCGCCTACAGCGACGATCATCCCGAACGGCTGCTGGCGCGCATCAGCTCGGCGTTACGGGTGCGCTCGCTGCATGCGACCGTGATGCGCCGGCTGGACCCGCCGCGGCGCGTGGCGATGTCGGATATCGATCCCGCGCGCGATACCACCGTGCTCTTGATCGGCCGCGGCGGCGCCTATCCAGCGCTTTCGGTGGCGCTCGGCGAGCGCATGGGCGTGGTTGGCGCGCTCAGCATCGAGGCCGCCGCCAAGCATCTCAATGGGCGCGACATCGACGGCATCGTGCTGGCCGACGGTTTTGCCACGCGCGTGGTCGACGCCCTCCTCACGGTGCTCGCCGAGGATGCGCGCTTCCGCAACCTTCCGATTGTCGTCACCTCGGATAACGTTCGGGCGACTTACGAACTCGCCAATCTCGAGATCGTCGCCGGAGATCCCACGCGCGTCGCCGAGTCGATCCTGCCGATGGTGCGCCAGCATGCCTTCGAGGTGCATCTGAGCCGGACCCTGCGTTCGATCGATGCCAACGGCCTGATCGATGCCCGCACCGGCCTTCTGACCCGTGCCGCCTTCGAGCGCGATTTTGCGACCGCCATTTACCAGAGCCAGTCGCGCGGCGGCGGCTTGTCGGTGGCGCGCTTCGCCTTCGATCCCGCCCATCCCCGCGCCCAGTTCGACGGCGCGCGGATCATCAGCCGCCTGATGCGCCAGAGCGATTTCGGCGTGGCGCAGGAGGATGGATCCGTCCTGATCGTCCTTGCCGAGACGGACTTGCGCAATGCGCACATGATCTCTCGCCGCCTGTCGGCGGTGATGCGTCACACCAGCCATGGCAAGCGCGATACGCGGGCAGAGCCTGCCGTGACCGTCGCGACATTGCTGCCGAACGATTCCGCAAAATCGCTGCTGGCGCGGCTTTGCGACGACCCGCACCGCGCGGCTTCCTGACGCTCACGCCGCCTTCTTGCTCTCGGCCAGGCTAGCAAGCTGCCGCAGGATTTCCGTGGTGCCGGCGAGCCGCTCCTCCGGCGTTTCCCAGTCCTGGAAGAACACCACCTTCATGTCCGGCCGGACCTTTGCCGCCTGCCCGTGCTGGCGGATGAAGGCGACCAGCCGCTCGGGCTGGGCAAAGCTGTTGTCGCGGAAGGAAAGCACCGCGCCCTTCGGGCCGGCATCGACCTTCTCGACATTGGCGCGGCGGCAATAGGCCTTGATGGCGGCGACCTTGAAGAGGTAGCGCACCTCGTCCGGCAGCACGCCAAAACGGTCGCGCAGCTCGGCGGCGAAATTGTCGATCTCCTCGTCGGTATCGAGATCGGCCAGCCGCCGGTACAGCGACAGCCGCACCGCAAGATCGCTGACGTAATCCTCCGGGATCAGCACGGGCATGCCGATGGTGATTTGCGGCGACCAGCGGTCGGCGGCCGGCTCGGCGACGCCGGCCTTGAGGTTGACGATCGCCTCTTCCAGCATGGATTGATAGAGCTCGAAGCCAACCTCCTTGATGTGGCCGGACTGCTCCTCGCCGAGCAGATTGCCGGCGCCGCGGATATCGAGGTCGTGGGAGGCGAGCTGGAAGCCGGCGCCGAGATTTTCCAGGGACTGCAACACCTTCAGGCGCCGCTCGGCCTGCGCGGTGATCTTCTGCTGCGTCGGCAGCGTGAACAGCGCATAGGCACGCAGTTTCGAGCGCCCTACCCGGCCGCGCAGCTGATAGAGCTGGGCAAGGCCGAACATGTCGGCGCGATGCACGATCAGGGTGTTGGCGTTGGGGATGTCGAGCCCGGATTCGACGATCGTGGTCGAAAGAAGGATATCGTATTTGCCGTCATAGAATGCCGAGATGATGTCCTCGATCACGGTCGGCGCCATCTGGCCATGGGCGACCGCGACCTTCATCTCCGGCACGTTCTTGTCGAGGAAATCCTTCACGCCGGCGAGGTCCTCAATGCGCGGCGCGACATAAAACGCCTGGCCGCCGCGATAGCGCTCGCGCAGCAACGCTTCGCGGATCATCAGGGGATCGTGCGGCGCAACGAAGGTGCGCACGGCGAGCCGGTCGACCGGGGGTGACGCGATGATCGAGAGCTCGCGCACGCCGGTCAGCGCCAGCTGCAGCGTGCGCGGGATGGGCGTGGCCGAAAGCGTCAGCACATGCACCTGCGCCCGCAGCTGCTTCAGGCGTTCCTTGTGGCTGACGCCAAAATGCTGCTCCTCGTCGACGATGAGCAGGCCAAGGTCGCGGAACTTGATGGATTTGCCGAGCAGCGCGTGGGTGCCGACAACGATGTCGACCCCGCCCTCGGCGAGATCCTTCTTGACCTGGTTCAACTCCTTGGCCGGGATCAGCCGCGAGGCCTGCGCGACATTGATCGGGAAACCGCGGAAGCGCTCGGCAAAGGTGTTGCTGTGCTGGCGCGCCAGCAGCGTCGTCGGCACCACCACGGCAACCTGCTTGCCGTCCAGCGCGGTGGCAAAGGCCGCGCGCAGCGCCACCTCGGTCTTGCCAAAACCGACATCGCCGCAGATCAGGCGATCCATCGGACGGCCGGTTTCGAGATCCTTGAGCGTGGCGTTGATGGCGGTGAGCTGGTCTTCGGTTTCCTCGTAAGGAAAGCGCGCGCAGAACTCGTCATAGACATGCTGCTGCACCGGGAATTTCGGCGCCTCGTGCAGCATGCGCTCGGCCGCGATCTTGATCAGCTCACCCGCGATCTCGCGGATGCGGTTCTTCAGCCGCGCTTTGCGCGCCTGCCAGCCGCTGCCGCCGAGCCGGTCCAGCTCGACCTTGGTCTCGTCGGAGCCATAGCGCGACAACAGCTCGATGTTTTCGACCGGCAGGAACAGTTTTGTCTCGCCGGCATAGTGCAGCTCGAGACAGTCATGCGGCGCGCCCGAAACCTCCAGCGTCTGCAGCCCGACGAAGCGGCCGATGCCGTGATCGACATGCACGACGATATCGCCGGAGGAAAGGCTCGTCACCTCGGAGATGAAGTTGTCGAGCTTGCGGCTCGCCTTGCGCGGCCGCACCAGGCGGTCGCCCAGAATGTCCTGCTCGCTGATGATGGCGACGTCGTCGGTCTCGAAGCCGCTTTCCATGCCGAGCACAGCGAGCATCGTCTCGTTGCGGGGCGTTGCCTGCACCGTGCGCCAGACGTTGACGCTGGTGATGTTGGCAAGCCTGTGATCGGCGAGCATGCTCGCCATGCGGTCGCGCGAGCCTTCGCTCCACAGCGTGATCACGACTTTCTTGCGCTGCGCCTGCAGGGCGTGAACGTGCGCGACGACAGCCTCGAACACGTTGACCGAGCCGTCTGCCCGCTCCGGCGCAAAGTTGCGGCCCTGCCGCGCACCGGCATCGAAGACGTCAGCGGAACCTTCCGGCACCGCGAATGGCGTCAGCCGCGCCAATGCGGCTTCGCCGAGGCGCTGCTTCCATTCCTCCTCGGTCAGATAGAGCCGGTCCGGCGGCAGCGGCTTGTAGATCGCGCCGCCCCCGGGATGCTCCATCGCCTCGCGTCGCGCCTCGTAATAGTCGACGATCTGCTTGAAGCGCTCGCGCGCGGCATCCTCGCCCTGCGGTTCGATCGCGACCGGCGCGCCGTCAAGATAGTCGAACAGCGTGTCCATCCGCTCCTGGAACAGCGGCAGCCAGTGCTCCATGCCGGGATGACGTCGGCCCTCGGTGACGGCTTCATAGAGCGCATCATCGCGCTCCGGCGCGCCGAAGGCTGCGACATAGCCCATGCGGAAACGGCGGATGGTTTCGGTGACGAGCTGGAATTCGGAGACGGGCACGAGGTCGAGGCCGCGCATGTCGAGCATGGTGCGCTGGGTCTCGGCGTCAAAACTGCGGATCGATTCCAGGGAGTCGCCGAAGAAGTCGAACCGCACGGGCATGTCGAGTCCGGCCGGGAAGAGGTCGAGGATGCCGCCGCGCACCGCATATTCGCCGGGCTCGCGCACCGTGGAGGAGCGGCTGTAGCCGTTGTGCTCGAGCCAGGCGACGATGGAATCCATCGGCACCACATTGCCCGGCGCGACGGACAGCGCTTGCGCGGCAATCGTGTCCCGCGACGGCACACGCTGGGTGATCGCATTCACCGTCGTCAGCACGATCAGCGGCTTGTCGCTGCCGGTCAGCCGCGACAGCTTTGCGAGCGTCGTGAGGCGTTGTGCGAGGATGCCGCCATGCGGCGAGACGCGGTCGTAGGGCTGGCAGTCCCAGGCCGGGAATTGCATGACCGGCAAATCCGGCGCAAAGAACTCCAGCGAGCGCGCCAGCTGCTGCATGCGTGGCCCGTCGCGGCAGACCACGGCAAGGCTAACCGCTGGCGGATTCGGCCGCGCCGCGATGGCGCGCGCCAGATCCGACACGATCAGGCCTTCGGCGCCCTCGGCGACATTGGCGAAGGTCAGCGCGTGGCCGGGCGCGAGCAAGGCAGCGGGAGATTTGGCCGGCGATTTCATGCGCTCTGGTCCACTGCTCGAAAAGCCTTGATGCGATCGAACAGCGCGCCCGCATGCTCCGGCGGCAGCGGCACGTCGCCCGTCAGTGCCGCATAGAGATCGGGATCAGGCACCTCGATCAGGCGCTCCAGTGTGCTGAGCTCGTCGTCGGACAAGGTCGCGATCTCGGCATCGGCAAAGCGGCCGAGGATCAGGTCCATCTCGCGCGTTCCGCGGTGCCAGCAGCGAAACAACAGCCGCTTGCGGCGATCGTCCAATCCCCCGCTCGATCTCGTCGTACCCGTCATTCTCCAAGCCCAATCCAACGCCAAAAGCCCGGACGTGCCGGGCGGGGTTGATATAGCCACGCGGAACGCCAATGTCAGCCCTGCCGTTTCCGGAATTATCAACTGTTGCATCCGTGCCGGGCTTGACGGACAGCATGGCCTGCATGACGGATGATACGATGCGCCCCGCTCTGCTCAATCCGCTGTTTGCGCCGGTCACGAGCCTCCCAGGCGTCGGGCCGAAGCAGGACAAGCTGCTGCGCTATTTGCTCGACCGCAGCGAGACGCCGCGGCTGGTGGACCTCCTGATGCATCTGCCGGCAAGCGTGATCGACCGCCGCGCGCGGCCGAAAATCCGCGAGGCCTCTCCCGGAACCGTGGTGACGCTGGAAGTCACCGTTGACCGCCACCGCCCGCCTCCGCCGCGCAACTCGCGGGCGCCGTACCTGGTCTATGCCAGCGACGATACCGGCGACGTCGTGCTGACCTTCTTCCGCGCCAAGCCCGGCTATGTCGAAAAGCTGCTGCCGGTCGGCGCCAAGCGCTACGTCTCGGGCACGCTACAGTTCTACGACGGCATGCCGCAAATGGTGCATCCCGACCGCATCGTCGATGAGGCCGCCTTTGCGCAACTCTCCGGCATCGATCCCGTCTATCCCCTGACCGAGGGGCTCGCGCTCGGTTCGCTGCGCCGAGCAGTCGGTCAGGCGTTGCAGAAGCTTCCGGAGTTGCCGGAATGGATCAGCCCGGATGTGCTCCGCCGCTGCAAGTTTCCGCCTGTCGCCGAGGCACTGCGCCGCGTCCACCAGCCTGTCGAATTGACGGACATTCTGCCCGACGGTCCATTTTGGTCGCGGCTGGCGTTCGACGAGCTGCTCGCGGGCCAGCTCGCGCTGGCGCTGATCCGCGCGCAGTTGCGGCGGCCTGCCGGCGACCGCAATGCCGGAGACGGCCATTTGCGCAAGAAGATCATCGACGCGCTGCCCTATGCGCTGACGACATCTCAGCGCAAGGCAATCGCCGCCATCACCGACGATCTGCGCCAACCGGTGCGCATGCTGCGGCTGCTGCAGGGCGACGTTGGCTCCGGCAAAACCGTGGTGGCGCTGCTCGCGGCAGCTGCCGTGACCGAAGTCGGCAAGCAGGCGGCGCTGATGGCCCCGACGGAAATTCTGGCGCGCCAGCACATCAAGACCATTGCGCCCCTTGCGGAACGCGCAGGCTTGCGCGTTGCCATCCTGACCGGCCGCGAGAAAGGCAAGGAGCGTCGCGACATCCTCACGCGCCTGGAGGCCGGCGAGATCGACCTCCTGGTCGGCACCCATGCGCTGATCCAGGACGACGTCGTCTACAAGACACTTGCGCTGGCCGTCGTCGACGAGCAGCACCGCTTTGGCGTGCGCGAGCGCCTTGCGCTGACATCCAAGGGCGAGGCCGTTGACGTGCTTGTGCTCAGCGCCACGCCAATTCCGCGCACACTGGTCCTCACCTATTTCGGTGACATGGACGTCTCCGAGCTCAGGGAGAAACCGGCCGGCCGCCAGCCGATCGACACCCGCAGCGTGCCGCTCAGCCGTCTCGAGGAAGTCATGGACGGCGTCGGCCGCGCGCTGAAGTCGGGCAAGCGCGTCTACTGGATCTGCCCGCTGGTCGAGGAATCCGAGGCCGAGGGTACCGAGCATCTCACCGACGCGACCAAGCGCTTCGAAGGCTTGCAGAAACGTTTTGGCGACGCCGTCGGGCTGGTGCATGGCCAGATGAGGGGCACGGAGAAGGATCGCGTGATGGCGCAATTCGCCTCGGGCGAGATTGGCCTGCTCGTCGCCACCACCGTGGTGGAAGTCGGCGTCGACGTGCCCGCGGCGTCCATCATGGTGATCGAAAACGCCGAGCGCTTTGGGCTCGCGCAATTGCACCAGCTGCGCGGCCGCATCGGCCGCGGCTCGGAAGCCTCCACCTGCCTGCTGCTTTACAAGGAACCGCTTAACGAGATGTCGAAAGCGCGCCTGAACGTGATCCGCGAGACCACGGACGGTTTTCGGATCGCCGAGGAAGATTTGAAGCTCCGTGGTGAAGGCGACGTGCTGGGCGTGCGCCAGAGCGGCCTGCCCGGCTATCGCATCGCGCGCTCCGACGTGCACGGCCAGCTCATCACCCAGGCGCGCGACGAGGCGCTGCGCCTCATGAAGGAGAACCCGAAGCTTGTGGGCGAGCGCGGCCAGGCGCTGCGCTGCCTGCTTTATTTGTTCGAGCGTGACGAAGCCGTGCCGCTGATCGGCGCGGGATAGGGTTCAAGCGGCAACCCCGCCTTCTGCCATCCACGGCAGCCGCCCTGGATCACCGAGACATCGGTAAAACCCATCTCCTGCAGCGCGCTCGCCGACAACGTCGCCTTGCCGCCGCCACCGCAAGTCAGGATGATCTTCTGGTGCCGATCCCCGAGCCGCGGATCACGCCGCTCTTCCTCGGTATCGGCTTTGATTTCGAGCTCACCGCGCGTGATGTTGCGTGCGCCGGCAATCGTTCCACGCGCGCGCAACTGCCACTCCTCGCCGACATCGATCAGCGTGACGCCGCCGCGATCGAGGATCCCCTTGGCCTCCACCGGCGTAAGCATCCGCACCGCAGGACGGACTTCATGCACCCTCTGACGAAAGGTCTTTCCGGTGCTCATGGTGAGCTTTCTCTACGGACCTTCACTCCACCTTCGCCGGCTGCGGCTGCAAGGCGGCGCTGTTGGCGACCCGCGCGGCATTCGCCATGCCGGCAAGCGCTGCGATCTTCTTCTGCTGGTCGGAGCCGGGCTGCACCACGCCTG
>Ga0081540_1003595_pt1 | contig 12165 bp, 8 predicted proteins | sample TabmetS2T1R1_FD_71024 | JGI IMG/M metagenome (GOLD analysis project Ga0081540, IMG submission 71024) | Tabebuia heterophylla rhizosphere microbial communities from the University of Puerto Rico - S2T1R1 | ecosystem: Host-associated > Plants > Roots > Rhizosphere ...
TTACGGGTTCCACGCCCCGACGGTGTCTTTCCCGGTGGCGGGCACGGTGATGGTCGAGCCGACGGAGAGCGAGAGCAAGGCGGAGCTGGACCGCTTCTGCGACGCGATGGTCGCCATCCGCAAGGAGATCGCCGAGGTCGAGGCCGGGCGGCAGCCGCGCGAGGGCAACGTGCTCAAGCACGCCCCGCACACCGCAGAGGTGGTCACCGCCGACGGGTGGGATCGTCCGTACTCCCGTCAGCTGGGAGCGTTCCCCTCCGCCTTCGTCCGCGCGTCCAAGTTCTGGCCCGCGGTGGGGCGGCTGAACAACGTGCTCGGCGACCGGAAGCTCATCTGCAGCTGTCCGCCCACCGAGGACTACGCCTGAGCGGGCTCCGGGCGCGGCTGCCCTGACCACTGTGTTGCGGCCGCCCTGAAGCCCCGGAACTGCGCATAGGCTCCGCACACCGGTGGGGGTGCTCCGGCCGGGGGAGGTCCGGCGTGTCCGCGAAGATCTCTGCAGTCGCCTGGGTCCTGCTCGTCCTCGGACCCGGTGCCCGGGCGGACTCCTTCGGGCCGGACGTCCGCCCCTTCGTCGCGGTGGATGCCCCGGCCTTCGTCCTCACCCACGTGCGAGTGGTGGACGGCACGGGCGCCCCGGCGCGCGAGGACCAGTCGGTGGTCTCGTCTTCGGCCGCATCCAGGCCGTCGGCCCGACCGCCTCGGTCCAGGTGCCCAGGGACGCGAAGGTGCTCGACCATCCCGGGTACACCGTGCTGCCCGGGCTGGTGGGGATGCACGATCACCTCTTCTACTCGGCGACGAACGTGCAGCAGCAGGACCCCAGAGGTGGCTACACCGAACCCGGGCGCTTCATGCAAGAGATCGGCTTCACCGCCCCCCGTCTGTATCTCGCCGCCGGCGTGACCACGCTCCGCACGACGGGGAGCATCGAGCCGGCCGCCGACCTCAAGGTGAAGCGCCAGATCGATGCGGGGCTGTTGCCGGGGCCCCGGATTCACCCGACCGCGCCCTACCTCGAGGGAAAGGGGACGCCCTTCGCCCAGATGCACGAGATCCGAAGCCCGGACGAGGCCCGGCAGATCGTCGACTTCTGGGCCCGCGCGGGAATGGACTCGTTCAAGGCCTACATGCACCTGACCCGGGACCAGCTCGCGGCCAGCATCGCCGAGGCGCACCGGCACAAGCTCAAGGTGACTGGACACCTCTGTGCCGTCACCTGGCCCGAGGCCATCGCGGCGGGGATCGACGACCTCGAGCACGGCCCGGTCTTCTCGGACAGCGAGGTCGTCGCCGAGAAGAAGCCAGACGTCTGTCCGGACCGTCTGCTCCAGCTGTCGGGATGGATGAAGACCGACCTCGGAAGCGCGCGGGTGCAGTCGCTCATCGGTTCACTGGTCGCGCGGCACGTCGCGGTCACCTCCACGCTTCCCGTCTTCGAGGCGTACGTCCGTGGCCGCCCGCCCATCCAGGAGCGCGTGCTCGAGGCGATGGCTCCCGCTGCGCGGGAGAGCTATCTCACCGTGCGCGCCCGGGTGAACAGCGTGGGCGGCAGCGCCGACATCCCCGAGGCCGCCTTCCGGAAGGAGATGGACTTCGAGCGCGCGTTCGTCCGCGCCGGGGGGCTCCTGCTCGCCGGTCCCGACCCCACGGGCAACGGCGGGGTGCTGCCGGGCTTCGGAAACCAGCGCGAGGTCGAGCTCCTGGTCGAGGCTGGCTTCACTCCCGTGGAGGCGATCTCCATCGCCACCCGCAACGGGGCGCGCTACCTCGGGGAAGAGCGCGAGATCGGCACCGTGGCGCCGGGAAAGCGCGCGGACCTGGTGCTGGTGAAGGGGGATCCGGCGAAGAACATCGCCGACATCGAGAACGTCGAGCTGGTCTTCCGGGGCGGCGTCGGCTTCGACTCGCAGAAGCTCATCGAATCGGTGCGGGGCCGCGTCGGGATTCACTGAGGGCCTGTCGAGGACCACGCCCGACCGGCGCGGAAGCGGTCTGCCGCACCGTCTTGCAGCCGCCTGACCCTGACGATGGCATGCGTACGCGGATCGGCGTTGGTGTGTGAGAGCCTCGTACCTGAGGGCGTCGCCGAGTGTCTCGACCCTCCGCAAATCGCCTGAAGCGAGTGCCGCTCGATCACTTTCCTCGCCGGCTGGCCATCACAGAACGAGAGCCGCAGAACCTTTCAGATAAGACATACGTTTTCTTTGTCCTATTCGAGCCGCTGCACCACTCTCCACCCGTTCGTGTCCTCCGATCGAGAGGAGGAGCATGCGCACAAAGCGAGCAAGGTTGTGGTGGGTGGTCGTGCTGGCAGCGGGCTGCAGCGGAAGCAGGGGCACCACGGAGGACGCGAATCCCCTTCAGGACGATCCGCCGAAGAAGGAGCTGACTCCGACGCATTCGAGTCCGATCGCCCTGACGAGCGACGACCGCTTCGTCTGGAGCGTGAACCCGGACAGCGATTCAGTCTCCGTCTTCGAGGTGGCGAACGACGCGAACCGGAAGACGACGGAGATCAGGGTCGGGAAGGAGCCCTGGTGCGTGGCCCTCAACGAGGGGCGCAACCACGGGCACGACGAGCTCATCGCTTTCGTCACCAACATGGCGAGCGGGACGGTCTCGGTGATCGATGGGCAGCGGTACGAGGTCATCGCGACGATCCAGGTCGGAGCCGAGCCCTTCGGATGCGCACTGACGCCTGATGGCAAGAGGCTGTACGTCGCGAACTTCTCGTCCGACAGCGTGTCGGTGATCGACACCCACAGCTACCGGGTCATCCGGACCATCGACGGCGTGGGCAGCAAGCCTCGGGGGATTGCCATCACTGCCGACGGGAAGAAGGTGTACGTGACCCAGTTCCTGGCCGTCTCCCGGGCAAACGACCCCCGTCCCCGGACCCAGACCGAAGGAGCCGACGACGGCCGCGAGGGACGGGTGACCATCATCGATGGCGACTCCAACAAGGTGATCAGGACCGTCACCCTGAACCCTCTGTCCGACGTCGGCGCTGCCTTCAAGTCGAACGGCAACACGCTGCAGCGCAGACCCCTCGCGAACCCGGCGGTCTTCGACACCACCAGCGGAGCGTTCCCCAACCTCCTCGAGTCGATCGTCATCCGCGGGAACCTGGCCTACATCACCAGCACCTGCTCCTCACCGAACGGGCCGTTCCGCTTCAACGTGAACGTGCAGAGCTGTCTTGCGGTCATCGACACGACCCGCGACGTCGAGGCTTTCCCCACCCTGAACATGAACGTGGGGGTGAACTTCGAGGCGGTCGGCAAGAAGCTCTTCAACACCAATCCGTTCATGGTGGCCTTCAAGCGTTCGGCGGCGGAGGGATTCGTTGCCCTCGGGGCCACCAACCGACTCCTGCGGGTGACGCTGGACGCAACGGGGGCGGCCAGCATCAATCCTCCGGCCAGCGCCCAGGACCCCGGCAGCATCGTGCGAATCGAGATCAAGGATCCTCAGGAGATCGTGCAGGACGACCCGGAGGACCGCGTCGGGGGGAAGAACCCGCGCGGGGTGGTCGTGAACTCCACCGATAGCCGGGCGTACGTGATGGACTTCCTCTCCCGTGACGTGGCCGTGGTCGATGTCTCCGGAGCAGACCCGACGAAGTACCGGACCCTGGCGCGCCTGCAGTCGGCGGATCTCCCGACGGGTGAGGTGGAACGGATCGCCCTCCGGGGGAAGTACCTCTTCAACACGGCCATTGGACCCGCCGGCACCCAGCCGAACTCGGTCCGCCCATCGGGCCTGATGTCCGACACCGGCTGGGGCACCTGCTACAGCTGCCACCCCCAGGCTCTGACCGACAGCGTGACCTGGATGTTCCCCGATGGACCGCGCCAGTCGATCTCGATGGAGAGCACCTTCCCGGCGGGCGGAGCGGTCATTGCCAATGGAGCACCGGTTCTGCCCGCCTCGCACATGCGAGCGTTGAACTGGTCGGGCATCCGTGACGAGGTCCAGGACTTCGAGCGGAACATCCGCGCCGTCTCGGGTGGTGGAGGCCTCATCCGGGAGCCTGGCCTGCTGGAAGGGGCGGCTGGACTGGCGATGATCCCCGACCTCGCTCCGGTCGCGAACACCGGTCGCAATGCCGACCTGGACGCCATCGCCACGTATCTGGCGGTGGGCGTCCGGGCGCCGATCTCGCCTCTGGCGGGGCAGGACGTCTCCTACGGCCGACAGCTCTTCGCGGCTGCGGGATGCCAGCATTGCCACGGCGGCCCCAACTGGACCATCTCGGCGATCGACTTCACGCCTCCACCGGCTGCGATCGAGATCGTGGACGCGCAGCTGGTCCGCTTCCTCTGCCGGGTGGGCACCTTCGACCCGAGTCTCTTCACCGACGGGGTGAGCAACGAAATCCGCGCCAACAACGCAGCCAACGTGCAGGCCCGAGGAGCGCTCGGCTTCAACGTGCCCTCGCTCATCTCGGTCTTCGCCTCGGCGCCCTACCTCCACAGCGGAGCGGTCGAAACCCTCGGCAACGTGCTGGAGAACATCACCCACCGGAGCGCAGGGTCGGGCGGCATCGATACCTTGACCAGCGCCGGCGACCGGAACGAGCTGGTTCGATTCCTGAGCTCGATCGACCGGAGCACGGAGCCCTTCCCGGCCGGGGCGGTCCCCGGCGTCTGCGGTCCCTAGGCGAGACCTTCGGTCGCGCCGGCCACCTGGTCCTTGCTCGAGGGCCAGGTGGCGCTCGTCCTCCGGGTTCTGGCCGCCATGGCGGTCGTGTCCGGAGGGCTCAGTTGTTCCGGAAGATCCGCATCAGCGGCCGGCCACCCGTCTCCAGATAGAACCCGAAGGGGAAGGTGACCGTGCCGTCCTTGCCCATCAGCCCCGGGGGCGGATTGGGGAACGGCTGCGCGCGGCGGAAGCTGACGATGGCCGCCTCGTCGAGGAAGTCGACCCCGCTGGAGCGCTGGACCTTGATGTCCTTCACCAGTCCGTCGCCGCCGAGCGTGATGTCGAGGATGGTGTAGCGGTCGCGCCCTCCGTAGATCTCCCCGGTGGGGTCGCGCTGGCGGAGCGGCTCGTTCGGATCCCAGTTGCGGCCCACGGCCTGCTTCACCCGGTTGAAGAACGTCGCGTACTTCCACTCCCGGGTGTTGAGGAAGGTCCCCTCGCCCTGGTCGACCTCCAGGTGATCGTTCGGAGCGGCGCCGATGATCTTGTCCAGCGCGGCGCTGCTGGGCATCAGCTGTGAGAGGGTGGGGAGCCCGGCCTTGCCGCTGCTGCCCTCCTCGCCCTCCTCACCGGGCTTGCCGGGATCGACGCGCAGCCGGTCCGAGTTGCCCTGCAACGGCGCGCTCTCACCCTGGTTCCGCACGCTCGCCCCGGGCCCCTTGTTGGTCTCTTCCTTGAGGGCGATCTTGTCCCGCTGCTTCAGGGTCGGAACGTCGAAGACGGGCTTCTGCCCGCCGCCCTTCTGCGCCGGCCGCGCATCCTGCCCGTTGCCGTTGTTGCCCTGGACGACCAGCTGCGAGGCGTTGTCCTTGCCGGTCGTCGTCCGCTCCTCGGTCGCGGTCTGCTTCGGCATCGCGTTCCGGTAGAACGGCGTCTGGTCCTTGGCCTTCGACTCCTTGTCGACCTTGTTGTTCTTCTCGGCCAGGAACTTGGCGTCGGGCGACTCCTGCTCGTTGCCGGGCGCGACGTCCACGACCTGGCCCTTGGGGTTCTTGTCGTCCTTGGGCTTGGGCTTCTCGGCCTCGGCCCTGCGCTGGGGCTCGGGCCGTTCCTGCTCGCGGGGCTGACCGCGGTTCTTCGCCCAGGCCCTGGCGTCGAGGTTCCGGAGGGTGACCGCCTGGGGCTTGGGCTTCACCCGGTCTCCGCCTGGCCACTTCACGGACACGAAGTTCATCAGGAGGAGGAATCCGAAGACGCTGACGTGGAACAGCAGCGCCAGGATCGTGGCGATGAGCGTGGTCGCCGCCGGGCGACGGCGTCGGCGGCGGCTGGTGGAGGCGGACGGGCTCAACGTGGCGGTCCTACATAACCTTGGAGTGGGAGGGCTGTTCCAGCCAGGGCCCCCGACCTACTCGTAAATACGCGCAACCTCTGCGCCATTGAAATAATGCCGGAGGATTGCCCTGTAGTCCTGTCCGCTTTCCGCCCGGCCGATGGCCCCCGTCTGACACAGGCCGACCCCGTGCCCCCAGCCCCCGCCCCGGAAGACGAACGCCACGGGGTTGCCGCGGGCGTCCCGCTCCTCGTTCACCACGAACAGGGCGCTGTTGAGCATCCCCAGCTGGCGCCGGATGGTCAGCTCGCCCCGGAGCTCGGTGGCCCCGCGCGTACCGGAGACGAGGAGCAGGCGCACCCGACCGGAAGCCCCGCGCTCGACGGGCTGGAAGTGCCGGACCGAGCCGATGCCGAGCGGCTCGAGGAGCGCGTCCAGCTGCTGCACCGTGAACCGTTTCTCCCAGCGGTACCGGGTCGGCTGGGCGAAGCGCCCCCGCCGACAGGCAGCGGGGAGGTCGAAGGCGAGGAACTTCTCCGGTGAGCGGCGCGGATCGGGCATCCCGCTGACCGGCTCGAGCACGTCGGGCCGTCCGCGAAGGCTCGGGTCGGGCACGCCGCCCCACACCGCCTCGTTGTCCTCGGTGTGCCCGCCGCAGACCGCGCTGTAGACCGAGTCCACCAGTCGCCCCTCGGTGGAGAAGAGCGCGAGCCCCCGCGTCGCCTCCACCGCGGCGTTGGTCGACGGTGTCTCGCCCGTCCGTCCCCGGTAGACCGCGCAGTGCTGCTCCGAGCAGAGCAGGTAGGGATCGGCCAGGTGGCGGGTGCCGACCTTCGCCAGCACCTCGCCCCGCGCGGTGACCGCCTGCGCCTTCAGCGCCTCGGCTGGCGCGGCGGCGAAGATCTCCGAGGGCACCAGGCCCCGCAGGAGATCTTCCAGCGAGACGAAGTTGACCACCGCGATGGTGCCCTGGGCGTCGGCGGAGAAGGACAGCGCGCCCCGGTAGTCTCGGGTCTCGAAGCCGTGGTTCGGGTAGCCGACCGCGAACTCGACCGAGCGCACCTCGAAGCCCTCGCCCCCCGGGGTCTCGGCGCGGATCGGCCCCTCGCTGACGCCGAGCGGGGTGCCGTCGGCCATGTCCAGCCGCAGCCGGACCCGCGCCGCGGCGCGCACCTCCTCGGCGAGCGTGGTGCGCACCCCGAACGTCCGCAGCACCTCGCCCTGGCGTGCGGCCGCCTCGGCGGCGGGGAGCGGCGGGTCGAGCAGCACCAGCACCTTCCGGTTGTCGAGGATCTTCCCCACGATCCCGTACACCTGCCCCAGCTGCTCGAGGCGCACCTGGAAGCCGCGGCTCTCCCAGCTCGTCCGCTCCGCCGCGATGCCCTCCTTGTCCGCCCATGCCAGCTCCGCCACCTGGACCCGGAACTGCCGGTCCGCCGGCGTGCCCTCGAGCCAGCGCACCACCAGCGGCGTTCCTCCAGGCGCCTCGACCACCTTGTCCGGCTCGCCCACCAGAACGAGCCGCACCCGTCCTGCGGGCACGAACGTCACCTCCCGCCGGTTCTCCATCAACCGGACCGGGACCGTCGGCTCGCCCGCCCGGACGTCCAGCCTGCGGGCCGACGGAGGGGGAGGGATGTCCAGCGGTGGACCGGCGTCGGGGGGCTCGGGTGCCGGCGCGACCGTCACCACCGGAGGCGGAGGAGGCGGAGGAGGGGGCGGGCGCGACGCCGCGCATCCGGCGAGGGCGAGGGTGAACAGCCACGCCCCTGCCACACCTGTCCCGCTGGGCCGAGTCACGTCAGGGAAGAGGCGCCACCCGGATTCGAACCGGGGAATGAGGGTTTTGCAGACCCTTGCCTTACCACTTGGCGATGGCGCCCGAAGCGACCGCGGGTTTGTAGGGCACGGCCGCTGTACCGGTCAAGGAATGGCAGGATAGCGCCATGGCCAAGCTTCGCGCTCTCCTGGTGGGGGCGACCGGCATCGCCGGCCAGCAGTTCGTCTCCGCCCTCCGGGATCACCCCTGGTTCGAGATCGGCGCGATCGCCGCCTCGCCGCGGAAGGCGGGCAAGCGGTACGACGAGGCGGTGGGCGGCGCCTGGTTCCTGGGCGAGCCCATCCCACCCGAGGTCGCCGCCATGCGGCTGCTCGACCCCGGCGCTCCGGCACGTGGGGTGGACCTGGTCTTCTCCGCCGTCGAGTCCGACGTGGCAAAGGAGCTCGAGCCCCGGCTCGCGGCCGAGATCCCGGTGATCAGCGCCGCCAGCCTGTTCCGGATGGAGCCGGACGTCCCGCTGCTCCTCCCACCCATCAACGCGGGGCACGCTGGCCTGGTCGCCGCGCAGCGGGCGCGCGGCTGGAAGGGCTGGGTCGCCCCGATCCCGAACTGCACCACCACCGGCCTGGCAGTGGTGCTCGCCCCGCTCGCCGCGCGCTTCGGCGTCCGCTCGGTGGTGATGACCTCGCTCCAGGCGGTCTCCGGCGCAGGTCGGTCACCGGGCGTGGCGGCGCTCGACATCCTGGACAACGTGGTGCCCTACATCCCGAAGGAGGAAGGCAAGGTCGAGGCGGAGACGCGGAAGATCCTCGGCCGCTGGGCCCAGGGCGCCTCGAGCGTGGAGCCGCTCCCGCTGAAGATCTCCGCCACCTGCACGCGGGTGGCCGTCCAGGACGGGCACACCGAGACGGTCTCGGTCGGGCTGGGCCGGCCGGCGAGCCTCGACGAGGTGAAGGACGCGCTCCGGACCTGGGAGGGAAGCCCCGAGGCGCGCGACCTCCCATCGTCGGCGCCGCGGTGGATCGAGGTGCTCGATGCGCCCGACCGCCCGCAGCCGCGGCTGGACCGCGACACCCACGGAGGCATGGCCACCAGCGTGGGCCGGCTCCGGGAGGAACCGGTGCTGGAGAACGGCGTCAAGCTGGTGCTGGTCTCGCACAACACCAAGATGGGCGCTGCGAAGGGCGCGGTGCTCGTGGCCGAGCTGATGCGAGCCAAAGGTTTCCTCGGTCGCTAGGTCCAACTCCTGCTTGCCCCCGAGGGGCGGATGCGCTCAGTTGAGCGTGCGCGCTCCCCGGCGAGGCGAGCGCCTCACAAGCGGAGATTCGCCGCCATGGCGTACATCGTTGCCGACGGTTGCGTGAAGTGTAAGTACACCGACTGCGTGGAGGTCTGCCCCGTCAACTGCTTCTACGAGGGGGAGAGCATGCTGGTCATCCACCCGGACGAGTGCATCGACTGTGGGGCCTGCGAGCCGGTGTGTCCGACCAAGGCGATCTTCCCCGAGTCGGACCTTCCCGAGAAGTGGGCCGAGTACAAGGAGATCAACGCCACCTATTCCAAGACGTGGCCGAACATCTCCGAGAAGAAGGATCCGCTGCCGGAGGCGGAGGAGTTCAAGGACAAGGAGAACAAGCGTCCGCTGCTGAAGCTGTAGCGCGTGACGTCTCGAGGCTGCGCACGGACAGCCCGCGCGCTTCGAGGGCCTGTCGGATCTCCTCCAGCACGTGCTCCGAGCGAGCGCGACGCGAGGAGAAGCGAAGAGTGATGGCTCCGGGCGCGACGCGCTCGATCTCCAGCCGACCCCGGAGCTGACCCCGAAGCGTGAGCGCCAGCGATGGGCGTCCGCTCCGGACGAAGCGCTCGATGCGCTCGACGAGCTCCATCGCCCGCTCGACCCGATCTTCCCGAGTCGCCGTGGGCGCGACGCCGGCGGTGGCCGCGGCCGTGCCTGCGGGGTCGACGATCGAGCCGCCGTCGGCGGGCCGCTCGACCGGTGGCCCGTGGCCCGTCGCCTCGAGCTCCGCGCGACGCGTCGTCCCACGCGCGACCTGGACGTTCAGCGCTGCACGCAGCAGCTCGGTGCCCCGCGTCTCGAGTCGGCCCGTCGCCTGGGAGGTGGCCACCGTGCCGTCCTGGATTCGCTGCCGCGCCGAGGCGTCCATCTCGCGGCGCGCCGCGTCTCTCAGGCTCGCGGGTCCGGGCGCGTGGTGCTGGGACGGACGGGGCGGTCGGATCGCCGCGGAAGTCCGCGGCTTCCGAGGCGGCGCCGGCGAGGTCCGGACCGGACGCTCGGTCCGCGCGCGCAGCAGCTCCTCGAAGCGCTTGCGCGGAGGGGACGCTGCCTCGTTCGTGGCTGGCTCGACGCGCTCCGGCTGCATGACGAAGGCCGAAACAAGGTTCGTGCCGACCGCTCTGCCTCGGGACGTCCGGTGGCGGTCAGTCCTCGGCGCGAGACCGTCGTCCGACACACGAGTCGCGGGCGGGGCGGAGACGACCCGGCGATCGACCCGGTGTGCCATGCGCGCCTTGTGCGCGTCGTCGGTCTCGCGGCGGTGCGCAGCATCCTTCGCACCGGGCACGTCGCCGCCGCCCGGGTTATGTCTGGACCTCGGCGGTCGTGAGTTCCGGGCCGCAGCGTTCAGTTGAGACGACAGTCCCAGGCGTTAGGTTTCAGCTCCCGAATGACGGCCCCCGCCGACATCAAGCTCGTCATCACACCGGCGAAGACCGAGGCCGATCTCTTCCAGGCGCTCGCGATCCGCGAGGTCGTGTTCATCGAGGAGCAGCACGTTCCGGAGACGGTCGAGCGCGACGCCGAGGACCTGCGCGCCCACCACCTGCTCGCCTTCGCCGAGGGACACGCCATCGGAACTGGAAGGCTGGTCGTTCTTCCGCGTCCACCCGAGGGTGAGAAGGGCACCTGGGGCCAGATTGGCCGGATGGCCGTTCTCCAGTCGCACCGGACGCAGGGCGTGGGGAACATGCTCCTGGGCGAGCTGGAGCGCGAGGCGCGGCGACGTGGGCTCACCGGAGTCCTGGTGCACGCACAGCTCTACGCGCTCGGCTTCTACGAGCACCACGGCTACGAGACCGTGGGCGCGGTGTTCGACGAGGCTGGCATCGACCACGTCGAGGCGCGCAAGCGCTTCTGAGCGGGCCTGGCGCTCAGCCGACGGCGCGCGCGCCGCCGCGGGTGACCGGCGGGGTCTCCAGCATCTGCTCGAGGAAGCGCGGCAGCTGCAGCGCGCGCTCCACGCTGCGCGAGCGAAGCAGCCGGGCCCGCTCGCGGAATCCGTCACGGGCGCGGGCGAGCTGCTCGGAGGCGGGCAACAGGCCCAGCACCTCGTGCACCAGCCGGAGCATCTCGGCGGTCCCCGGGGCGTACACCCCGAGCCGCTGGCTCTCGATGTAGCCCACGTGGGCGCGCTCGCTGCCGGGGATGAAGTGGAAGAGGAGCAGCGGTCCGAGGCCCACCTCGAGCAATTCTTGAAGCGTCGCCGGCGCGAGGCTTCCGAGGACGGGAACGTCGGCGAGCCCCATCAGCGCGGCGAGCACCTCGGGGGCGACGAAGCCGAAGGCGTGCACGCCGTTCCCGGCGCGGGCGCCGAGGCGGGCCTCGAAGGCGCGATCCCGCCCGGCGACGACGACGACGTTCGCCGAGCCGCGGAGATCCGAGTCCGCGAGAACGGCCTCGAGCACCGGCTCGGTCTTGACCGTCCACGCCGAGCCGCCGAGGAAGAGAATCGTCGGACGCGAGAGGTCGAAGGAGGCGAAGTCAGGGTGCGCCGCGGAGACCTCGGCCTTCAGCGCGGAGCGGGCGGTATCCCGGCCCTCGGCGCGCAGGCGCGCTCCGACACGAACGAAAGGCTCGCGAGTGAGGAAGCCGGAGAGGTGCAGCCGCTCGTCGGGCACTCCGAGAGAGCGGTAGTGCTCCAGCGTTCCCTCCTCCATGACGATCAGCGCATCCGAGCGGATCCGGCTGATCGGCGGGAGGTACCCCGAGGCGGGGACGCCGTAGTCCGGAACGGCGAGGACCAGCGGCGTGTCGAGGCCGAGCTCTCGCCGGACCTCGGCGAAGGTGATCGCCTGCATGGGATGCGTGGTCAGCAGGAGGTCGAAGCGCTCCCCCCGCAGCAGGGCGAGCGCCTCGGTGTGGAGCTGCGGGCTCAGCGCCATGGCGGTCCTCAGCGCCCAGGGCTGGCCGCTCACCTCGACGATCTTCCCCTGGAACCGGGGAAGGAACCTGACGCACACCGAATAGAACCAGTCGATGAACCGGTCGGCGGAGCTCCACACCACCGGCTCCAGGCGCCGAGGTCCGGGGTCGACGCGGGCCCCCCGGGGGCCGCGGGGGGGGGGGGGGGGGGGGGGGGCGCCCCCCCCGGCCGCGGCGGGGGGGGGG
>Ga0081540_1003596_pt1 | contig 12165 bp, 11 predicted proteins | sample TabmetS2T1R1_FD_71024 | JGI IMG/M metagenome (GOLD analysis project Ga0081540, IMG submission 71024) | Tabebuia heterophylla rhizosphere microbial communities from the University of Puerto Rico - S2T1R1 | ecosystem: Host-associated > Plants > Roots > Rhizosphere ...
CCCGCCTAGCGCGGTTCACTTCACTTCTCTGACCGGCGCGGGCATCCTCGTCCGGCCGTAGAGTGCCGTGGCTACTTCGCCTTCTCGATGTCCGGCAGCGGCCAGCTGGTGACGGCGATGGGCCCACCACCTTTGTTTCGTTGGCTGCAAAATTCCGGGACGAATCCTGGCTCGTTCACTGCTCGTTGTCGCATGTGCGCGCTTTGCAGGTGAAAGCGTAAGCCGCGAAGTTACGCGTGTCTATTGGACCTTAGACCTAGTCGATCGCTGTGAGAGGACTGCGCTTCCAGTCGCTCCACGAATCGGCGTAGCCACGCCAATGACTTTGTTGTGGAGAATCTGTTCTGTAGTTTGTTCCTGCTGCTGTGGCATAGTCATCCTCCTTAGGCCTGGGCTGCGGCCTGCGTGAGAGCGTGCGTCAGGCAACGCTTTGCGAGTTCGATCTTGAATCCGTTCTGCGATTGTGGCTTCGCTCCACGAAGTGCCGCTTCTGCAGCAGCACGAAAGTTTGCGGCTGTAGATGCATTTCCTTGCAGAACCTTCTCAGCCTCCCGGCTCCGCCATGGGAACAGTTCCGATGCCGCCAAGCGCAACCCGAATGAACTCGATATGCCCGCTGCTCTGCTTCATCACAATGGCCGCCGAAGCAAGCGCGAACTCGTATTGCAGTATCAAAAACAGCTCCGGTTGCGGGTGGCACGAGAACGAATGCTGACGAGCGGCCTTGATGCGACAACTGCAGCCTATGAGGTCGGATTCGAGAGTGTCAGCCAGTTTAATCGTGAGTACAGCCGGTTCTTTGGCCAGCCGCCGATGCGCGACATTAAGGCTTTCCGCGAAAGCAACGTAGTCAGCATCGGCGCTGCATAAAGCAGTGGACGCCGGCCCAAGTTCCATCTTGCGATGCCGTATAGGTTCTGCGTTAGCGGACACTTTATCCGCCACGCATTCCGTAATCGAGCGTAAACGACGCTAACTATATATAAGGTTCCTGGCAAGAGTAAGTGTCAGAAATCTTGAACCTATTGAAAGTAAACAGGATGCGCACTGTACCTAAATTTGTACCCGAGGCGGCTCGAGACTGTGAGGACGGGCTCAGCAAATCGCTGAAAATAAAAAGGATAGATGGTGCCGGGAGGGGGGGTCGAACCCCCACGGGCCGAAGCCCGGCGGATTTTGAGTCCGCTGCGTCTGCCAGTTCCGCCATCCCGGCCAGAGGATGGGACATTTCACGTAGAGATAAATGCCTACTGTAACCAGTTGGCCTTTTCCGCTCAACTATATCCAGTTTCGCATAGCTGCAGCGCACCAGCAAGCATTTCTAGTTTTTCAATCAGCCACTTCTTCAAGGTGCTTCAGCAAAGCAAGTGTTGCGCGGTATTGCCAGACTGAAGAAATTCGGCGCGACCTTGTTCAGAACGAGTATCCGAGACTATCGCTAATGCCCAATTCGTTCTTCTTGGAGTTGATCGGCGGCCTGCTATCGAAGTTGTCCCAGAAAGAAAAGTCCGTGTGAAAGTTATTTGGCAACTTGATCGTAAGGACCGTTTTGGTTGTAGAACGTACACGTCCTGTATCCGACAATCCGGGGTAAACAAAGAGTTGCGATTGCAACGCATATCGATCGAAGTGAAACAGTTGATATTGAGCACCCAGCAAGGCCTCGACGTTCTGCTGCACGGGTTGTGAGGTGCTTGATTGATAGATCTCATGCGTATATACGGCGCCCAAGGTCCACATAAGAAGGTTCCGATTCGTATGAATCCAATAACGGCCATAGCCGCCACCGAGGGTCGTGCGCAGATTCAAGCTTTGCTGGGAGCTGTGAAGGAAATCCGAAAGCGCCATGAGAAACGAATTTCTCTTGCTTAAATATCGCGTTCCTGATGCCTGTAGCTCAAGCAGGTTTGTCTTTGATGCGTCCGATTGGCCGCTGAAGGACGAAGTGAAGTTAGCGCCGGCAGCCCAGTTCACAGCCCGGTAGTTGACGCTTGCATCCGAACTTAAGGCTGTCTGGCTATTGCCGCTGGTGAAGTCATATCCAAAATCGACAGCTCCTGAGAGTTGCTCCCAGAAGTTTCGTTTCTGTGACTGAATATCAATCACGTCTGGACTGGCGACGTGCACTTCGCCGCTTGCCGCGTGAATCTCAAAGTCCTTACCAGGCGCTTCCTCGATCGGGAGCTTTTCGATCACGCCTACCTTTCGATCGCCGTTATCAAGCGCCACCTGAAATGGAACCGGTGTTTGCAGTTTTTCTACCTGCAGCCAGTCAAGACCAATTGACCCGGAAACATAGTCAGTATCGATATATAGAACGCCATTTTCAAGCTTCTTTACCTTGCACGTGAAGCGGTCGCCATTCTTCATGATGACGGTGTCGCGGTTGTTCGAATCCGCAGAACCGACTCCAGTAGCGACCAGCAGGAAAACTACAAGGTACATTCCAACGCTGAGCTGTTTCGTAAGCATGCTGTTCCCGCCTTTGCCGTCCATGGACTCAAACCGCTCTTGCACTACGCAGGAAAAGGAGATGTCGATGATCAGATCAAATGAGACGTTCGATTCCGCAACTTACATCTCAAGATTGTCAATTCAGGTCGCTGAAAGGGCAATACGCAACTGCAGTCGGGCATCAGATATGACAGCTTGTTAAACACAAAAGAGGGACCAGAAATTCTGGTCCCTCTTGTCACCTATGTTACCGGTTCGCTTTTATGAAGAGAGCGCTTCTTGTTCTACTTCTAGACAATCTTCAGCCTTGCGGCGCGTGCGTTTGAACTTGCTTAGTAAAGTGCTCAAAATAACATACAACACAGGAATGAAGAGGAGGTTCAGGAAGGTCGACACCAACATGCCTCCTACGATTGCTGTGCCGACTGAATTTCTTCCTTTCGCGCCCGCGCCTGTTGCAAAGTACAGGGGCAGAACACCAAGAATGAACGCAATCGATGTCATGAGAATTGGACGCAGGCGGAGTTCCGCAGCTTCAATCGCGGCATCCGCGATTGACCGCCCGTGCTCGCGCAGCTGCTCAGCGAATTCAACGATCAGAATGGCGTTTTTCGCAGCAAGGCCGATCAGCATCAGCAGACCAATCTGCACATAGACGTCATTCGAGAATCCGCGAAGCGAGACGAGTTCGAGGGCGCCCAGCACCGCCATGGGCACCGAAAGCAGAATAATGAACGGCAGCGCGAAGCTTTCATACTGGGCAGCCAGAGTCAGATAGACCACTATTATTCCCAGGCTGAAGATGATAATCGCCTTGCCTTGCGACTCGACCTCTTCCAGCGCAAGCCCGCTCCATGTATATGACATGCCTTGCAGCTTGTTCTGTTGAAAGAGCTCTTCCATCGCCTTGAGGCCCTGATCCGAACTGTACCCTGGGGCGGCCGAGCCATCGATTTCTGCCGATCGGAAGAGGTTGAAGTGATAGATCACCTGTGGTCCAGCCGCATCGCTGATCTTCACCAGGTTGTCCAGCGGAACCATCCCGCCGCTGTTGGTTCGTACATAGTATTGACGCAGGTCACTCTGCTTCATGCGGAAGGGCTGGTCCGCCTGAATGTAAACGCGATAGGAGCGGTTATTGAAGTCGAAGTCATTGATGTACTCAGACCCCATGTAAACGCCCAGAGCATTTGTGACCTCGCTGATAGGCACACCCATCGCCTTGGTCTTCTCTCGGTCAATCTGAATCAGCAGCTGTGGATCGTTCGCTGTATAGCTGCTGAAGAGGTTGGTCAAGTCCTTGCGCTGATGGCTTGCGGCTACAATTTTCTGTGCGACAGCAGCCAGGTCCTGCAGCGTGTTTCGCCCCAGGTCCTGCAACTGGAACTCGAAACCGCCGAAGCTGCCGATTCCCTGCACTGCCGGCGGCTCAAAGACCACAATCAACCCGCCTGGAACTCCAAACATCTTCGGCGACAGACGCTGGACGATATCCCCCGCGCCATGGCCTTTGCCGCGCCGCAAGTCAATTGACTTCAACGGAACGAAGATCAATCCATAATTTGGCGCACTGCCACCCGACAAGCTGAAGCCAGGAACAGCAAAGGTTCCAAACACATCTGGATCCTGCAGAATCACCTGTTCTGCTCTGTGTGAAAGCTCGGTTGTGTAATTCAGTGAAGCGCCCGGAGGAGTTTGCACCACGCAGATCAGGTAGTTCTGATCCTCCTGGGGGATGAATCCGGTAGGCACATGGGTGTACATGAAGACTGTCGTCGCCAGTCCACCGAAGAAGATCAGCAACAGCAGATAGCGCAATCGCAGCGCAACGTGGATGATCTTTCCATACGTGCGGCCCATCCAAAGGATGAAAGACTCAACGCCGCGTGCGAACGCTGCGTATCCACGAGAAAGAAACTTGATGCGGGTCCAATCCAGCAGCTTGTACTTCTCTTCTTCGCCGCGAAGGAAGAGCGCTGCGAGGGCGGGAGAAAGCGTCAACGCGTTGAATGCGGAGATGGCGATTGCGAATGCAATCGTCATCGCAAACTGTTTGTACAGGATACCTGTTGTTCCGGGGAAGAATGATACCGGGATAAAGACCGAGATCAGCACGAGCGATGTTGCAATGACAGCGCTCGTTACTTCCCGCATTGCGTCAGACGTTGCCTTATGCGGATCGCAATGCTCAAGTGCTATGTGCCTTTGCACGTTCTCGATCACAACGATGGCATCGTCCACGACGAGACCCGTTGCCAGAATGATTCCGAACAACGTCAACGAGTTAATGGAAAATCCGAACGCTTTGATGAACGCGAATGTTCCGATCAGAGATACGGGAATCGTGATTGCGGGAATAACCGTCGCGCGCCAGTCGAGCAGGAAGAGGAAAATGACCGCAATCACAATAACGATTGCTTCTTCCAGAGTCGAGATGACTTCCTTGATCGAATCGCCGACAACAGTTGTTGTGTCAAAGGCGACAACGTATTTGATTCCCGGTGGGAACGATTTTGCTAATTCTGCCAGTTGCGCCTTTGCCGCCTTGTCTACATCAAGCGCATTGGCGTCAGAGAGCTGCTGTACGCCGATACCGATTGCTTCGTGTCCGCTGTATTCAAGGTTTGTGTCGTAGGTTTCCGCACCCAGCTGAGCGTGGCCCACATCCTTTAGTTGGACCAGCCCATTTGGCGTATTCTTCAGAATGATCTGTTCGAATTCTCTTGGATCGCTCAGACGGCCGATTACGCGCAGCGTGATCTGGAACGCTTGATTTGCTGGCGCCGGTGGCCTTCCCAACTGGCCTGAAGGAATTTCGATGTTCTGCTCTTGAATGGCGTTGATTACATCTGTCGCAGTCAAATTGCGGGCAGCCAGCTTTGCGGGATCAAGCCAAAGGCGCATCGCATATTTGCGCTCGCCAAAGATCACCACATCGCCCACGCCTTTGATTCTTTTCAGCGGGTCTTTTACATAAACATCGAGATAATTCGAGATGTATTGGTTGGAGACGCTGCCATCTTCCGAGTAAAAGCCCGCAGCAAAGACGAAGTTCGGATTCGCCTTCGTAATCGTGATACCGGTGTTCTTGATTTCCTGCGGAAGACGGCCCTGCGCTGTGGACACGCGGTTCTGCACGTCGACGGCGGCAATGTTCAAGTCGTAACCCGTATTGAAAGTTACGTTGATATTGCTGGTGCCGTCGTTCGAGCTGGTTGAAGTCATGTAGTGCATGCCTTCAACACCATTGATCTGTTGTTCCAGCGGAATCGTAACTGCCGACTCAACCACTTGCGCATTCGCGCCTACATAGTTGCTTGTTACCGTTACCTGTGGCGGCGCGAGTTCCGGGTAGAGCGAGATTGGCAGTGTAGGGATAACGGCTGCGCCCGCAAGAATGATCAGCAGTGCGCAAACCGTCGCAAATACAGGACGGTGAATGAAAAAATCTACCACGCTAAAATCCTCTCGCTACCGGGCCGCGAGCCCAATCGTTGCCACGCTGAGTGGAGCGCAGTCGAAACCTGCTTGACCCCGCCTATTCCAATTCCACACACGTCATACGGCTCATGACGGAAATCATCCCAATGGCTGTACTGGAGCGCCATCAACCAGGAACTGCGTGCCGGAAACGATCACTTTCTCTCCGTTTTTCAGGCCCGCTTCCACGGCATAATCATTGCCGATGGTATCGCCCAAAGTTACAGCTCGCTGCTTGGCGACGAACTTTCCGTTATCAGCCTGCGCGATGTAAACAAATGTCTGCCCACCCAGCCGCGTTACGGCCAACACGGGTACAGTTGGGGCGGGAGCGGTTGTCCAGATAACTCTCGCCTTTACCAATTGTTCTGTTCGCAGCAATGGCGAGCGAACAGGAGCCTTCGCCAAAATTCCCTGCAGTTGATCGTCCACCTGTGGGGAGATGAAATTGATCGCCGTGCGTTCGACCTGCTTACCACTGTTGTCCAGAATATCGACTGCCAAGCCGGGACGCACCTGGCTGGCACGCTCTGTCGGAATATAAATATAGGCTTCGAGGTCACGATTCTCGTCGACGGTTGTTAACAACGTTGAGGAAGAAACGTAGTCGCCCAGGTGAACCGGGACGTCTCCCACAATTCCGTCAAAAGGCGCTCGAATACTGTAATAGGCCAGTTCATTTTCCTGGGTTGCGCGCGACGCTACAGCTGCTTCATAGTCGGCTTTTGAATTCTTGTATGCCTGTTCGGCCTGGTCCAACGTGTCGCGGCTGGTAACTCCAGAAGTATAGAGTTTGCGCTGGCGCTCGACTTCCACCTCGTTATATTCGTAGACGGCCAGCTTCTGCTTCTCTGTAGACTTTTGCGAGTCGACAGCAGCCTGCTGCTTCAAGGGATCGATCACCATCAAGAGCTGGCCGGATTTCACATGATCTCCGGAACGCACAAGAATCTTTACGAGATTCCCAACCACCTGCGGCGTGATGGTTGCTGAGCGGCGCGATTTTATCGTTGATACATACTCATCGCCCCGTGGAACCGGCTGTGGTTCAACAGTGACTGTCTGTACAGGCATAGCCTGAGGGCCGGCTGCGCCGGCTTGCTGCGCAGGCTTGCTGCTGCATCCGGTTAGTAGAGCTGCAACTGAAAAGATGGTAATCGCAAATCTCAATTTACTTTCCACGACAGGGCCTCAAGATCTTTTTTGGGAGGACTGGCTGAGTCTCCCGGTATGAAAAACTGGTCACGCCTAATTGAACAAAAATAGACAATTTAGCCTCGCCACTACACTTAAAAAACGACCCTGACTCAGCCGTTTCATCCAATTGTCTCCATTACAAATGACAATTGGATGTAGGACCCCGCCAAATGCTTCAAACAATTCGCCGAGGCGTTATTTTCGTAGGCCAGACCGTCCCAGGAGAGAAAAGAAAATCATACACAGGCGATCGCCTGTTATTCGAGCTAACTATCTATTACTTAATGATTTATGGGAGCCATTCAAGTCTTCCATCGCTCGCTTTTATGTCCGCAATTGGAAGGGATTGAAGTTGGTTCTTTCGTCGAAAGTATCCACCTCTTCGACCCGCTTCAGCCACCCAACAACTATATATGTTACAGGCGTTGCTAGTGTCTCATAAATCACCTTAGTCACATAAGACCAGAAAATTACGTTGCCAATAGTCCTCCAGGGAGTTCCCCAAAATGCAATTAGAATCACAGTCGCAGTGTCCACGGCTTGTCCCGTAACGGTCGAACCAATGGTCCGCGTCCAAAGCCATCTTCCTTTAGTAAATAACTTCAATTTCGCCAACGTATAGGAATTCGTGAATTCGCCGGCCCAATATGCCACTAGACTCGCGACAGCAAACCTCGGCACCAGTCCAAATACCGTGGCAAACGCCTGCTGATTGTGCCAGTCAGACGCCGCTGGCAGCGCAACCGCGATCGCGCCCATTAGCGAAAGCAGCGCCATGGCAAAAAAACCGAGCCAGATCGCGCGGCGGGAAGCTGTATAACCATAGACCTCGGTGAAGACATCGCCACATATATACGTGATTGGAAACAGCAACTGCGCCGCGCTTACCCGAATTGCTCCGAGCCAGCGCAACGGAGGGACATTATAGGGGCCGAATTGACAAATCTTGGGGCCCACTAGATTGGAAACGAGCAGAACGACAACAAACGCGATTGTCAGGAGATCAAGAAATTTGTATCGACGCATGGAAACCGCAGAATATCGTACATGCTGACGTGTCGACGATCAGCCGTTGACAACGAAGCGAATTCGCTATCGCGCCGACCGTAGACTTTGACACGAGGTAGCATGATTGATAAAGTCGATGTGGTACTTCCTGCCTGGCAATGCCACACGAGCAGCTGCCAACAGCGTCCCCGTCGTCTAGCCCGGCCTAGGACACCGCCCTTTCACGGCGATAACACGGGTTCAAATCCCGTCGGGGACGCCAAATAAAATCAACAACTTATCGAAAATTGATTCGAGAAATTGGCGTCCGTTAGCGTCCATTAACTGCGCCCTCCTCTTCCTCAGACTTCCCTCCGATGACCATTCGCACGATTCGGCTCTGTGCGTTGCGCTTGAGTTCTGTGACTCCTTGCGCGTAGATATTCATCGTGATGGTACTGTTCGCATGCCTGAGCAACTCCTGCACCGTCTTCACATCCTCCCCATTTGCTTTGAGTAAAGTGGCGAACGTGTGCCGGAAAGTGTGCCAGCCGATCTTTCCGGTAATACCTGCAGCTTTGGCAGCGGGTCCAAGGTGTGCCCGATACAACGTGCCGGGCCAATATGGTTGTTTTCCGTTGGTATGAGGGCTAGCGAAGACCCAGTCTTCCGGTTTTGGATATCCGCTGGTATGCCGCCATCGCCAAAGAGACTCGGCAATCTCGACATCCATCGGGACCGGTTTGCGGGAGGTTTCTGTTTTGCATTCGCCAATGTGCTGCAATGAAATCGACCGCGTCACTGAGATTTCTAGGTTCTCGAAATCAATGTCGCGCCATTGCAGCGCAAGCAGTTCACCGATCCTCAATCCAGTCGATACATCCACCAGCACCATTGTTCGTATCGGTTCTCGGAGATTGTCGAGCAGCGCCTGAATTTGCGCGATACTCAGAACAATCGGGACGCGCGAGCGTTTCGCGCTCTGACGAACGCGAGTGATGGGATTTTGGCTGTGCCATTCCCATCGTATGGCGTGATTGAAGATCGCGTGCATTATGTTACGGATCTTGGCTCTGCTGCCGTTGGTTAGCGGAAGCGTTTTGAGCCACTCTTCCACTGCTACCGGTTTCACATCTCGGAGGCGATAAGATTTCCAGCGAGGAAGAATCCATCGGCGGAGATAGCCTTGATAGGTTTCGACCGTGGCGAACGTTTTATCTGAGTCCTCTCCCATTTCCTTCAGTCGATAGTGCTCAACGAGCGTCTCGAGACTGATCGCCTGAAGCTGGGTGCGAGGGGTTTCCATGTTGATGTTTGCCCGGAGATCGGATGCGGCTTTCAGTGCAGCCGCTTCAGTAGGGTAGTCTTGAATCGTTCCCAGATTGACACTGCATCTTTTTCGCGATCCGTCAATCTGCACTTCGTACCACCGATACTCCCAGGTGTTCTCACCTGAGCGTTCTCTGAGCCGTAAACTCCCGTCTTGATATCGTGTCCGTCTCAATGCGTTTCCTCCTTCTGCGTTGAGAGGCCACGGATGGCTTCCTTAAGCATAAAGCCGCGTACTCCCAACATCAGCCGCAGGATCGTTGCAAACTCAAATTTTCTCTTTGCTTAATTTGCACGTTGGTTCCGCTCAAACCAGGCATTTAGGTCAGAAACGCGAAAACGCCAGAGCTTTCCGATGTGTGACCCACGAATCTCGCCGCGTCGAGCGAGTTTCTGTAGAGTTTTGTGATGAATTTGAAGCAGCTGCGCGGCCTGCTCGCTGTTCAGAAGAGGCTCGAACTCCGGAATACCGAATCTTTCGTTGGCCTCAGCATGGGAGGAAATAGTGGGAAATTGGCGCGCCATATCGGCCTCCTTTTTCCTTACAATGCCGCCTTTTTTCACAACTGTCCAAGACCTAGATCGAAAGATTTAATAGCTGTAAGGCATCAACAAGGCTGCGTCGGGAAGGCTTTGAGAACGCATCGGAACGAATCGTCAGGGGAAGCAACTTCAGGCTGACTTGTTCTGTGCTCAGATAAAGGACCGGAATCAAAATTCATTTCAGATAAGCCCGGAGGAGGTCAATTAGGTCTTCAGCGAGTTCCATCGGGGGCGACGATGTCTTCCCAAGCGAAAGCATGTGTAGTCGGATGTGATCTTCGAGTACCTCGGCCATCAGGCCGTTAACTCCTCCGCGCACATTCGCCAGCAGCATTAAGATATCCGCACAATCGTCACTATTCGTCAGCGAACGCTCAATGGCATCTACCTGTCCGCGAATTCGCCTAATTCTCGCGATTAGTTTCTTTTGTTCTCGTTGAACGTGGCTCACTCTTGAACTCCTTAATGTTTGTGGCGATGGTGGAGATCGGGATAGTGGGGATGTTTGTGCACCAGAGGTTCGTGGCGATGCACGTGGGTGTGCGGTTCTCCTGAGGGATCGGTGGCACTGTGCCCGTGCTGGTGGTGTTCATCATGGACATGACTATGTTCGTGTTCTATCCCTTCATGCGTATGCGCATGCTCGTGTCTTTCCGAGACATGAAGCCACAAACCGAAGGCCATCAATCCTCCCGCAATGAACAGGCGTAACGAAATCGGATCGTGCAGGAGAAGTACGGATAGCACCGCCCCGATGAACGGCGCCAGAGAAAAATACGCTCCAGTGCGTGCTGTTCCCAGGTTCCGAAGGCCGAGAACGAAAACAATAAGGCTGACTCCGTAACCAAAGAATCCAACAATGCCTATTGGGGCTATTATTCCTGCGCGCGGGAAAGCGGAACGTTGAATAAGTGCCAAGCCTATATTGACCGTCCCTGCCACGAGTCCTTTGAGCATGGCAATCTGAACTGGATCGGCCGAAGAAAGCTTACGTGTCAGATTGTTGTCAATGCCCCAGCAGAGACAAGCTCCAGCGATTAGTGCAGTGCCCCACTGGAAGGACGCCCGCCCTTGCCACGAAAGCAGCAGTGCACCGAGGAGGATTGCAGCGGCCCCCAGCAACAAGCGGCGATCCACATTCTCGTGAAAGACAGTCCATGCGATAAGCATGGTAGCCAATCCTTCGAGGTTGAGCAGAAGAGAGGCACCGGAGGCCGCTGTCTGGGTGAGTCCAAACATCAGCAGGAGTGGTCCGCAGACTCCGCCTGCAAGGATGACGAGTGCCAACCACGGCAGATCCACACGGCGCAGAGGAGCATCTGCTGCGGGCAATCCAAAGGCGCGACGTGAGAAATGCAGTAGGAGAAGGCCAATTCCCGCACTGATGTAAAGCAAGCCAGCCATCATCCACGGTGAAGCACTCCCTAGCAGAAGCTTTGCGAATGGTGTGCTTGCACCGAAGAGCACAGCGGAGAGCAGCGCATAGAAAATCCCGACGCCGGATGGTTTTCTGTTAGTCATTTTGGTCTCCTCTTCCTGCTAGTTCAGGATGGCGTCACCTGATTCGGATTCAATGCCCTTAGCGTGTACTCGGTCTGCTTTAGAGTCCTCCTTCTCAAATATCCATTCGTATAAGACAGGCAACAGCATTAGTGTGAGTAAGGTGGAAGTCACCAGGCCGCCGATCACAACGGTTGCGAGTGGCCGTTGTACTTCAGATCCCATTGACGTAGAGAAGGCCATTGGAAAAAAGCCAAAGCTGGCCACGCAGGCGGTCATGAGAACGGGACGAAGTCGTCGTTGCGCCCCGGCGAAGACCGCCTCGTAGGTGGGAAGTCCTTCATCTCGGGCGTGATTGATAGCGCTTACCAATACGACGCCATTCAGCATCGCCACTCCAAATAGAGCGATGAACCCCACGGATGCCGAGAGATTCAGGTTCATCCCTCTGAGCCACAGAGCGGCAATGCCCCCGACCATCGCGAACGGTATGTTCCCGACCACCAGGAGTGCTTGTTTGACGGAATTGAAGGTCAGATACAACAGCACGAAAATGCTCAAGATCACGATCGGTACGACAAGCATCAGCCGTCGTGTCGCCCGCTCCTGATTCTCGAACTGGCCGCCGTATTCGACGAAGTATCCGGTCGGCAGCGTCACATCTCGATCGATTTT
>Ga0081540_1003597_pt1 | contig 12163 bp, 10 predicted proteins | sample TabmetS2T1R1_FD_71024 | JGI IMG/M metagenome (GOLD analysis project Ga0081540, IMG submission 71024) | Tabebuia heterophylla rhizosphere microbial communities from the University of Puerto Rico - S2T1R1 | ecosystem: Host-associated > Plants > Roots > Rhizosphere ...
CGATCTGGTCACGGGGGATCGGCGAGCCGTCGTCGTTGACGAGCAGGGGACTATCAGCGGACGTCGCTAGGCCGATTTCGGCCCGGCGGCGGACCAAGCCGTCGCGCGGGGCGCCGGGTGGCAGATCCCCAATGGTCGCGCGAGGTAGATCGCCGGCCGACCACCCGCGCTCCGTCAGACTGCGGCAGGCCCGTTCCATGTTCGCGACGTGGGCCTTCCGCCTGAACGTCAATCGCAGCTCATCGAGCTCACCGGCGGCATGCTCCGGGAACGACCCCACGAAGCCTGCGCCGGCCGAGACACCGGCGTTGATCTGCTCCGAGGCGAAATGGTCTTCGAGCACGATGTCGACCGACGAGATCCCTGGCACCGCAAGGACCGCGTCGTGGGCGTCGGCCACCATCAGAAAGGCAAAGTTCGGTGCGCAGAAGAATGTCGGAAGGCGCACGCGGACCATCGCGTGCCCGTCGTCCACTTCCATCGCAGTTATGAACCCGAGATCCACAATGGACTCGTCGAGCTCGGGATCCCGGACGGTCCGCAGTGCGTCGGTCACCGCCGCGACATCCGCGCCGGAGCGGGCCACTGCGGTCATTACGCAACCCCGACCGCTGACTCCTGTTTCCCTGCATCGACGGCTGCGCCCTTGAACTGAGCTGGGACCTCCAAGTCGTAGAGCTTTGCCGCGTTGAGCCCGAAGATCTTGCGCTTGCCATCGGGTGTCAACCTCGGGTAATCGGAATAGGTGTCGTCGGGGTAATCCCATGCCGCGAAGCCCTCAACCTGCCATTTCGGTTCCCAGATGGCGTAGTCGCTGCCGAAGAGCATCTTGTCCTCGCCCAACCAGAACAGCAGCTCACCCATGACCTTCGCGAAGAACCGCGGCCGGGCGTGCATGAGCCCGCCGATAACCACCGCCAGCCCGGCGTAGACGTTGCGCTCCTGGGTCGCCATGAAGCAGAAGTCCTCGATCCGAGGCAAGCCGACATGCTCGACGATGAAGTTCAACCCCTGGAACCGCGTCGCGACCTGGTCGACGTCGGACACGTCGAAGGCGTCCTTGTCCAGCGGCCAGATCGTCGGCCCCTTGTGGATGTGGATGTTCTTGACGCCGAGTTCCTCGCACTTCTCCAGGAACTTCCACGCCTCGGGGTCCTTGAGCGTCCAGCCGCGCGAGCCTTGGCGCCACTCGGCGGTGTAGAGCTTGCATCCCTTGCAGCCGTACTTGCTGACGTCCTCGGCTAGCTGTTTGAGCCCGGCATCGCCCTCACGCGGATCCCAGCGAGTGTTTATCAGGAACTTCCCCGGATGCTTCAGACCGAAATCGCCGTTCGTTTCAGTCGTGTTGAAGCCGTTTTTGTACCACTCTCTAAGAGCCGTCGGCTGGAAGATCGCGACGTCCACGTAGCCGTCCTGGAAAACGTCTTTCATGAAGTCGTCTTCGGAGTACTTCTCGAAATGTTCGATAGTCCAATGGGTATCGGGTGGGCCGAGCCCCTGGTAGGCGTGGAAGCACTCGATCCACCCTTTTGCGTACTCCTCTTGGCCTTCGACCCAGTTGGCGGGGCTCGCGTCCCACAGGTGGGTGTGGCCGTCGACCACCCAGTAGCTCTCTCCGTCCTTCGTGTACATCCGCAATCTCCTCCGATTGGCTGGCCGGCTGCCCGCCAGACGGGCCGACCTGATCAACGTCGGGTCGCTGAGCACGCTCGAATGCACGCCACACCAGCAGGCGGGCGTTCCCGGTCCTCTCCGTGGCTCGACACTAGGACCCGGCCTAATCTCGAGTTGTCTCAAAACGAGACGTCGGGACCTGCGTCCCGGACGTTTGATGCCCGTGCTCCCTCTAGGAGGTTGGCCGTGACCGATTCCAACGGACCGCAGCCGGAGACCTACAGCCCTTGGACAGTCGTCAATCTGGTGTTCTCACATCTTGTCGACGCGGGCCTGCATCCCACATTGGGCAGTGCCGGACATCCGGGTGAGCCAGCCGCAGCGCTGCTGCGCGCGCTGGGCATCACGCCGGCGATCGAGGGTGATGCCCGACAAAGCGAGCAGATGCGTCAGCATCTGGCCGAGCTTCGGGCAGTCATGATGGACGAACGGTGATCGCGTAGCGACCCGAGTCTCATGTTGAGACTGCCCTAGCGGGGATCCAGGGATCTAATCGTTGTTATCGGCGTGTCGCGCGCGCCTAGTTCGTGTTCGCCTCCGTCCGGCGATCAGACGAGCGCGAACTAGGGGAACAGCAGGACTCGGCAGTAGCCACCGACCGCGAAGGAGTGCCCATGAGCCGTCAGAGTGTGGCGAAAGCCCACCAGAAGATCCAGGAGTTGTCCTGGGACCCCATCTACCACGAGCCCGTATCACACTACGGAACGGACTACACGTTCCAGAAGGCGAAGAAGAAGGACCCGCTCAAGCAGGTGCTGCGCTCGTACTTCCCTATGCAGGAAGAGAAGGATCACCGTGTGTATGGCGCCGAGGACGGCGCCATTCGTGGCAACATGTTCCGGCAGGTGCAGGAACGCTGGCTGGAATGGCAAAAGCTGTTCCTCTCCATTATTCCGCTGCCGGAAATTTCCGCGGCTCGTGCGATGCCGTTGCTATTCCGAACCGTCCCCAACCCGGAACTGCATAACGGCCAAGCAATCCAAATGATCGACGAGGTCAGGCACTCGACGATTCAGCAAAACCTCAAGCGCATATACATGAACAACTATATCGACCCGGCCGGCTTCAATTCGAGCCTGCGCAATTTCCAGAACGACTACTGTGGAACGATCGGACGTCAGTTCGCGGAAGGTTTCATCACCGGTGACGCGATCACCGCCGCGAGCATCTACCTAACGATCGTCGCCGAGACAGCGTTCACCAACACGCTGTTCGTCGCGATGCCGGCCGAAGCGGCCGCCAACGGCGACTACTTGCTGCCGACGGTGTTCCACTCGGTGCAATCGGACGAGTCACGGCACATCAGCAACGGCTACGCGACGCTCCTCATGGCGCTGTCGGACGAGAGTAACCACCAGCTCCTCGAGCGCGATCTGCGCTACGCGTGGTGGAACAACCACCGGGTGGTGGATGCGGCCATCGGCACGTTCATCGAATACGGCACGAAGGACCGCCGCAAGGAGCGCGAGAGCTACGCCGAGATGTGGCGGCGGTGGATCTACGACGACTACTACCGCAGCTACCTCGTACCGCTCGAGAAGTACGGCCTCGTGATCCCGCACGATCTCATCGAGGAGGCCTGGAACCAGATTTGGAACAAGGGCTACGTGCACGAGGTCGCGCAGTTCTTCGCCACCGGGTGGCTGGCCAACTACTGGCGCATCGACCCGATGACCGACGAGGACTTCGAGTGGTTCGAGTACAAGTACCCCGGTTGGTATGACAAGTACGGCAAGTGGTGGGAGAACTACAACCGCCTGTCCATACCGAACGGGCACAACCCGATTGCCCTGGAGAACGTCGACTACGTCTACCCGCATCGATGCTGGACCTGCATGGTTCCGTGCCTGGTGCGCGAGGACATGGTCATGGAGAAAGTCGACGGGCAGTGGCGCACCTACTGCCACGAGGTATGCCGGTGGACCGACGCTGAGGCGTTCCGGCCGACATTCCAGGGTCGGCAGACTCCGAACATGGGCCAGCTGATCGGCTCTCGGGAGTGGGAGACGCTTTACCACGGCTGGAACTGGGCGGATGTCGTGTCCGACATGGGCTACGTCCGCGACGACGGTAAGACGCTCGTTGCGCAGCCGCATCTCGACCTCGACCCGCGGAAGATGTGGACGCTGGACCACCTGCGCCGCTGCCCGCCGTTGCAGAGCCCGAACGTCCTGCTGAACGAGATGACTGACGCGGAGCGGGCCGCGTTCGTCGCCGACTACAACCGCCAGGGCCCGGCTGGTCGGCCGGCACCCGCGGCAACTTCATGACGTCGAAGCCGTAGCGGCCAACCGGCACGGCGAGGAGGGCTCCACCGATTGGGGCCCTCCTCGCTTCCGGTGCCGATCCAACAATCGACGGCGGAAACGAAGAGCGGGCGATTATGGGCGATAAGCACCTGGTGCGCTTCGAGCCGGTGGGCATCGAGATCGAAGTCGACGAGGACAAAACCATCCTGCGCGCGGCCGCGGAGCAGGGAATCATGCTCATGCACGGCTGCAAGGAAGGTCAGTGCTCGTCGTGCAAGTCCTTCATCCTCGACGGGGACGACATCGACTATGAGCGGTACTCGACGTTCGCCCTTCCCGACTACGAAAAGGAGGAAGGCTTCACGCTGCTCTGCCGGGCGCACCCCTACGAGGACCTGACCATCGAGCTGCTCAACTACGACGAGGAGATGATCCACTCCGGGTTGCCCATCGAAGAGGCAGTCGTTGAGGTCGTCTCGAACAAGAACGTCACGCACGATATGCGTCACCTCGTCGTTCAGCTGATTGAACCCGCCACGATCAAGTTCTTCCCAGGGCAATACGTGGATTTCCACGTGCCCGGCAGCGAGGAAACCCGGTCGTTCTCGATGGCGAACATCTCGAGCCTGGAGAGCGGGCAATTGGAGTTCGTCATCAAGGTCTATCCGAACGGGCTGTTCTCCGAATTCCTCGACACTGAAGTGAAGCCAGGCGACCGGCTCGATATCACCGGGCCATTCGGCGTGTTCACGCTGCGCGATGCGCCCGACTCTGACCTCGTGTTCGTCGGCGGTGGAGCAGGTATGGCACCGATCCTGGCCCTGCTGCGTTCGATGGCTGGTCGCGGAATCCAGCGGAAGGCGACCTACTACTACGGGGCGCGCCGCCGCCGGGATCTCTGCTTCGAGGAGGAGCTGCGGCAACTGGAGAGAACGCTCCCTTCCTTCCGTTACGTGCCAGCACTGTCCGAGCCCGCGGATGAAGACGGCTGGGATGGCGAGGTGGGGTTCATCACGGACGTGCTCCGGCGAAGTGAAGCCAACCTCGCAAAGACCGACGCCTATGTGTGCGGACCGCCGCCCATGGTGGAGGCCGCGCTCGAGTTGTTGCCCACTTTGGGAGTAGCGGATAAACGCATCTTCTACGACAAGTTCACGACAACGGGGGACCCGTGACGTCCACACCCACTCGGCGAGCACGCCTGCCAGCCGTCTGGACACGCCAGATCGGCCACGACACCAGTGCAGGTAAAAGGAGGAGAGCAGATGACACTAACGCCGGAACGTAGCGTACCCAAGGTTGTCTTCACCGACGCAGAGGCGGGCGCCAAGGAATTCCCGGACTCCACATCGCGCACCTTCAACTACTACACCCCACAGAAGCGCAAGCAGACTCACTACGAGGACATGACCGTCGAAGTGCAGCCCGACCCGCGACACTACCTCGCCCAGGGTTGGCTCTACGGCTTCGCCGACGGCAAGGGCGGCTACCCGCTCGAGTGGACGGTGCTCAAGTCCTGGGGGTCCGACCGGCCAGAGCCTAAGCGGGCGCCCGGCTCGGGCGGCCAGGGCTACCCGTGGCCCGCGCTCGGCTGGCACGAGTTCCGCGATCCCAATGAGGAGTGGGAACTCACTCTGTACCGCTACAACGCGAACGTGGTCCGCCAACTCAACCAGAACATCGAGGCGGCGCGCCAAACCAAGGCATTCGAGCAGTGGAACAACAACTGGGTCGACTTCGTGGCGCGGCATGTCGGCGCCTGGATGCACGTCGACCACGGCCTCGGCCTCTACTTGTTCGCGAACGCCAACCGCCGGGCCCCGACGAACATGCACAACAACGCGATCTCGGTGAACAGCATGCACCGGATCCGGTCCGCCCAGGACATCGCGCTGTACAACCTGACGCTCTCCGAGGAGATCGACAGATTCGACGGCACGGCGCACCTCGCGACGTGGAACTCCGACCCGGCCTGGCAGGGCGTGCACGAGACCGCCGAACAGCTCACGGCCATTTGGGACTGGTGCGAGGCCATTTTCGCGGCCAACGTCGTCTTCGAGCCGCTAGTGGGCGAACTGTTCCGCAGCAACCTCGTCCAGCAGGCGGCACCGGCCAACGGCGACTTCGTCACGCCGACTGTCATCGGTGCCGAGGAATACGACTTCGCCGAGCGCGACCTGCGTTATACGAAGCCGATGTTCCAGCTGCTTATCAACGACAAGGAGTTCGCCGACCACAACAAAGACATCCTGCAGTCGTGGCTGGCGACGTGGGTGCCACGGTGCATCGCCGCGGCGCGCACGCTGCAGCCGCTGTGGTCGCAGCCCGACGCCAAACCCATGCGCTTCGAGGACGGCCTCGACCGAGCCAAGAACCGTTTCGTCGGCATCCTGTCCGAGCTGAATCTGCAGACACCGAAGGAGCTGAGCCAGTGACCACCACCTTCAAGACGGCGGAGAGCCCGTTCAAGGCCAACAACACCGCGTCGAACATGTGCGGCTTCACGTTGATGAACAACCAGGTCGGCGCGATCGTCGCCGAGGTCATGTCGCACAAGCCCAACGTCACCATCACCCCGCTGCCGTCGATGATCCGGGTCGACGCCAAGAACCGCATGGACGTCGTTTACTCCGAAATGGATGAGGCGGCCGGCGAGGAGGACGGCTGGTTCAACTCGGCCGAGTTCGAGGAGAACATGTCCACCCACTACGGTCGGATGATCCACGAGGACGACCGCACGATCATGTTCGCGAATCCGGAGGACGCCGCGGAGTTCCTCGATTTCGATCTTGTCGTTCGCGCGTAACGCGGACCGACACCTCCCGAGCCTGGCCGCGCCCGCCGCTGCCAGGCTCGGTTAGCGTGATCCCAGCTTCTCGAGCCCTGACCGGCGACCGACCTCTGGAGGATCAGGATGTCCAAGGAACTTCGCTTCGGCCCCACCGCCCGTGACTTGCTGCAGTCCGGTGTCGATCAGCTCGCGGAAGCGGTGAAGTCCACATTGGGGCCTAAGGGTCGCAACGTGATCATCGAGAAGATCACCGGGTCACCGGTAGTCACCAACGACGGCGTCACGATCGCGCGTGAGATCCATCTGAAGAACCAGTTCGAAAACATGGGAGCCCAGCTCGTCAAGGAAGCCGCGATCAAGACCAATGACATCGTGGGTGACGGCACCACCACCGCTACGGTGATCGCGCAGGGCATCGTACGTGCCGGCATGGAGGCAATCTCCACGGGCGGCAACCCAGTGCTGATCAAGCGTGGCATCGACCTGGCCGTGGGCCGGCTCATCGAACAGCTGCGTTCGGTCGCGCACCCGATCGCGAGCGAGCAGGACTTTGCTCGGGTAGCTGCCATTTCCGCCAACGACGATGACACGGTCGGCGCGGTGATCGCGAAGGCACTGCACACGGTGGGCGAGGCCGGCATCGTCACGGTCGAGGAGGCGACTGAGCCCGGCATGACTGTGCACTTTGTCGAGGGTTTTGAGTTCGACAACGGTTACCTGTCGCCCTATATGGTCACCAATCCGGCCAGCTTGGAGGCCGTCCTGGACAATCCGTACATCCTGATGTGCAGCGAGAAGATCACCCAGGTTCAGCAGCTCATGCCGCTACTCGACAAGATCATGAAGGCACCACGGCCGCTGGTCATCATCGCCGAGAATCTGGAAGGCACCGCGCTCAGCATGTTGGTCCATAACCACGTCAATGGCATCTTCCAGTGCGTTGCGGTGCGGGCACCGGGGTTCGGCGATCGTCGTCTGCACAAGTTGGAAGACATCGCCGCGCTTACCGGTGGCGCCGTCTACAGCAAGCACGCCGGATTCACGCTGGAGACGATGACCGTGGCCCAACTGGGTCGGGCTGAGCAGGTCCGCGCGACAGCGGACCGTACGACCATCATCGGCGGCGCCACCGCTGACCAGGTCGACTTCCGTCTCGCCCAGCTTCGGGCCGAGCTCGATCGCGCCACGTTCGGAATCGATGAGGACGTACTAACTGAACGCATCGGATCCCTTTCCGGCAAGGTCGCGGTGATCAACGTTGGCGCGCCGACAAACGTCGAACTCAAAGAGCTGCAGCACCGGGTGGAGGACGCCTTGTCGGCCACCCGTGCCGCCATGGCGGAGGGAGTAGTGGCTGGCGGCGGTGCCGCACTCATGCACGCGGCGCCGGTGTTGGATGAACTCGAGGTGAAGGACGACTACGCAATCGGTGTCGACATCGTCCGTCGCACGCTCGATCAGCCGGCATATCTGATCGCGGCCAATGCGGGATATGACGCGGCGGAGGTGATCGCCCAGACGACCGAGCTCGGTGTCGACGACGGCTTCGATGCGCTGGAGGGCCGATACGGAGACATGATCGAGATGGGCATCATCGATCCGCTTCGCGTGGTTCGCTCCGCGTTACAGAACGGGGCCTCGGTGGCCGGGTTGCTCCTCACGACCAACACACTCGTCGCCGAGGAGCAGACGCCGTGGGGCGGTAGCCCGGCCCTGATGACTGAGTTCGGTCCGTTGGACGAAGGGCTGCATCAGCCGTCGCCTGACGCGAGCACGCCGCAATCACTCGGGCTCGGCCCGTCAATCGGCTAACGGAGCCGCCTGCGTTAGTGGTCGTTTCCGCTCGTAGCAGACACGGCTGTCTCAATCTGAGATTGCCATCACTTGACCTCGGGATACTGTGGGCTGACCGACGTAGCTACCACCGACGACGAGTGACGGGGGCGGCTGTGAATTCTGAACGCACCCGTGCGGTCACCACCGACGACCATGTCGCGCGCGCGCGTGAACGTTTCCTCAGCCACAGCACAGACGACGACTTCAACGTTCGGCGCATCATCCTCGCGTCCTGGCAACGCAGCCGGGAGAACGACATCGACGTCGACCGGATCAACGTGCCCTACTTGCACGATCGGGATATCGCGACACCGCTGCTCCGGAGCGCAACGCCAATTCTCGACACGCTGCACCAACAGCTGCAGGACGAACCGGTCAGCATCATTCTCACCGACCAGGCTGGGGTTGTCCTCGATCGGCGAACGACCAGCCGCGAGCTGACCGCGCGGCTTGACTCGGTGTCCCTCGCGCCCGGCTACAGCTACGCCGAGGAGTTCGCGGGCACGAACGGAATCGGCACTGCCATCTCCAGTGGACAGAAGGCGTTGGTCGACGGACGGGAACACTACACCCACCAATTGGGTCAATTCGCATGTGCGGGAGCCCCGATTCACCATCCCACTCGACGAACGGTCATCGGCATCCTCGACTTAACCTCGTGGGCGCACGCGCCCGGCGCAATGCTCATGGCGCTCGCATCCGCGACCGCCCGCCAGATCGAGGACGAGCTACTGGCCCAGACCAGCCTGCGCGAATTCGCGCTCTTCCAGGAGTACCTCAAGGCGTGTCAGCAGTCCGGGGGGCCGGTGCTGGCGATCAACAACGACGTCGTGATGATGAACGAGCACGTGCGGCTTATCTTCGATGCTCCCGAACAGCAGGCGCTGCTGGCCTACGCGGCCGACATGCTCCGCAGCGATGACCGGACCGTGACCCGCACCATCGAGCTGCCCAGTGCTCGGACGGCGAACGTCAAGTGCGCGTCAGTCGGCTGCGAAGCCGGGCGGGCGGGCACGGTGTTCCGGGTCCGGCTCGTGCAGGAGGCGCGAAGCGCGGCACCGGGCGTGGCGTTGATCCGTGGGATCCGCTCGTCGCTCACTCCGCCCGGTCTGGTCGGTTCCAGCGCCATATGGACAAGCTGCGTCCAACAGGTCAACTCGTGCTACGAGGCCGGCGAATGGCTGGCGTTGGCCGGCGAACCTGGAACGGGCAAGCTGACCCTGCTGCGAGCGATTCACCAGCTGCACAATCCCACGCGCAGCTTCCGGGTCCTGGCCCCACCGGAGCCGGGCGAGATCGACGCCTGGTTGACTGCGCTCGCCGATGCCGTGTCGGCGCCCGGAACCATGGTTGTGCTCGAACACGCCGACCGTCTGGACGAGCAGACGGTGGAGCTGGTCGCCGACCAACTGCTCGAGCTGGGCTCCGACGATGACGACCCGACCCAGCGAGGGCGGGTCGCCATCACCGTGACGACGGCCGATCTGGCGTCCAATGCACTCGTGCTCGCCTTCCCGCGCACGATCGAGGTACCTCCACTACGACACCATGTCGATGATCTCGATGATCTCGTGCCGCACTTGCTCAGCCAACTCATCGGCGACGATCGCCTCACGGTATCGGCCCGGGCGATGGCCCAGCTGCGTCGCCACAATTGGCCCGGGAATGTCACGCAGCTGCGACGGCTGCTGGGCGAAATCGTCAAGCGCCGGCATTCCGGAGTCATCGAGATAGCGGATCTGCCCCCCGAGGCCCGGACGGCTGGCCATCGAGTGCTGACGCCGATCGAGGCGCTGGAACGTGACGCGATCGTGCAGGCGCTCCTAGACAACGCGCAGCGCCCGGCCGCCGCCGCCCGAGCGCTCGGCATGTCACGCGCGACGATCTACCGCAAGTTCCATCACTACGGAATCTCCCTGCCGCTTGCCCACTGACCGGCCATCTCTACAGCACAGCTGGACGAGCTGTCTTGATCAGGCCGGCGAGGTGCTCGGGACCGGCTGCAATAGACCGATAGTGAACGGCAATGACTGGTCGGGCTGTGCCATGGAGCCGCCCATCGGAACAATGTCCTGACGAGGCCCGTCCCGTTCGTCCAGTTCTCGAGGCGGGCAGCAGAGCCCGACACCAGGACAGAGGAGAATGCGATGCCGCACTATCTCGCCCTCACCTACACCGAGGACCTTGACTGGACGGCCCCGGAGCAGGCAGACACTTTGGCGGAGTACCGCCAGTTCGGCGAAGAGAACCGCGACACGATCCGGTCCGCAGCCGTCCTGCACCCAACCGCGACCGCCACCGTGGTCCGGGTCGTTGGCTCGCGCAGGGGCGATGTGGTGACTGCCGACGGACCGTATGCCGAAACCAAGGAGGCGCTGACGGGCTACTACATCATCGATGCGGCCGATCTGGACGCGGCGGTGGAGATCGCCGCTCGCATTCCGGCTGCATGGGGCGGAGCGGTGGAACTACGGCCAGTCATCACCTGGGCGTGACGTGGTCGACGCGGTCGACCAGCTAGCCGACACCGTCCGGATCGAGGGCGCGCGCATCTTGGCGACGCTCGTTCGGACGGTCGGCAGCCTGCCGGTGGCCGAGGATGCGATACAGGACGCGATCGTGTCTGCGCTGCGGGAGTGGCCCCGATCTGGGATTCCCAGCGAGCCACGAGCCTGGCTCACCCTAGTCGCGCGGCGCAAGGCGATCGATGTGATACGTCGAGAGGCCACCCGCGGGGCGAAGGAGCGCGACAGCGCCGACCTCCTGGATCTGGCGACCGCGGACCTGCCCAGTGATGCCGCGGTGCGAGACGACCAGTTGCGCCTCATCTTCACCTGTTGCTACCGCGAGCGCCGGCTCGCCGACTGGGCCGGCCGCGCCTAACAACGCGTACCCCGGATCTGCGGCCCCAAAGCCCGGCGGATCGGTTGCGTTGGCTGCGTCACGTTGACAAGGTCGCTCCGAACTCGAGCGTCACGATCACCATCGAGGCTGAGGCTGTTCTGGATCGATAACCGCGGCTACGAAACCTCGGCTCGCTCGTTCGCGCTGTCAGCGATGCGACCGACGTTCTCATCCGAGAAGAACTCGACAGGAGACATGACACCCGCGTTGAGCCTTGCGAATCCGTCCATCGCGTCCTGATTGCCACGCATCGCGCCGAGCAGGTTCGCCAGCTCAGGTGGCGGAGGTTCAAGCGTTGCGAGCTGGCACGTGAATTCGTACATCGGCAGTGCCCGCCCGTCTCGGGCCGACTGGTAGTCGTCCATCGCGGCCTCGAACGTCCGTACACCGGACAGGGCATCGTTCAGGGCGGCGGCGCAGAGCTCGGCGTCACGAAAGGCGTCCTGAATGCCTTGGGCGGTAATGAAATCCCGGTCGTACCCGGCGTCTCCGACCAGCGCCCAGCCCGGTCCGTAGGGCTTCCGGAAGTAGTTGCGGACCGCGGAGCCGTAGAAGCGCGATTCGCGCCGGCCCGCGTAGACGCGCTCGGCGAAGGTCGGGGCAAGAGCAAGCGCCTTCAGAAAGTTAACCTCGATGTCCGCGCGGTTCGCCTCGAACTCCCGATAGGGCCAGGCCGCGACCACCAGGGTCAGGTCGTCGTTGGTCGGCC
>Ga0081540_1003598_pt1 | contig 12163 bp, 11 predicted proteins | sample TabmetS2T1R1_FD_71024 | JGI IMG/M metagenome (GOLD analysis project Ga0081540, IMG submission 71024) | Tabebuia heterophylla rhizosphere microbial communities from the University of Puerto Rico - S2T1R1 | ecosystem: Host-associated > Plants > Roots > Rhizosphere ...
TTCGTGTTCATGGAGCGGCACTGGAACACGGTGACGCGGCGCCTCTCCGCCGCCGTGGTGGCCGACATCGCCACGCTGATCGACGTCTACAAAATCTATCCGCAGGACAGGGACCGCACCCAGTTGCGCCGTATCGCGCAGCAGCGGCTGGGGCTGGTGGTGGATTTCCTGCCCGCGGGCGACATGCCGCCGCCGGGCCCAAAGCCGTTCTTCTCGCTGCTCGACCAGACGCTGTCGGTGCAGCTCAGCCGGCAGCTCGGGCGTCCGTTCTGGATCGACACCGTCGGCAAGTCCAACCTGGTCGAAATCCGCATTTCGCTCGATGACACCGTGATGCGCGTGTTCGCGCAGCGCAGCGCGGCCTATGCCTCCAATTCGGAAATCTTCCTGTTCTGGATGGTCGGCACCTCCTCGATCCTGCTGATCGTCGCGGTGCTGTTCCTGCGCAACCAGATCCGGCCGATCCTTCGTCTGGCGGACGCCGCGGAAAGTTTTGGCAAGGGCCGCGAGGCGCCGAACTTCCGGCCGCGCGGCGCGCGCGAGGTGCGGCGCGCGGCGCAGGCGTTCCTGGAGATGAAGGGCCGCGTCGAGCGTTCGATCGAGCAGCGCACCGCGATGCTCGCCGGCGTCTCGCACGATTTGCGCACCATCCTGACCCGCTTCAAGCTGGAGCTGGCGCTGATCGGCGACAGTCCCGAGGTCGATGCCATGCGCAAGGATGTCGACGAGATGTCGGCGATGCTGGAGGCGTATCTGGCCTTTGCCCGCGGCGATTCCGGCGAGAACGCGCAGCCGACCGACATGTCGGCGGCGCTGGAGGAATTGCGCAGCGATGCCGAGCGTCACGGCCACAAGGCGACCGTCGCCTTCCGCGGCCTGCCGGTCGTCACCGTGAAGCCGGCCGCGTTCAAGCGCTGCCTCGCCAATCTCGTCAACAACGCGGCGCGCCACGGCGACGCCATCGCCATCACCGGCCACCGCGACCACCGCTATCTCACCGTCACCGTCGACGATGACGGCCCCGGCATCCCGCCCGGCATGCGCGAGGAGGTGTTCAAGCCGTTCCTGCGGCTCGACGATGCGCGCAACCAGGACGAAGGCGGCACCGGCCTTGGGCTGGCGATTGCCCGCGACATCGCCCGCTCGCACGGCGGCGACATCACGCTCGGCGACAGCCCGATGGGTGGGTTGCGTGCGACGGTGAGGATTCCCGTCTAGCGCATGATCCGGAAAAGTGTGAAGCGGTTTTCCGAAAAGATCATGCTCCACCAAAGAGCTAGAGTGAGATGACGATTCGAAGAAAAGTCATCTCGCTCTAGTGTCCTGAACCAGAAGCGATATCGCATCGTGTTTTGGCGGGGCATTGTATCGGCAGAAGCGTTCAAAGGGTTTCCGGCCATCGGCGACGCCCGTGAAACACCCGTAGAATCTGGATAGTGTCGCCGATAACACGGTACGGTACGATAAACGGCGTCTTCGGTATTACGAGCTCACGAGTCCCTGGCACCCGGCCGGGCCGCCCCATTTCCGGATTGTTGGGCAGCAGTGTTTCAACGGTCCTAACGATATGAAGCGCAACCCTGAGGGCGGCCGCCTTGTCGTCCTGTTCTATGTAGGCACGGAGAGCAGCGAGATCTTCGATTGCCTCAGGCGACCAGACGGGGGTCATGATCGCTTGGGAATCGGCCGTTCATTGACGCTGCCCCAGGATGCAATCCAATCTTTGACCTGCTCGTGCGGAACTCCGTGTCCGCGATCGAGCGACTCGATCGCCTTCTTGATGCCGGCAACTTGCCACTCGTTGACGTCAAGGTACTCGTTGATGGCCTCGGCGGCCAGGAAGGAACGGCTTCGGCCTGTGCTCTTGGCAAGCCTCTCCAGCCGCTTCTTGGCAGCCGAGTCGACCCGTACCGTGAAGGTGGTTGAACGCATCGCTCCGATCCTGTGCTAGCTTGTGTACAAAATAATGCAAAAGTTGGCATGCGCAAGCCGGTTGTTTGGTTGCGTGCGACGGTGAGGATTCCCGTCTAGACTGCCGTTCCAAAGACCGTAGGGCGGATAGGCGAAGCGTATCCGCCGCAAGTCAAGAATGATGGCGGATTACGCTCAGCTAATCCGCCCTACAAACTGAACGCAGACCCGCTGGGAGTTTCCATGAGCCTTGTCAAATACGAAAGCAAAAGCCACGTCGCGACCGTCACCATGGACCGCCGTTCGGCGCATAATGCGCTGAACAACGAACTGTGCAGCGAATTGCGCGCGGCGTGGCAGCGCTTTCGCGACAGCGACGACCGCGTCGCCGTGCTCGCTTCCGCCGAGGACGGCTACTACACCGTCGGCGCCGACGTGAACGGCCTGCCCGACAACATGTGGCACGCCGTGCCGGGCCTCGGCGTCGAGCTCGACAAGCCCGTGATCGCGGCGACCTCCGGCTGGGTCGTCGGCGGCGGCTTCGTGCTGGTGCAGATGGCCGACCTGTGCGTGGCCTCGGAGACCACGCGCTTCATCTATCCCGAAGCCAAGATTGGCATCACCGCCGGCGGCATCTCCTCCGTGCTCGCGCGCATGCCGCACAAGGTGGCAATGGAGTTCCTGCTGGTCGGCGAGGAACTGCCGGTGGAGCGCGCCTACCAGATCGGCTTCGTCAACCAGATCGCGCCGAAAGGACGGCATGTCGAGCTTGCGCAGGCGATGGCAGCCAAGATTGCGGCCAACGCGCCGCTGGTCGTGCAGGGCCTGAAAAAACTCGCCCGCGAGGTGATGCCCAAGGGCCCGCTTGAGACGGTGGCCGAGGTGCGGCGCCTGCTCGATCCGATCCGCTCCAGCGAGGATCTCAAGGAGGGCGTGAAAGCGTTCAAGGAAAAACGCAAGCCCGATTTCAAAGGCAAGTGAGGCTGAGAGCAATTCAGGAGCTCAGCAAATGACCGGCACCATCAATCTCTCCGAGAAACTGGCGACCTTCGATCAGCACTGGTTGCCACGAACGGTGGCGCTGCGGGTCGGCGAGATTGCTGGCCTTGCGTCGGTGCGCCTTGCCATCGTTATTGAATTGGTTAACAGTTGGACGTGTCGCGAGGAAGGTAACGCCCGTGGTCACGAAGCGGCGCAATTTACCCGGCGAATTGGCGCGTCGGTGCAGCCATTGCGGCTTCGAAATCCGGCCCACTGCGAACTTTTGTGGTGGCTGTGGACGATCCAGGGCCCTTGGGACCGCGACAGACCACAATGCCCTCACTTTTCTACAATCGAAGGTGCCGCCCCAGCTGGCTGAGCGGATATTGCATTCCGGCGGCGCCATGTTCGGCGAACGCAAGCACGTCACGGTCTTGTTCGCCGATATCCGAGGGTCGACCGCGCTGATCGACAGGCTCGATCCGGAAGAGGCGCTCGAAATGCTCGGACCGGTGCTTCAGTTGCTGATGGATGCGATTCATCAGCACGACGGATTTATGAACCAGGCCCGTGGGGACGGTGTCATGGCGCTTTTCGGAGCGCCCATTGCGACCGAAGATCATGCCGTGCAGGCCTGTCGCGCGGCGATCGCCATGCAGGCCAGCATCCACGAAATGAATCGCAGGAAGACCAGCGATATCTCCCTTCGTGTTGGAATTAATTCCGGCCATGTCGTCATCCATTCGATCGGCAACAACCTGATGATGAATTACGATGCGGTTGGAAAAACCGTGCATCTGGCTGCCCGCATGGAAGAGCTCGCGGCGCCGAACGGGATCATGCTAACCGCTGCTACACAAAAGCTCGCCAAGGGCTTTATCGTCGCGGAGCCGCGAGGCACCGTTGCGTTGAAAGGCGTTGCGGAGCCGGTCGAGGCTTTCGAGTTGGGCGGGATGCGTTCGACCACGCGCTGGCAAGCGCGGTCTTCGCAAGGCCTCAACGCGCTTGTGGGCCGGCAGGCAGAGCTCGACACGCTCAAGGGGCTGCTGCGAAGAGCCGCGGGCGGGAATGGGCAGGCGCTGAACGTCATTGGCGCTGCGGGGTTCGGGAAATCGCGACTGATCCATGACTTCGTCGGCGAGCTTCCCAGCGAGTGGATGGTGCTGGAAACCGCATGCGTTCCTCAGCACACCCAGTCCAGCTATTATCCGATCAGCGATCTGATCCGTCACGTGTTCGGAATAGACATCGATGATACGCCCGACACCGTCGCCAGGCGAATAAAGGAGCAGATCGCTTCGCTGGACCTCACTCTGTCCAGGTATCTTCCGGCAATTTCTTCAGTGCTGGACATCAGCGTCGAGGACCAGGAATGGAAGAACCTGGAGCCGACGGAAAAGCGTCGAGAAATCGTCAAAGCGATAACGGCTCTGATCCTCTTTCAGGAGCGGCGCACGCCCCTGCTGATCATCGTCGAGGACGTCCATTGGATCGACAGCGAAACGAGGATCATTCTTCACAACGTCCTGAGTCTGCTGCGTGGCTTGCGAATTTTCCTGCTCATGACGCAACGCCCGGAAGGCAATCTGGCGGACCCTGATCTCCTTCGCCTCGAATTATCGGCGCTCGCGGAGACGGCTTCGCAGGAAATGCTCGATCGCCTTGTTGGCCCGGATGTCACTCTGCAGTCGCTAAGAAGCCGCATCGTCGCCAAGGCGCAGGGAAATCCCTTGTTTCTGGAAGAACTGGTTCAGTCTCTCGCAGAGACGGGCAGCTTCAAGGGAGAGCCGGGAGATTATCGCCTCAGCAAGCCTGCCGGGCGGATCGAGATCCCGCAAACCATCCATACCGTCCTGGCTACCCGTATTGATCGATTGGATGGATTGCCGAAGACCTTGTTGCAAACGTCTGCCGTGGTCGGGGCGGACGTTTCGATCGCGCTGCTCTCCGGAATGCTTGAGGTGCCGGCAGGCAAGATATCCGGATACCTCAAGCAGCTTGAGGAAGCAGACTTCCTTCGCAGAGTGAAGCGCGTCGGATCGGAGTATTCCTTCAAGCATGAGCTGATCCGCGAAGTGGCCTACGGAACAATGCTGCTGGGGACTCGCCGCTCGCTTCATGCCAAGGCCGTTGCAACCATCGAATCTCGCTTCGGCGATCGGCTCGATGAGCACATCGACCGGCTGGCCGATCATGCATTCATGGCGGGGCTTTGGCAAAAGGCAGCGCCGTATCAGCTGCGTAGCTGTCGCCGTGCTGTGAGGCGCGGCGCCAACCAGGACGCGATCGGGATTTATCACCGGGGATTGGAGACCTTGTCGCACTGGCCGGCGTCGGCGGCGAAAGTCAAGGCTGAAATCGATTTTCGCCTCATCGTTGTCATTGCGCTGGAGCCCCTCGGTAAGCATCGCCTGATTGCCGATGTGCTGCGCGAGGCGCGGGAGCTGGACGACCCCTCCAACGATCCAATACGCAATGCCGCCGTCAATTGTCAGCTCGCGGTTGCTCTGTGGAGAATTGGCGAGCATGACCATGCCATGGAGGCGGCCAAGGCTGCGAACGACATAGCGCGGCGGATCGCTGACCCTGCTCTCACTTTTGCATCCCTGCACCACATCGGGATGGTGCTCCGCGAAACCGGAGCCTACAGAGATTCGATCGAGATACACGAAAAGTGTTTCGCGTTCGAAAGTCCGGAGCTCGATGCCAAGCGCGCAGGTTGGGCCGCCTATCCAACCGTCATGGTTCGTACTTTCCTGGCTGATTCCCTGATCGAAATCGGGCAATGGGAACGAGCCGAAATCATGGCCAATGACGCCATCAGAAGGGCCGGGGATCATTTCTATTCGCGTCAGAATATATCGCATGTCCTTGCCCGGCTCAGGAACGCCCAGGGCCGGCATGTTGAAGCGTTGTCGATCCTACGGGAGTGCTGGCAAACCTGCCTCGAACGCGACATCGTGCAAATGTACCCGATACTCGCGGCACGGATGGGAGAAGCGCATCTTGCGTTGGGCGATATCAAGGGCGCCACCGAGATTCTCTCCAAGCCGGAGCGGCTGGACATGCCACTTGGCGAAAACGCCTTTGGCTGGGGTTGGCTTTTTGTGACGCAGGGGCGTGCTTTCCTGGCGGCGGGCGATCACACGCAGGCACGAATTTCAGGGCAGCGGGCTTTGGCGCTCGCGGTAGAGCGCGGCGAGCCTCCGCAACAGGCCTATGCGCTGAAATTGTTGGGCGATACTTACTTGGCGAAAGGCGACCGGTCCGAAGCACAGTCTTATTTTGAGCGAGCTCTCGATCTTGCAACCAAGTGCGACATGCGGCCATTGATGGATCAATGCAGTTCGGTCCTCGAGCTTGATCGCACGTCGCGCGCTGTTTGAAATCAAGCGCGATATTGCTCGGGGTTAGGCGGAGCCGGCGATATCGCGCAGCGCCCGGTGAACGTTCGCCGATCCAATCGATGGTCCTTGCACTCCCCGCAGGCGCAGAGCTGCGGCAAATTGGCCCGACCGGCAAATCACTTCTGCTTTGCGGAATCGTGTCAAGCCCTAGTGAGGCGGAGAGGAATTCGGGAGCTCAGCAAATGACCGGCACCATCAATCTCGCCGAGAAACTGGCGACCTTCGATCAGCACTGGTCGCCGCGAACGGTGGCGCTGTTCAACGGACACGACGTCATGGTCGTGAAAGTCAAGGGCGAATTCAACTGGCACTCCCATCCCGACACGGACGATTTCTTTCTCGTTCTCAAGGGAGAACTGGACATCCAGCTTCGCGATCGAACCGTCACCCTGAAAGCCGGCGAGATGTTCATCGTGCCGAAGGGCGTCGAACACCGGCCGGTCGCCAGGGAAGAGGTGCATCTGCTTTTGATCGAGCCGACGGGCACGCCCAATACCGGCGATCCCGCAACGGCGGCGAAGCGGCAGGTGATTTGAGGGGCATCCAGCCGCCCGCCGGCCGATCCAGGAAATGACGATGCCGGTCCGAACTTCATCCAAGCCGCAAAGCGCTGGCCTCTTGCTGTTCCGCCAAATGGACGGCGACATCGAGGTCCTGCTGGGACATCCCGGAGGGCCGTTCTGGCGACGCAAGGATGAGGGTGCCTGGACCATTCCGAAAGGCCTGATCGCACCCGGCGAGCCGCCGCTTGCGGCCGCCCAGCGCGAGTTTGCCGAAGAGACCGGGCACTATCCGAGCGGCGATACGATCCCGCTTGGCAGCGCGACGCAGCCGGGCGGCAAGGTTGTGCATGCATGGGCGATCGAAGGCGATTGGGATCCCGCCGATCTCCGAAGCAACACATTCGAGATGGAATGGCCGCCGCGCTCCGGGCGGCTGCAATCCTTTCCCGAGATCGATCGCGCAGAATGGTTTCCTGCTGCCGAGGCGCGGAAGAGGATTTTGAAAGGGCAGGCGCTGTTCATTGACCGCCTGTTCGAGGCGCTGATGCAGCGAGACCGAGTGTAGAGATATTGGGAACCAACATGTATCGCCTCGCGCCTACCCCTCGGCAGCGACACAGCGTGATCATGACATCGCGATAACATGTTTAGGCCCCGTGAACGCTCGCTTCCGGAACCTGTGATTTGCGATCACCGGAGCGGTCCGATGGAACGTTCATCTTGATGCAGTGTTGGCGGTCCAATGCAAAGCAAAAAGGGACCCGGGACTGTGGCTTTTCATGTCAGTTTGGTTGGTCGAAGTGATCTCAGTGGCGAAATCTACCGTCAGATCCGGCAGGCAATTATCGACGGGCGCCTTCGGCCCCGAGAGCAGCTGTCTCCCACCCGAGAACTGGCCGCCGCGCTGACGGTTGCACGATCGACGGTGACCATCGCGTATGAAAACCTTGTCGCGGAAGGTTTCGCGACCTCCCAAAAGGGCGCCGGCACGTTCGTCAGCGATCATCTTGAAGCAAAACGTCCTGCGCCGAAAACGAGGCGATCGACGGTCCGCCCAATGCGAGTGCGTCAGGTCTGGGAGACCATATCACTTCCGACGGTCTTTGACCGCGCGGCGGATTTCGACTTCAGAGCCGGGCTGCCGGACGCTTCGTTGTTTCCACACCGGGCCTGGCGGCGGGTCGTCGCCGCTGCGGCGCGCTCGCGCGAAAAGGCAGCGGGCGTTTACGAGCATGCTGCGGGCAATCGGGACCTGCGCGCGGCGATCGCGCGCCATATTGGCATATCACGAAGCGTTTCCGGATCGCCCGACGATGTCATCGTGACCAACGGCACCCAACAGGCGCTCGACATCATCGCCCGCGTGCTGCTCGAGCCCGGCGATGTCGTCGCGATGGAGGATCCGGGCTACCCACCTCCAAAAGAGCTGTTCAAGGCGCTGGGCACGCGGCTGATCGGTGTGCCGGTTGACGGCGAAGGTCTCGTCGTGCAGTCGCTGCCGACCGCGGCCAGGCTCATCTACGTGACGCCCTCGCATCAGTTTCCCCTCGGGGTGGTCATGAGCCTGCCGCGTCGGCGTGCGCTGCTTGCATGGGCCGAGCGAAACAACGCCGTCATCGTCGAGGACGACTATGACAGCGAGTTTCGCTTCGGTGGACGTCCGCTCGATCCGCTTCAGACCCTCGATACGACCGGTCGCGTCGTGTATGTCGGCACGTTCTCAAAGACATTGCTGCCGACTCTCCGGCTTGGCTTCATGGTGGTGCCACCATCACTTCGCGAGGCGGCGCAGAAGGCGAAGCATGTCACCGATTGGCATACGGCGACAACAGCGCAGAGTGCCCTGGCGACGTTCATCGACGAGGGTGCGTTTGGACGTCACGTTCGCAAGATGAGCCGCGTCTATAGCGAGCGGCATGACGTGTTGACCGCCGGGATCAGGAGGAACTTCGGCGATCACCTCGACCTCATTCCCTCGAGCACCGGGTTACATGTCGCCGCCTACGCGAGAGGAGCGGCGGTTGAGCACATCGATGCGATCACATTACGGGCCTATGATATCGGCGTTGCCATCCAGAGGATGTCACCCTTGCGGGTGGACGGAAAACCTCAGGCCGGCATCGTCCTGGGATACGGGGCGATCGAGACAACGCGGGTTGCCGAAGGGCTGAAGCGGCTACGCAGATGCTTCGATGAGTGCGTGCGTCGACGACACGCTGCCTGAAATTGGACCGATCGTGCATTCGCGGATTGGACCTTCCATTACGCCGCTTCGCTTCTAACCTTGCGCCGCTGACAAGGCCGACGGATCGGTGCGGGCGGTACGTTCCCGCAGCTTGAATCAGCAAAGATGCAGATCGCGGTCGTCTCTCTTGCAGCCTGGCTGCGGCGCGATCTCGCTGCCGATCGACGCCCCGAAGCATCCTTCCAATTCAAGGACGGTCGGGCACCGGGCAAGTGCGGGCCAGATTCGGCAGCGCGGGTGGCTAGACACTGCCAGGCTCAACGAAGGAGAGCAACAAAATGGGCGCTCTATCACCGGAACACCGCAATCCTTTGAAGTTCGGCCGACCTCTCACGATGGCCCGAGTTTTTGAACTTGCGGTCCGAGCCATCCGTTACAACGACGAGGACGACGTCGTCAGCCGATACGAAGGACACTCATGGTGCGATTCGACCGAGCGCGACATGAACTATGACATCATGAGTAGTCGACATTTGCGGCTTTGAACTGATCGATGCATGCAGTCCCGAGACGCTGCCCTGAAACTGGACTGATCGTTCATACGCAGATTGGACCTTCCATTATGCCGCGTCGCTTCTAACCTTGGTCCACTGACAAGGCCGACGGATCGACGCGGGCGGTGCATTCCCGCGCAGCTTGATTCAGCAAAGATGCAGATCGCGGTCGTCTCCCTTGCAGCCCGACTGCGGCGCGGCTTGCCGTCGACGCCCCCGACGCATCTTCCAAGCCAAGGATGATCGGGGATCGATCAAGTGCGGCCATACAGCTCTGCCAAACACAACCAAGGAGAGCAGAAATGGGCGCTCCATCACTTCAACTTCAACTTGTTGTAACGCTTCTGAGCCTGCTCGCCGCCACGGCGGGCGCTTCGACGGCGCATGAGTCATCGATCCATCAGCCCGTTATTCTGGCGGGCGATGCTTCGTCACAGCAGTTCGAGCGGGCAAAGCCGGCGAACCAATCCAATCCACCGAGGCGCGGCGTAGCCGAAGCGACTGCGTCGGGATTCGATGCCGCCGCTTTGCCGCCGATCGAGTCGATCGACGCGCAAACCGACGTCAGCGTGTTCCTTCAGAAGGGCGTGCCGGATCAGGTGCGGCTCGCGGCGCTTCGGCGCGCCTGGACAGCGGATGCCGCGATCCGGGACTTCAAAGGACTGCAGGAGAACGACTGGAATTTCAACGATGCAAACAGCATCCCGGGCTCCGGCGAAGTTGACCCTGAGGTCGATGTCAAAAGAATGCTGGCCCAGATTCTTGGTGAAACCCCGCGATTGACGCTCGCCGCCAAGGCGCCTTGGCGAACGAAATAGCTTCGTCTTGATGGAAAGAGCATGAACACAAAGCGCAAACAGTTGTCGGCACCGCACCACGGCAACTCTCTGCCCGCCAAACGAGAGTTGGACTGGCTGAGAATCCATGAATTGGCACTTCTACTCGTCCTGTGATTCCTTACGATCGGCTGTGACTCGCTCTGAAAGGAGAGGTGATTATGACCAGTCAGCTTTCGCGGACAGCCGTTCCGGCCAAGCATGCAAACGTCCAACCAATCGTCACCACGCTGGAGCTTCCTTCCGCCGTCCCGCTAATGGCGCTTTCGACCGGTTTCTGGGCCTTCAAGACTCTGGCCGCTGCGCACGAGTTGGACCTCTTCAGCCGCCTTGCGGGCGGCGCCGGCGTCACGGTTGCCGGGCTGGCGGAAGCGCTCGGTCTGCATCCACGCCCGGCCGAGATGCTGTTGACCGGCTGCGCTGCACTCGGGCTTTTGGAGAAAACGGACGGCCGTTATCGCAATTCGCCCTTAAGCGATGCCTTTCTCGTGCGCGGGAAGCCGTATTACTTCGGTGGCTTCGTGCAGATGGCCGACAAGCGGCTCTACGCGGGCTGGGGCAAACTTACCGAAGCGCTGCGCACGAACCGGCCAACCACGTGGGACCCGGCAGTGCAATCCTCGATGTTCGACGGCGAGGATCCGACGATGCTGGCACTCTTCTGGGAGGCGATGCATTCGCTCTCCACGATGACCGCGCGCAAGCTCGGCGAAGCCGTGGATCTCAATCATTTCCGCCGCCTTCTGGACATCGGCGGCGGATCGGGCGCGTACGACATCGAGCTTTGCAAACTGTATGGGGAGCTGCGCGCGACCGTATTTGATCTGCCGCATGTGGCCGCGATCGCCGCGGGAAAAATTACCGAGGCCGGCTTGACCGACCGCATCGAGACCGCCGGCGGCAGCTTCTTCGAACAGCTTCCCGAGGATCACGACGTGCATCTCCTGTCGATGATCCTGCACGATTGGGATGAGGCGAAGAACCGCGCGCTGCTGCGCCGGTCCTTCGAGGCTTTGCCGCGCGGCGGCGCAGTCGTCATCAGCGAGCTTCTCGTCAATGACGAAAAGACCGGGCCGCCGCCGGCCGCGCTGATGAGCCTCAACATGCTGGTCGAGACGGAAGGACGAAACTACACGCCGACCGAATATTCGGCGTGGCTCGAGGAAGCCGGCTTCCGGCACATCGAGACGGTCTGGTTCGACGCACCCGCCGCGAACGGCGCCGTGATCGGCCGCAAACCATAAGGCGCAAAGCTGACCAATCGAAGCCAGGGAGGCAAATCATGTTGCGGATTTCAGTTCGTCGTGCATTCGTGACCGCGTCAGTTGTCGCGCTTCCAGCGTTCGCGGCCATGGCTGACGATTCACAGATCACGCGAGGCAAATATCTCGTCACGCTCGGCGGCTGCAACGACTGCCACACGCCGGGATACTTCTTTGGGAATCCCGACATGTCACGCTTTCTCGGCGGCTCGGATGTGGGCTTCGAGATTCCGGGTCAAGGTGTCTTTGCGGGCCCAAACATCACACCCGACAAAAAGACCGGCATCGGTAGTTGGACCCCAGAGCAGATCGTGAAGGCGATACAGGCCGGTGAACGGCCGGACGGCCGCATCCTGGCGCCGATCATGCCTTGGCACGCTTTTGCGACACTCACAGCGGATGACGCCAAGGCGATCGCAGCTTTTCTCCAAAGTTTGACCCCGGTCAGCAACCAGATTCCCGGTCCGTTCAAACCCGAGGAAAAGGTTTCGACCTTCATGTTCCGGATTGTGCCACCGGGCGAA
>Ga0081540_1003599_pt1 | contig 12160 bp, 9 predicted proteins | sample TabmetS2T1R1_FD_71024 | JGI IMG/M metagenome (GOLD analysis project Ga0081540, IMG submission 71024) | Tabebuia heterophylla rhizosphere microbial communities from the University of Puerto Rico - S2T1R1 | ecosystem: Host-associated > Plants > Roots > Rhizosphere ...
CGTCATGGGGGGGGGCGAAAAAGCCCGCGCGCCGATGCTCTACAACGGCGAGGAAGTCGGCGACGGTCCCGGCCCGCTGTGCGACGCCGCCGTCGACCCCATAGACGGCACGACTCTGATGTCCAAAGGCATGCCCAATGCGTTGGCGGTGATCGCTGTCGCCGAGCGTGGCACCATGTTCGACCCGTCCGCCGTGTTCTACATGGAGAAAATCGCGACGGGCGTCGAGGCGGCCAGCGTGATCGACATCTCGGCGCCACCGGCGGAGAACATCCGGCGGGTAGCGAAGGCCAAGAACGAGCATCCCGAAGACGTCACCGTGTGCATCCTCGACCGCCCCCGCCACGCGGACCTCATCCAAGAGGTGCGCGACTCCGGCGCCCGCATCAAATTCATCAGTGACGGCGACGTTGCCGGCGCGATCATGGCCGCGCGGCCTGGCACCGGCGTGGACCTGCTGCTTGGCATCGGCGGAACACCCGAAGGCATCATTGCCGCAGCCGCGTTGCGCTGTATGGGTGGGACGATCCAAGGCCGGCTGTGGCCGCGGGACGATGAAGAGCGGCAGAAGGCAATCGACGCGGGCCACGACCTGAACCGCGTGCTCACCACTAACGACTTGGTCCAGGGGGAAGACATCTTCTTCTGCGCCACTGGTATCACGGATGGCGAGTTGCTGCGCGGCGTGCGCTATTACGCCGATTCCGTACGCACCGAATCGATCGTGCTGCGATCCAAGTCGGGAACTGTGCGAGTTATCGACTCATTGCACCAGCTCGGCAAACTGCGGGCCTATTCCTCCGTCAACTTTGACCGCGCCTAACGGAATCGGTCACGCTACGTTCCTATAAGTCTGCTGAGGCACCCGAGAGAGGCGTGAAGATGCTGGTCACGACGACAAACGAAATCCCCGGATGGCAGATCCAACGCGTGATCGGCGAGGTGTTCGGTCTGACGGTGCGATCGCGGAATGCCTTCTCCCAGATGGGCGCGGGCCTGAAGTCGATCTTCGGCGGGGAGCTCCAAGGCATGACCAAGAATCTGATGGAGAGCCGCAACGAAGTGATGAACCGAATGCTCGAAGCGGCGCGAGCTCGCGGGGGAAACGCAGTGATTTGCATGCGCTTCGACACCTCGGACATGGCCGACACCTGGACGGAACTGTGTGCTTACGGCACAGCGGTCGTCGCCGTGCCGATCGACGAGGGAGCTCGCCAGACCGCCGCTGAACTCGGGTACGGCCAGCCGGCACGCTAAGGGCGTGACGAGGTAGCGCCGTCTTCCCGATCACACTCCGCCCCTCGGGCTCGGCCGACCCATACGATCGGCCCATATGCCACCCCGAGGAGCGAGCGATCCGATGACGACAGGCCACGAGTACTACCGCGTCGAAAAGGACTCGATGGGGGAAGTCCGGGTGCCACGCGAGGCCAAATGGGGCGCCCAGACTCAGCGCGCAATCGACAACTTCCCCATCTCCGGGCTGCCGCTCGAGCGCGAGATGATCGCCGCCCTGGCGATGATCAAGGGCGCCTCCGCTCGGGTCCGAGCCCAGCGCGGCCTGTTGGATCCGACCAAAGCACGGGCCGTTGCGGCGGCCGCGACCGAGGTGGCACGCGGAGATTGGGATGCCGAGTTTCCCATCGACACATTCCAGACCGGGTCCGGCACATCATCGAATATGAACGCCAACGAAGTGCTTGCCCGGCTGGCGTCCGAGCTACTGGGCGGCGAGATCGAGATCCACCCGAATGACGATGTGAACGACCCGCTCTCCAGCAACGACCAGTTTCCGTCTGCGATCCACATTGCGGCGACGAAGGCCGTCATCGCCGACCTGATCCCGGCCCTCCGCCACCTCGCCGAATCCCTGTCCCGGAAGGCGGCCGAATACGTCAAGGTGGTGAAGTCCGGGCGCACGCACCTGATGGACGCGACGCCGGTCACGCTCGGTCAGGAATTCGGCGGGTATGCGGCTCAGGTCAGCTACGGCGTAGAACGACTGGAGGCGGTATTGCCACGGCTCGCCGAGCTGCCGTTGGGCGGCACCGCCGTCGGCACCGGGATCAACGCGCCCGTAGGCTTCGGCGCCGAGGTTATTCGTATCCTCGCCGACGAGACCGGATTGCCGCTCACGGAGGCGCGCAACCACTTCGAGGCGCAAGGCGCCCGGGACAGCTTGGTCGAGTTGTCCGGCGCGCTGCGCACCATCTCGATCAGCCTCAACAAAATCGCAAACGACATCCGGTGGATGGGTTCGGGCCCACGGACCGGGCTGTCCGAGATATGGATTCCGGACCTACAACCGGGCTCGTCGATCATGCCGGGCAAAGTCAACCCGGTCGTGTGCGAGGCCGTGTGTCAGGTCGTCGCCCAGGTGATCGGCAACGATGCCTGCGTCGCGTGGGCCGGCGCGAGCGGCAACTTCGAGCTGAACGTGATGCTGCCGGTCATGTCGCGCAACGTCCTGGAGTCCATCCGATTGCTGGCGAGCGTGTCCCGGGTGTTCGCTGACAAGTGCATCGACGGCATTGTGGCCAACGTCGAACGCTGTCGTGAGTATGCCGAGTCGTCGCCGTCTATCGTTACACCGCTGAACCACTATGTTGGCTACGACGAGGCCGCCAAGATCGCCAAGCAGGCGCTTGCCGAACGCAAGACGATCCGCCAGGTGGTCGTGGAGAGAGGCCATGTCGACTCCGGGGCCATCAGCGCCGAGCAGCTCGATGAGGTGCTCGACGTGCTCTCGATGACCCACCCCGGGCCGTAGCGATCACACCCGGGAACCCCTCCTCGTTTATCACGAGCCAGCCGGGTGTGAACGAATAGCCAGCTACCAGGGCAGATACTCGAGCATCTCGGTGACGAGTGCCGCTATGGGCGACCGCTCGGACCGAGTCAGGGTCACGTGTGCGAACAGCGGATGCCCGCGCAGGGCGTCGATCACGGCGGCAATACCGTCGTGCCGGCCCACCCGCAGGTTGTCGCGCTGCGCCACGTCGTGGGTCAGCACGACCCGTGAGCCGGTGCCGATCCGAGACAGCACAGTGAGTAGCACGTTTCGCTCGAGTGACTGTGCTTCATCGACGATCACGAACGAGTCGTGCAATGACCGTCCTCGTATGTGCGTCAGCGGCAGCACTTCGACCATGCCACGGTCGAGCACCTCGTCGATCACGTTCTGGCTGACCAACGCGCCGAGCGTGTCGAACACCGCCTGCGCCCATGGCGCCATCTTCTCGTTCTCGGTGCCGGGCAGATAACCGAGCTCCTGCCCACCTACGGCGTACAACGGCCGAAACACCACGACGCGCTTGTGGGCCCGCCGCTCGAGGACAGCATCCAGTCCGGCGCACAGCGCGAGCGCGGACTTGCCGGTGCCGGCTCGGCCACCCAACGACACGATGCCGATGTCCGGATCGAGTAGCAGATCGAGTGCCACCCGTTGTTCGGCCGAACGACCGCGCAGGCCGAACGCCTCCCGGTCGCCCCGTACGAGCCGGACGTGCTTGTCGGGTGTGATCCGCGCGAGTGCCGAGCCGCGCGGCGACTGGAGCACCAATCCGGTGTGACACGGTAGATCGTTTGCTGCGGCCAGATCTTCGTAGTCGCTGGCGACCAGCGGAACCCGGTCGGCGGCGTACAGCGCATCGACGGTCTCGGCCGACACCGGGACTTCCGCCATGCCCGTCCAACCGGAATCGACAGTTGGATGAACGCGGTACTCGTCGGCGCGCAGCCCGACCGACGCCGCCTTGACCCGCAGTGGCATGTCCTTCGTGACCAGCGTGACGTCCCGACCCTCGGCGGCGAGATTCAGCGCGACCGCCAGGATGCGGGCCGAATTGTTGTCGACGTGAAAGCCCGTGGGCAGGCGAGAGAGGTCGGCATGGTTCAACTCGACATGCAGACGTCCTCCGCCGTCTCCGATCGGTACCGGCGCATCGAGCCGGCCTTCCTGAACGCGCAGATCGTCGAGCAACCTGAGCGTTTCCCGAGCGAACCAGCCCAGCTCGGGGTGGTGACGCTTGCCCTCCAGCTCGCCGATGACGACGAGTGGCAGCACAACGTCGTGCTCCCCGAATCGGCCGAGCGCTCCCGGGTCAGCGAGCAGGACCGAGGTATCCAGGACGAACACGCGGGGAAGCTCAGTTTCAGACGTGGCGGCGCTCATGGGACGCTCCAGATGGGGTCGGCGGGTGGCACGGTGCGGAAAGGCGCGGCACCAGATATCGGCACGACGAGACTCCGTCGAGGATCCGGCGGCAGCACCGCACAACGTCCAGCGGGCGCCGGTCCGGCCCGGTCGCTGGTCGTCGGCACGGTGCGGGACCTCCCGGGTGGTCCGGTTGGCCGGATCACCACTCAGAAACGCTACCGGGCCACGCCAGCGCTCGGGTGCCCGGCACGCGGTTTGGTGCGGATTCGGGCAGATTCCGCCAAGAGCCTGCGCCGGGGCGCCGTAGCCGACCGGGGTTTCACCCGAGATGGCCCAGCAATCAGGGGCCCTGCGAATCACCCAGCGTTCTGGGCGTGATGATCTTGGACTTGTCGTTGCCATCTGGCATCAAGTCCAAGATCACGACTGACGATCTTGCGGGCGCTAAGTGCTGGGCGAGCGCACTTAGCCGCCGTAACGGCGTTGCCGAGTTCCGTAGGCGCGCAGCGCGCGAAGGAAGTCGACCTTGCGGAAGTCAGGCCACAGCGCGTCGCAGAAGTAGAACTCCGAATGGGCCGACTGCCACAACAGGAAGCCCGACAGCCGCTGTTCCCCCGAGGTGCGGATCACCAAATCCGGATCCGGCTGCCCCCTGGTGTAGAGATGCTCGGCGATGTGATCGACGTCCAGGAACTCGGCGACTTCCTCCAACGAGCTACCTGCAGCGGCATGTTCATGAAGTAGGGCGCGCACCGCATCTGCAATCTCGCGTCGTCCCCCGTATCCGACCGCGACATTCACGGTCAGTCCTGGACGAGTCGAGGTGCGCTCGGCGGCCGCCTTCAACGCGTTGGCCGTGGCTTCCGGAAGCAGATCCAGCGCCCCGACCGGGTTGATCCGCCACGGCCGGCCATCGCGCGATAGTTCGGCCGCGACACCTTCGATGATCCGCAGCAACGGCGCCAACTCGCCGGCCGGCCGGGTCAGATTGTCCGTGGAGAGCAACCAGATCGTGACGTGTTGAACGCCAGCCTCGGTGCACCACTCGAGCAGGTCGGATATGCGTCTCGCCCCGGCGACGTGACCTTGGGTCACATCCTCGAATCCGGCGGCCCGCGCCCAGCGGCGGTTTCCGTCGAGCATGACCGCAACGTGCTGCGGGATGGGCTTTCCGGCGAGCTGACTACGAAGCCGACGCTCGTAGATGGAGTAGACAGCGCTACGGACGCCCACGATCACGCAGCCTAGACCCGCTGGCACAGCAGTCAGGCCGACGCGGCAGAGGGTGCCGCGACAGCCTGCGGGCGGGAACGGATCTATCCGGCATAGCGGTGTCGTCGAGCACCCTTGCTGCCCATCTCGAGGTATTCACGAGGTTCGCCGTTATTCATGCCGCGTAGCGGATCAGGAATACGAGGACTGGACGACAGGTTGACACGTATGCAAGCATGTAATCATGTAATTTAGGAGGAGCAAGAAATGAGATACGAAAACACATCCGACGCCGAGCGGCGGCATCACCACCCCGGTGGCCACGGTCACGGACCCGGTTTCAGCGGGTTCGGGCGCGGTGGCGGATTCCGGCGTGGGCGCGGCCGTGGGTTCGGCCGGCCCGGTGGCTGGCAACAAGCCGACCTGCCACCAACCGAGGATTTGCCCGCGTGGCTCGCCGGTCGACTTCCCGATGACTGGTTCACCGGCGCACCGCAGGTGACCGTTGACCGGGAGGAAATCACCGTCATTGGCGAGCTGCCGGCGCCCGCGGGGTCGCCCGAGGGCGGCGATGGCGCTAGCGCCGAAGGGCGGATAAGCCGCTTCCGCGAGGAAACCCGCGAGAAGCGAATGCAGGTCGCCGACGAAGCCGAGGCACGCTACGGCCGCAAGGTGGCCTGGGGAGCGTCCATTGGCGACACCACCGTGCTGTTCACGCACCTGTCGGTGCCCGTCATGACGCGCCTGCGGCAGAGCGAGCGGCGCGTGCTCGACACCCTGGTCGACGCCGGTGTCGCGCGCTCCCGGTCCGAGGCGCTGGCCTGGTCGGTGCGCCTGGTCGGCGAGCACACCGAAGAGTGGCTCAGCAGCCTGCGCCGCGCAATGTCCGAAGTGGACAAGCTGCGGGCCGAAGGGCCAGATCTGACCGGTGAGGCCGACACGTCTGGCACCACCGAGGTCTAAACCAACGTCACCCGCGCTGGCGCAAAGTGTCCCGCTAGCGAGGTTCTTTGCCTGGATGCGCGGATCCAGTCGGATGGATCGCAAGGCGGAGGAGGAGACGAATGGCAGCGCCATTCGCGACGACGGCCGGGGTCCCCGCGACAATCGCGCAGCGATTTCGTGGGGTGGCGATAACGAAGCGAGCCGCCGGCTGGGCCGTGCAGGCAGGTAAACACACCTCGCTGGCGGGACACTAGAAGCTCGCCGGCGCGGCCTCCGCCAGCTGGCGACGCAACGCCTGCACATCGGTCACGGGCGCGTCACACACCATGCCGCGGCAGACATAAGCCGCTGGACGACCGTCGACCGTCGGGCGATCGGCCAACAGCGGCATGCCTGGCGTATTTGGTTCCCCACTGACGACAACCGCCCCAGGCGGGCGCAACCGCCAAGCAACATCGCGGAGCGCGCGCGACGGTCCGCCGACGATAGCCACTTCCACCGGCCCGGCAACCAGTGCCTCAGCCACGGCAAGGGCCCAGCCGAGGAAGCGGGGCTGTTCGACGCCCACTGAGGCGACGATTCCCAGAGCGGACTCCGCCGACTGCCGGTGCGCGAGCGAACCGGTGAGCGCGCCTGAAGTCAACAACGCTCCGGCCAGTGCGCTCGACCCCGACGGGGTGGCATTGTCAGTCGGATCCTGCGGCCGCTGGATGAGCACCTCGGCGTCGTCTGCCGTGTCGTAGAACCCACCACGTCCGTCGCTGAATCTCGCAACGGCCGTATCGAGGAGCGATCCAGCGACGCGCAGGTAGTCCGCCGATCCCGTCGCTTGATGCAGCGCGAGCAGCCCTTCGGCTAGATCGCCGTAATCCTCGGCCACGCCGGGTGCCTCGCTGACCCGACCATCGCGAGACACCCGACGCAGTCTCCCGCCCACCAGATGGCGCTCGAGCAGGAGATCGGCGCAGCGCGCCGCTGCGGTCAGGTAGACCGGTCGGTCAAGCAGCACCCCAGCCTCGGCCAGCGCAGCCAGGGCAAGGCCATTCCAGGCCGTGACGACCTTGTCGTCCCGCGCCGGCTGCGCTCGCTGCCCCCGCGCTGCGAACAGCCGGCGACGCATTTCCATCCAGCGCGCCGGATCTTCCGGGTCCGCCGGCAGTCGCAGAGTCGACGCGCCGTGCTCGAACGTTCCTTTGGGCGTAACACCGAACAGGGCTTCGGCGGCAGCCGCGTCGGCACCGAGCACGTCGCTCAGCTCGGCCGGTGTCCATACGTAGGTCAAACCCTCGACACCGTCGGTGTCGGCATCCAATGCCGACGCAAACCCGCCGTCCGGAGTCTGCAGATCCCGCAGCAGGAAGTCGGCCGTCTCCCGGGCGATCCGCTCCGCCAACGCCGAACCGGTGCGCCGCCACCAATGCAGATAGACGCGCAGCAGTAGCGCATTGTCATAGAGCATCTTCTCGAAATGCGGTACAACCCATCCGGCGTCGACGCTGTAGCGGGCGAAGCCGCCAGCCAATTGATCGTAGATCCCCCCTCGCGCCATTGCCTCGCACGTAGTGCTGACGATGGACAGGGACATCGGATCGCCCGTCCGCTCGTGATGGCGGAGCAGGAACTCAAGAACCATCGACGGCGGGAACTTGGGCGCGCCACCGAAGCCGCCGCGAGATCCGTCGAACTCGGCCGCCAAGACGGCGGCGGCGCGGTCGAGGTGTGTGCGGTCGGGCGGTCCGTCACCCGTGATGCTCTGCCGCGGTGACAGTGCTGCCACTATCCGGGCGCCAGCGAGACGCACATCATCCGGGTGCTCCCGCCAGGCTTCGCTCGCGGCCGCGAGCAGTCGTAAGAACTGCGCCCGCGGGAAGAACGTGCCGGCGAAGAACGGCGCACCGTCCGGAGTGAGCAGACATGTCATTGGCCAGCCGCCCTGTCCCGTGAGCGCGATGGTGGCCTGCATGTAGACCGCGTCGACGTCTGGCCGTTCCTCCCGGTCGACCTTGACGTTCACGAAGTGCTCGTTCATCACCGCCGCGACGTCAGACCGCTCAAACGAATCGTGGGCCATGACATGGCACCAATGACAGGCCGCATAGCCGACCGACAGAAGGATCGGAACGTCGCGGCGTTGCGCTTCGGCAAACGCTTCATCTGACCACGGCCACCAGTCGACCGGGTTCTCGGCGTGCTGCTGCAGGTACGGACTCGGCGAGGACGCTAGACGGTTGGTCACTGGTCCATCGTGCGCCGCCGGGTGGCGAACGCCGACGAACCAGGCTCGTGGCCGGGGCGGACAGCCCAGGTTTGCGGGTCTAAGCGCGCAGATTGGTCAGCACGCCGCGAGGGTGGCTGTTATGGGTTGTTGCCGGACTGGGGCGGCGGAGCGGAGTCACCGCGCGGCCGTTCCTGCGCTGGAACGGTCGGCAGTTCGGTAGTCGACCCCGGCTGCGGGTAGTCGTCATCGGCGGGCTCCGCCGGGGTGCGTGGGCTGTAATACTCGGCGCTGCTCCCCTCGGGGGCGTACCGGCGAGGCTGCGCGCTGCTTGATTCCGGCACGCGCTCGGTATCACCAAACGTTTCTGTCGGCCGCTCGTAGGCCTCGGTTCGATAGTCCGTGGGCTGGTCGGACCAGCGGGTCGTCGGCTCGTCGGCGGGCGCCTCACCCCACGGCGGCGCGGTCTCTGGCGACCAAACCGAAGGCGTCCTAGTCGCCGGGGCTGGAGCAACTTCTGGTTTCACCGGGACGCTGGTGAGCGAGCCCACTGCTGCGGCGATCAACCCGGTGAGCAGTCCACTGGCTAACACAAAGCTGGCCACCGTCGACGAGGGTCCTTCGACGAAGGCGTTGGCCCACCGCCCATACCCCTGCGCATCATGTCCATTCGGATACAGCGTCGGGAAGGCAATCCACTGACGCACCCCCGCGGCCAGCAGCCCCGCCAGCGTGGTCGAGCCCCAGATGCCAACGAGGTTCCCCCAGTAGGTCATGGACGACCGGGCGGTAAGCACGAGCACGAACAGGAAGAGCAGGACTACGAGGGCGCCGATCCCGATGAGCTGCGCGGCCCAGATTCGCTCCCGGTCGGTTTGCGGGTTGAAGCGCCAGGGAAATGCGACCGCATCGTGTGCGAGAACATTGCCTAACGCGGTGCCAGTGGCGTTCTCCGCGACCCGATTCGTCACCCACTGATTGCCGCTCGCGGCGATGATCACCAATTCGATGATCGCCGCGACGAAGGCTATGAGGAAACTTCTCGAACGTCGCATACACCCACCGTAGGCACTTGTCCAGTCATCGGGAACCCACCGCGCCGGGGCGTCAGCCAACCGTGACGTCACCATAGAAGGATGACCGACCACGGGGGGCCGACCGGCCCCGCGCCGCCGGAGCCGGACGCCGAGGGTAGGCGTTCGATCTCTCTGCGCGCTCGTCTAGCCGCGCTAGGCGGTCGTATCAGCCGGGCGTGGCGGTGGCAACACGGGCGCCATTGGGATCGCCGGACGGCGATCGTGCTGCTCGCTCTCGCCGGAGCGACTGTGGCCGTCGCGCTGTTCGGAACCGTGCACGAGGCAATTGGACCGGTTCGGGCCGACCTTGCGCTGCGGCCCTCGTTCGGCGGCGGAACAGAGATCGACGTACCCCCGGTCGGCAAGCTCACGATGGACAGTCACTGGGGTCCGCTGCGCATCCGGGCGTCGATTACCGGGATTCGCCTGGATGAGGCCCGGGACACGTTGGGGGGTGGTCTCACCGGAGCACAGCTGGAAAACCAGATCAGCCGGGACGTCCACCACGCGCTCCTCATCCTCGGCCTCAAGACCGCCGCGGCCGCACTGCTGGGAGCCGGCGTAGTCGTGGCGCTGACGTTCCGAAGGTGGCGGCCCATTGCCGCAGGCGCGATCACCGCTGTGCTTGCTTTGCTCATCAGCGGCGGAGTCACCGCGGTCACCTGGAACACCAAAGCGCTCGCCCAGCCCCGGTTCACGGGCTTGCTCGCGTCTGCGCCGGCCCTCATCGGCGATATCCAGGACATCCGCGAGCGCTTCGATTCCTACCGCACGGAACTCGCCAAGATTGTCACCAACGTTTCCAAGCTCTACGACGTTGCCTCATCACTTCCGACCGCACCGCCCAGCGACGCCATCCCGGTGCTGTGGGTCTCGGATATCCACGACAATCCCGAAGCGTTCGACGTCATGGAGAGCTTGGTGACCCAGTTCGGCGTGAAGGCCGTCGTCGACACGGGCGACTTATCTGACCACGGCACCGCCGTGGAGAACGCGCTATACGCGTCAGTGAGTCAGGTGCCCGTGCCGTACATCTACGTGCGTGGCAACCATGACTCGCGCAACGCCACCCAGGCCTACCTGTCGTCGCTGAAGAATGTCCGGGTCCTGGACAACGGCCGCGTCGTTGACGTCGCCGGCATCCGGTGGGCGGGCATCGGAGATCCCCGGTTCACCCCCGACAAGCGAGCCGGCGATGACAACGATTCGCCGGCGACCACGGAATTGCTGACCGAAGCGGGCGTGCGGCTCGCGACGGCCATTCAAGCGGCCGATCCACGGGTCGACGTCGCTCTCGTGCATGAGCCAGCCATGGCGGAGGCGCTCGCCGGCACCGTTCCGCTCGTCCTGGATGGCCACACCCACCATCGCGCGTACCACCAACTGTCGAGCTCAACGCTCGAGTTGACGCAAGGGTCTTCGGGCGGGGCGGGGTTGCGGACCCTCGACAGCGGCAAGCCGTTGCCGCTGGAGTCGTCCATCCTCTACTTCAGTCCAACGACACATCGGCTGATCGCCGTCGATGACGTCACGGTCAGCGGCCTCGGTTTGGAGTCGGTCACTATCCAGCGGCACTCCACGTCGTACTACGCGAAGCTGCCGGAGCCGGAGCCGTCGACCTCGTAGCGACTCTCAGCCGAACCAGGTCGCCCGATCCGCTCATAGACTCCGAGCATGACCGACGAGCAATCTGTACCTGTTCCCGAAGGCTCCCCAGCTCCACCCGGTGCTGAAAGTTCGCCGGCTGAGCCGACTGCACCCAAGACGCCTTCGCATGACATCCCGATATCCGACGAACTCAAAGCGGCGATCGCCCTGAATTGGGATCCGGCACCGCCCGTGCCCCACCCGGCCCGTGCCGACGGAGCACCGTTCACCGCGCGACGCCGGGCGGCCGTGTCGTTGGCCTTTCCGGGCCAGCTCGTCGTCGTTCCGGCCGGGTCGCTGAAGACCCGCGCGAACGACACCGAGTACGCGTTCCGGGCGGCGAGCTCCTTCACGTGGCTGACCGGAGAGACAGTTGCCGACGCGGTCCTCGTGATGACACCGAATCCATTAGGACACGACGCTGTCCTCTACGTACGGGACTACGCGCCTCCTGGGGAGATCGCATACTTCACCAGCCGGCTGCACGGCGCCCTCTGGGTCGGCAACGTGCCAAGTCCAGCCGATACCGCGCGCGTGCTCGATCTGGCCACTCGGCCGTTGGGGGAGCTGGCGCATGACCTGGAGACCTGGCGTGATCGGGATGCTGTCGTCCTGACCGGCTTCGACGCCGGTGTCGACGCGTTGCTTCCCGGCGCGGGCCCGTCCCGGCTCGGTGAGGTGCTCGACGAACTGCGACTGGTGAAGGACGAATGGGAAATCGCCCGGCTCCAGCACGCCTGCAACGCCACCGCGCGCGGATTCGCCGATGTCGTTCGCGAGCTACCCCGGCTCGCGCGTGACGGCGTTCCGCGCGCCGAGCGGTGGCTCGAGGGAACGTTCTGGCGCCGCGCCCGGCTGGAAGGGAATGACGTCGGCTACACGTCGATCCTGGCCAGCGGCGCCCAC
>Ga0081540_1003600_pt1 | contig 12158 bp, 8 predicted proteins | sample TabmetS2T1R1_FD_71024 | JGI IMG/M metagenome (GOLD analysis project Ga0081540, IMG submission 71024) | Tabebuia heterophylla rhizosphere microbial communities from the University of Puerto Rico - S2T1R1 | ecosystem: Host-associated > Plants > Roots > Rhizosphere ...
TGCCAAGGATGGGATAAAAGCCTTGCGAAAGGGGCGAATCCTGGTTTGCGCTGGTGGTGATTTTCAATTTGCCGCCGTCCCAAATGAGCCAGCCCCAGCCGGAGCCGAATTGCTTTGCAGTGGTCTCATTGAACTGCTTCTTGAAGGCTTCGAAGTCGCCGAAATCTTTGCGAATCTGTTCGGCGATGCGGCCTGTAGGTTCACCTCCGCCACTGGGCTTCATGATCGTCCAGAACATCGTGTGGTTAACGTGGCCTCCGCCATTGTTGCGCACTGCGGTACGGACGTCTTCCGGCACGTTGTTCAGGTTGCGCAGCAGGTCTTCAGCAGTATGCTTGGCGAGGTCGGGGTGCTTCTCGATAGCCGCGTTTAAATTCGTGACGTAGGCCTGATGGTGCTTGTCGTGATGAAATTTCATTGTGGCTTCGTCGATGTGTGGTTCGAGAGCGGCATAGTCATACGGTAGGGGTGGGACTTCGTGTGCCAAAGCGTTCCTCCTGGTACTTGTTGAATGTCTTGGGTGTCGCAGCACCCTTTGTCTGCGTTCTCAATCATAAGGGATGCGCGAAGTTAGCGTTTGGGTACACCGGGTTAATTGGAAGAAATTTAATTGTCGATTGACGGAGCAAAATCAGAGACTGCGATACATGACGAATGCATCAACATATCCTCGTGTCGGATGATGGAATGCTTCCGGAAGGCGGCCTGCAATTTCGAATCCGAATTTTTGCCATAAACTTACGGCGCGCTCATTTGTGCTGATGACGATGTTGAATTGCATGGCGCGAAAGCCGCGTGCGCGGGCTCGATCCAGTGAATGCGCACACATGGCGCTGGCGATGCCGCGACCTGCAGCCCACGGCGCGGTTATGTATCCGCAGTTGGCAACGTGACTTCCTCCGCCTTGTTGATTTGCCCGCAGATAATAGCAGCCAACGATTTCACCATCCTGTTCTGCGACGAACGTCTCGTGATTAGATGCATACCAGTACTGAATAGCCTGTTCGCGGCTGAGGTCTCGCGCCAGCGTGTAGGTTTCTCCGGCGCGGACTGTTGGTTCGAGAATCTTCCAGACCGCGTCAGCATCCATCAACGTTGAAGTTCGAATCGTGATCACATCCATCAGAATAGACGCCCCAGCGCAGCCTTAAACGCATCTTGCTGTTTTTCGATACACTGCGAATTGAAGTTGTTTTTGTATGCGCTCGGTATGAGCTGGTTTGAGGTTTGCGGCGCTCCAACTCGTTCGCAAGTGCGCGGCCGAATGGGGCACTGGCATTTCCTTTTAGGGACTAGAGCCCCGGTCCCTGCGGTGTGTCGAGGAACCTTGAAACTGTGCTCAGGGCAGACTTTTGAGTCGTGCCTCTTCAGAGAATCAACCAGGCGGCGGGTAGTATGAGGCCCTTTGCCAACAGAGACTGCTAGAGACTTTCTGCGTTTGGGCCGTTCACGTATAACCCGCAGGCAACTCTTGCGCAATGCCGGCGCTTCCGGAATGCTGGTGCTCGGTGCGCCCGCCATCGGCGCGGCCGAGGGCTTCCAGAACCAGCCGCAACCGCCTCCGGTAAAGCCGGGGCAGGAGCCCAAAACCGAAGCTCAGACAGCGGAGCAGTATCAGCGCGGCACTGGCGTCTTCATCAACCGGCCGCTGACGCAGGTATCGAAACAGGCCGACGCGCTCCTGGACGATCTCGAAGGCCGTGGCTGCGACTTCTTTTACAACGAAGCCAGTCCAAGAACCGGACTCGTACGTGATCGTGCCCCGGCTGTAGGGCGTTCACTGAGCCGCGTAGCCAGCATCGCTGCAACCGGCTTCGGGCTGACCGCGATGTGCATCGCTTCGAAGCGGAATTATCTTCCCAAATTGCAATGCGAACAGCGTGTCGAAAAAACGCTGGCGTTTCTGCTCGAAGATTGCCCTCATGAACATGGATTTCTGTATCACTTCATCGACATGGAGAGCGGGCAGAGAATGTTCGGCAGCGAGCTGTCTTCGATCGATACCGCTTTACTTCTGTGCGGAGTCCTGACCTGCCGGCAGTATTTTTCCGGCAATACGCGGATTGAAGCTCTGGCTACCACCTTCTACCGCCGCATTGATTGGGAATGGATGTTGAATGGCGGCACAACGCTTTCGATGGGCTGGCTGCCGGACCAGGGATTCCTAAAGCATCGCTGGGACATCTATGCCGAGCTGATGACGATGTATCTGCTTGCGATTGGTTCGCCGACGCATCCGGTTGCTGCTGATACCTGGAATGCCCTGCAAAGGCCCTTGGTGCAGTTTGGCGGAATCGACTACATCAGCGGTCTGGCCCCGCTATTTATTCATCAATACGCGCATGCGTGGTGTGACTACCGCGACCAGCGCGATCTGCACACGAACTACTTCACCAACTCAATCGCTGCTACCCGCGTGCACCAGTTGTGGTGCATGACACTCGGCGCGAAGTTCTCGTGGATCGATCAGGATCTGTGGGGGATCTCGGCCTCCGATTCGCGCGAAGGTTATCGCGTCTGGGGTGGTCCGCCCGCGATGGGCCCTCTTGACGGAACGCTTGTACCCTCGGCATCCGCCGGATCGCTGCCTTTTCTGCCCGCAGAGTGTTCGCACGTTCTTCTCAGCATGCGGCAGAAGTATGGAGAAAAGGTCTGGACACGGTATGGCTTTGTCGATGCCTTCAATCCAAAGGCGAACTGGTTCGCGCAGGATATTCTCGGAATCAATCAGGGAATCAGCGTGCTGATGGCGGAGAACCTGCGGTCCGGGTTCGTGTGGGAGCAGTTTATGAAGAATCGCGAAATTGGACATGCCATGCGCGAGGTGCAGTTTCATCCTGATCCCGAGGCCAATACCCAGGTGTTGTGAGAAGAGCGCGCTCGTTTGCCTCCTCTTTGTGTTTCCCCAACGATAAAACGTCACGAAATTACGTAAAACGGTCAGGGAATGAATTGCTTTGCTACCTTTTTCCGCGCCGTTTATCAAAGTGGAGTAAAGTGCTTATTCCGGATATTCACAGGAGAGTGTCGACGCTATGACTGTGTTAGCGCCGCAATATAAGTGGATCGATGGGCAGGGCGTAGCATTTGGATCGCCCGGGCTTGGGCCGCGATGGACCTCGAGCGCCAAAGATGCAGTGGGAACAGCGTATTCGGCGTCGAGCCGTGCATGGTACACGGTGTCGCATGGCATTTTGAACGAAGTCTACTATCCCACCATCGACCGTCCGCAAATCCGCGACATGCAGCTGTTGATCACCGATGGTGAAACCTTCTTTCACGAAGAGCGCCGCGATCTCGATCATGACTTCGAGTATGTCGATTCCGATTCGCTGGCAGTGAAGGTACGCAACCGCGATCCCAACGGCCGCTACACAATCACCAAGATCATCATCAATGATCCCCATTACCCGGTTGTTTTGACGCATGTCTGGATCGAGGGTGACAAGGATCTGCTGGACCGTCTCAAAGTCTACGTGCTGATGTCGCCGCACATCGAAGGTGGCGGCATGGGGAACAATGGCCGCATTATTGAAGTCGCGGGTCATCGCGCAGCCGTCGCATGGAAGAACCATACCTCGATCGCTATGACTGCCGACTGCGGATTCGATCGCGCCAGTTGCGGTTATGTTGGATCGAGCGACGGCTGGCAGGACCTCCGTCACAACTTCCAAATGGACTGGGAGTTTGGCTCCGCACTTGATGGCAATATCTCCATCATGGGCGAAATCAAAGTGCGCCGGGTTCGCGATTTTACGGTGGCTCTGGGATTTGGCGAGGGACATCATGCCGCGCTGTCGGCAGCCATGGGTGCTTTGTCGAAGCCCTTCGAACAGCATTTGAAGCGGTTTATCGAGCAGTGGCATCGGGCAGAGAGCCCACGTGAACTGGCTGCAGGTTCGACAGATAACGGGCGGCTGATGCAGATCAGCCACAACGTTGTGCTGGCGCATGAAGATAAGACTTACGCTGGCGCATTCATAGCTTCAGCTTCCATTCCCTGGGGATACGCCAAAGGCGACGATGATCTGGGTGGCTATCACCTGGTCTGGACGCGCGACATGGTGCAGAGCGCGACCGCCTTGTTGGCCTGCGGCAGAGTGGAAACGGCGCGACGCGCGCTCGTCTATCTGGCTTGTACACAGCGGCCTGACGGTAGTTTCGCTCAGAATTTCTGGATCGACGGGACGCCCTATTGGACTGGGCTGCAGCTCGATGAAGTTGCATTTCCCATCATCCTGGCATGGCGGCTGTGGAAGGTCGACGGCCTTGGCAATTTCGATGTATTCCCCTTCGTTGAGCGGGCAGCAGGATTCCTCGTGCGCTATGCTCCGGTGACGCAGCAGGAGCGCTGGGAGGAATGCGCCGGCTATTCGCCATCCACGCTGGCGGCAGTGATTTCAGGACTGATTTGCGCAGCGGATATTGCCCGGGCGCACTGCGCTCCGGAGTTGGGAAAATTTCTCGAAGAACAGGCTGACTGGATCGAGAGTCATCTGGAAGACTGGACAACTACTAATGATGGTGTCCTCCACCCCGAGGTCAAGCGGCATTACATCCGCATCCGGCCACCGCATTGTGGGGAACCGTTTGCTCCGGTCGGATGCGGTGATGACATGATTCGCATTGCGAACCGTGGAACAGAGGAACAGAGTCAGTTCGAAGCACGCGAAGTGATCGATGGCGGTTTTCTGGAACTGGTGCGATATGGCGTGCGCGCGGCGGATGATCCAGTCATCATTGACTCCTTGAAGGTGGTTGACAAGGTCCTGAAGCGGGATACACCGAAGGGACCCTCCTGGCGTCGCTACAACCACGATGGTTACGGGCAGCGGAAGGATGGCGGTCCTTTCCTGGGCTCCGGTCAGGGACGCGTTTGGCCGCTGCTAACCGGTGAGCGCGCTCACTATGAGCTGGCTGCCGGGAATGATATAAGGCCGCTGATCTCCACGATTGAGCAGTTTGCCTCGGTTGGAGGCATGCTGCCAGAGCAGGTCTGGGATGAGCCGGACAAGAGCGGATTGGTCTTTGGTGGTCCGGCAGGAGCCGCCATGCCGCTGGTCTGGGCCCATGCGGAGTACCTCAAGCTATTGCGTTCCGTGGCCGATGGCAGAGTCTTTGACCGCATCTCGGTCGTGGCAGACCGTTACGCGAATGGCAATCCTAGAGAGAGCCGTATCGAGGTATTTAAGCTGCGGCGGAAAGTGGACCGGATTCCGGCAGGTAAAACTCTGCGGATCACAGCACATGATCGATTCAAAGTTACATGGTCTACCGACGGCTGGAAGACGAACCAGGTCACGGAGAGTTCAACAGTGGGCTATGCAGGCTCTTTTGCAGACATCCCAACCAGTTCAGAGCAGACAGGCGCGGTTTCATTTACTCTTTACTGGATAGCAGAAGACCGGTGGGAAGGGCGCAATTTTGATGTCCGGATCGAAGCCACATCCTGAGCCGAACCAGTTTCGACGGACATCCTAAAACAGGGGAATAAATCTCTGAGCTCACAAGAAAAACAGGGCGCACAATGCTCACCGGCGACCCTGGGTTTTTTGAGTAAGCAGTAATCGAAGCCGAAGACAGATTCCTCGGCTTTTGCTCAACACAGGCTCTTTGGCGATTGTGCCAATGACTCTCGCCCAGGGGCGACAACTTTTGCGATACGTTTCAGCAATCCGCAACATCCTTGGGGCGCGCTTGAGACTTGGAAGCGCACCCTCTACGGGCCGAAAATTTCTTGGAGCGTGAATAAGTTATGAGTGAACTCGACCAGCTTTCCATTAATACACTTCGTTTTCTTGCAGTAGATGCCGTGGATAAGGCTAAGAGCGGCCACCCGGGCGCGCCTCTCGGCGATGCCCCGATCGCCTACCTGCTCTTTCACAAGTACATGCGCCACAATCCCGCAAACTCGCATTGGTCGAACCGCGACCGCTTTGTGCTTTCAAATGGGCACGCTTCGGCTCTCCTCTATGGTGTGCTGCACCTTTCTGGATACAAGGTGAAAATTGAGGACCTGCAGCAGTTCCGGCAGTGGGAGTCGATTACTCCCGGCCATCCGGAGCGGGGCGACACAGACGGCGTTGAAGTCACGACCGGTCCGCTGGGACAGGGGCTTGCTATGGCTGTAGGTCTGGCGATCGCGGAGAAACATCTCGCTGCCGTCTACAACCAGCCAGGTTTCGATATCGTCGATCACTACACCTACGGCATCTGCGGCGATGGCGACCTCATGGAAGGCATCTCGCATGAAGCAGCATCGCTGGCCGGGACTCTCGGACTGGGCAAGCTGATCTTCCTCTATGACGACAATTTGATTTCGCTCGACGGACCGACAGAATTGTCGTTCACCGAGGATGTTGAGAAGCGCTTCGAAGGCTATCACTGGCATGTGCAGAAAGTAGCCGATGGCAACGATCTGGACGCGATCTCAAAGGCAATTGAAGCGGCGAAAGCAGTAAAGGACAAGCCTTCGATCATTGCCGTGCGGACGGTGATTGGCTATGGCAGCCCGATTGCCGGCACGAATAAAGTTCATGGCGAAGCATTGAAGCCGGAAGAGGCAATCGAGACCAAGAAGACCCTCGGCTGGCCGTCCGACAAGTTTTTCTACGTTCCGGAAGAGGCACAGAAGAACTGGGACACGATCAAGGATCGTGGCGCCAAGTACGAGCAGGAGTGGAATGGGCTCTTTGCCGAATACAAGAAGAAGTTTCCGGAACTCGCCGCCGAATACGAGCGCACGCAGGCAGGCAAGCTGAAGGACGGCTGGGAGAAAACAGTGCCTACCTTCTCGACAGAGAAGCCTATCGCAACGCGTAACGCCGGTAACGCCATCATCAATGCCTTCGCGAAAGAAGTGCCAGAGTTTATTGGCGGCGCGGCTGACCTCACGGCATCAACCAAGACGATCCTCAAAGACAGCGGCAACTTCCACGTCGATCCCAAGGGCCGGAACATCTGGTTTGGCGTGCGTGAATTTGGCATGTGCGCAGCGGTGAACGGAATGGCCGCGCACGGTGGCCTGATCCCGTATGGCTCAACCTTCTTCACATTTACCGACTACTGCAAGTCTGCTCTTCGCATGGCTGCGATCATGCACACTCATTCGCTCTTTGTCTTTACGCATGATTCGATTGCACTCGGAGAAGACGGCCCAACGCATCAGCCAATCGAACATCTGATGATGCTGCGCGCGGTGCCGTTTTTGACGGACTTCCGTCCCGCAGATGCCAACGAGACGGCGGCGGTCTGGCGGTTGGCCCTCGAACGCAAGAGCCCGGCATTCATGGCGCTTTCGCGGCAGGATCTTCCCGTCCTTGATCCCGCAAAGCACAGCGTTTACGACGGTGTAAAACACGGTGCGTACATTGTGGAACAAGGTAGTGATTCACCGGACGTTTTGATCGTGGCGACTGGTGCGGAACTGTGGCCATCGTTGGACGCCGCGGCTGCGTTAAAGAAAGAAGGCATCACGACGCGTGTGGTTTCGATGCCGAGCTGGAAGATTTTTGAAGAGCAAAGCGCAGAGTATAAAAACTCGATCTTCCCGGATCACTTGCCCAAGCTGGCAGTCGAAGCAGGCAGTCCGATTGGCTGGTGGAAGTACGTTGGCCGACATGGAGATGTGATCGGGTTGGAGCGCTTTGGTGCTTCGGCTCCCGGCAAAAAGGCTCTGGAAGAATTGGGCTACAGCGTTGGCAACATCACAAATCGCGCGAAAGCACTCGTAGAGCGCGCGAGGAAGTCAGAAGCAGCGCTGGCGGGGAAATAACAAATATGAAGCTGGTGATTGCAGCTGATCACGCTGGCTTTCCGTTGAAGGAAGAAGTGCGTGGATACCTGGAGCGCCTGGGCCATGAGGTCGTCGACCTGGGCGCTTACAATACCGAACCTTCCGACTATCCGGATTTTGCTGAGGCGGTGGGCAAGGCGTTGGCAGCGGGACGGGCAGAGCGGGGCATCCTGATTTGCGGCAGCGGCGTTGGTGTTTGCGTTGCCGCCAATAAGATGCCCGGTGTTCGCGCAAGCATGTGCCACGATACGTATTCCGCGCACCAGGGTGTCGAGCACGACGATATGAATGTGCTGGTGCTCGGTGCGAGGATCATCGGTTCGGCTCTGGCCTTCGATCTCGTTTCGTCATATCTCAATGCGCGCTTCCAGAAGCAGGAAGAGCGCTTCGTACGCAGACTGAACAAAGTAAAAGCAATTGAAGCTCGCAATATGCCGGAAGCGAAGCTCGAGAATCACTCCGTCAGATAGTCAACCCGAACTCAACGAAGCACTGTAGACGCAAATATCTCAGGAGCGGCAATGGCAACCATCACAACGATTTTGTGGGACGTTGGCGGCGTCTTGCTCACCAATGGCTGGGACCATAAGGAGCGCGCTGCAGTGCTTTCGCACTTTGGCGTGGACCGCGATGCATTCGAACAGCGCCATGCAGATCCAAATGACGCCTGGGAAAAGGGTTTGCTGACGGTTGAAGAGTACTTACAGAAGACCCTCTTCTACGAGCCTCGTAATTTCACTGTTGCTGAATTTGTCGAAGCAATGAAGGCGGAATCGAAAGTCCTCGCTGACAGCGCTATCGGAATTCTCGGAACGCTCGCGGCATCTTCGCCCGTATTTCTGGGCATACTGAATAACGAGTCACGCGAGCTGAATGACTATCGCATAGACCAATTCAAGCTGCGCGATTATTTCGACGTTTTCCTGAGCTCCTGCTATGTTGGGTTGCGCAAGCCGGATACTCAGATGTTCAAGCTGGCGCTCAACGTCCTGCAATGTGACCCGGATTCCGTTGCATTTGTAGACGATCGGCCTGGCAACGTGCAGGCGGCGAATGAAGTAGGTATGCATGGAATTCACTATCAGGGCGCGGAGTCATTGAAGGCTGAGTTGGAGCGCTTGGGGGTTTGGTTGGGGACTGAAACAGTATCGCGGGCACGGTAGTTCCCGCTCATTTATCCAGGATGCGGTCCCCGGTTTTGTAATTTGTTCTTTTAGCCTCGGAGAAAGATATGGAACTTGGCATTATCGGATTAGGAAAGATGGGTGGGAATATGGCCGAGCGGCTGCGTGCCGCAGGTCATAAAGTGGTCGGATTTGATTTCAATGCCGATGCGGTAAAAAAGCTCTCAGATGCTGGTTCCACAGGCGTGTCCTCGCTCGAAGACCTGGTAAAGAATCTTTCTGCGCCGCGCGCGGTATGGATCATGGTGCCCTCGGGCGATCCCGTGGATGAGACGATCGCCAAGCTGGAACCTCTGATGCAGAAAGGCGATACTTTCATTGACGGCGGAAATTCGAACTACAAAGATTCGCAACGCCGTCACGCGCAATTGGCGGCCAAAGGATTCAACTTTGTTGATGTCGGTACGTCAGGCGGCGTCTGGGGATTGAAAGAAGGCTACAGCATGATGATCGGTGGCGATAAGGAGCCGGTTGAACGCCTGAGGCCGATCTTTGAAACGCTGGCCCCCGCGAAAGATCAGGGATGGGGACACGTTGGACCTGCTGGTGCCGGACACTTTGTAAAAATGGTGCACAACGGCATCGAGTACGGCATGATGCAGGCATACGCGGAAGGCTTCGCGATCATGCAACACAAGGAGCCGCTGCATCTCGATTTGACTCAGATCGCCGAGATTTGGCGCTACGGCAGTGTGGTGCGGTCGTGGCTGCTGGATCTGACGGCGGATGCACTCAAGAACAATCCAACTCTCGATGGGCTTGAAGCATACGTTGCCGATTCGGGTGAGGGTCGCTGGACCGTCTTTGAAGCAATTGATCTGAACGTATCGGCGCCTGTAATCACCGAGTCGCTGATTCGGCGTATCCGTTCCCGTGAGCAGAACAACTTTACCGACCGCATGCTGGCGATTCAGCGCAATGCTTTCGGCGGTCATGCCGTGAAGAAAGACTAAGAGGAGAAGAGTATGGCAACGACGGAAATTAGGATTGCTCCCGAAGCAGTAGGGGTGGCAACGCAGCGTAGTGAACGTATCGCCGATCCTGGCGTCGTAGTCATCTTTGGCGCGTCAGGTGATTTGACTAAACGCAAGCTCTTGCCGGCGCTCTTTCATCTGGAGCAGCAAGGGCTGCTGCCCGCGGAATTCGCAATTGTCGGTGTCGCGCGGCGCGATTTGAAAAGCACCTTTTCCGCCGATATGAAAGACGGCATTCTCAAGTTCGGCGGCGTCAAACAGGACGATCAAAAGATTGACGAGTTCATCGATAAAGTGGACTACCATGCGATGAACTTCGACGACCCTGCAGGCTATGATGGTCTCAAGGCGCTGCTGGAAAAGATCGACAAAGAGCGGGGAACGGAAGGGAACCGGCTGTTCTACCTCGCTGTCGCACCCGAGTATTTCTCTGACATTATTAACTTCCTGGGCGAGCATGGCATGGCCCATCCGGAGAAAGGCCACGCTCGGGTCATCATCGAGAAACCGTTCGGACACGATCTGAAATCTGCCAGGGAACTGAATGACGAGGTAAACAAGGTTTTCAATGAGGAACAGATCTTCCGCATCGATCACTACCTCGGCAAAGAGACCGTACAGAATATCCTGGTCTTCCGCTTTGCAAACGGAATCTTCGAGCCGATCTGGAATCGCAATTACATCGATCACATCCAGATCACCGCGGCAGAGAGCATCGGCATTGAGGGGCGCGGCCCGTTCTATGAGAAGGCCGGAGCGCTGCGCGACGTGGTGCAGAACCACGTGATGGAATTGCTTTCGTTCGTTGCCATGGAGCCGCCGGTTTCATTCGAAGCAAGCTCAGTACGCGGCGAGAAGGTCAAAGTGTGGCGAGCGATTAAGCCGATTCCTATCGACAACACTGTTCGCGGCCAGTATGCCCTGGGAACTGTGGATGGGCAGCAGGTACAGGGTTATCGTGAAGAAGACCGTGTCGATCCCAGTTCAGCCACAGAGACTTACGCCGCGCTGAAACTTGAAATCGAGAACTGGCGTTGGGCTGGCGTCCCGATTTATCTGCGTGCCGGAAAGCGGATGGCAAAGCGCGTAACCGAGATCACAATCCAATTCAGACAACCGCCGCTGCTGCTTTTTGATCGCCTCGGTGGTCCTTGCAACGAAATTCAGCCAAACTTGCTGACAATGCGCATTCAGCCGGATGAGGGAATTTCGCTCCGTTTCGGCGCCAAGGTGCCGGGCCCCGAAACGAACGTTTGCCCGGTGGTGATGGATTTCCAATATGCCACGGCATTCGGCGTCAATTCGGCCAACGGCTATGAGCGCCTTCTCCTCGATGCGATGCTCGGTGATCAGACATTGTTTGCACACCGTGATGGCGTTGAGGCAACCTGGTCGCTTTACACTCCGGTTCTGGAAGCATGGGCGAAGGCGAAGGCGAAGGAATTCCCGAACTACACCAGCGGTACGTGGGGACCGAAGGCTGCCGATGGCCTGATTGGGCGCGACGGCAGACGCTGGCACAATAGCTGATCTCAGAGGGCGGCACAACGCATGGCGAAGACGATAGCGGTTGAATATCGTGTGTACGATGGGCCGGATGCGCTTGCGCGTGCGGCAGCGGAACATTTTCTGGAGCAGGCGAAAAAAATTGTTGCCGTTAAAGGCAAAGTTCGCATTGCTGTTTCTGGCGGCAGCACGCCAAAACGCACTTTTGAATTGCTGGCGAATCCCAAGGAGAAATTTTTACAGGCGATGCCCTGGGGACAGCTAGAGCTTTTCTTTGTCGACGAGCGCACAGTGCCCCCGACCGACACCGACAGCAACTATCGCATGACGCGCGAAGCAATGCTGAACAGTGTCCCGCTTAAGTCGGAGCAGGTCTTTCGCATCGAGGGCGAACTCAGTCCCGAGGAAGCAGCGGCTCATTATGAGTCGACAATTCGCAATCAATTCAAACTGGAGGGCGCCGAAGTTCCTCGCTTCGATGTGCTTGCCCTCGGAATGGGAGATGATGGCCATACCGCGTCGATCTTTCCGCACACCGCCGCAATTCACGAACTGGGACGCATCGCCTATGCGAACCAGGTCCCACAGAAAGATACATGGCGCGTGACGTTGACATGGCCGGTCATTATCGAGTCTGGTGATGTTTTCTTTCTGATTGGTGGCAAAGACAAGGCTGACCCGTTGCATCGTGTCCTCCAG
>Ga0081540_1003601_pt1 | contig 12157 bp, 6 predicted proteins | sample TabmetS2T1R1_FD_71024 | JGI IMG/M metagenome (GOLD analysis project Ga0081540, IMG submission 71024) | Tabebuia heterophylla rhizosphere microbial communities from the University of Puerto Rico - S2T1R1 | ecosystem: Host-associated > Plants > Roots > Rhizosphere ...
GGGGCGAACGCCCGGCACGCCTATCGATTGTCAGTCGTGTGAGCCCGCTGCAAGCACAGCGCCCGCGTCGCGTTGAATGGCGGCGTAGTGCGCTAGCGAACCTGTCGTCGGGAATGCCGAAAACCGCACAGTCACGAATACCCGAACAGCTTTGAAGCACGCCCTCGATTTCGGCAGGCCGGATGTTCACTCCACCCGAGATTATCATGTCTCGCTTGCGGTCATTGAGGAAAGGCGAGCCGTCGGCATCAGGGGTAGATCGGATATCGGCGCTGAGATTTCGTGACGATTGATCCGAGAGTATGATGCACAAGCTACTGCAATCTCAAACACGAGATGGCATTCCGTTTTTTTGGCGGCTTGCCCAAATGCAAAAATATACTTGTAAGTTCAATATGTTGCGAATGGCTTTGGCGCTGCTCCGTGATCTACGCAGCAAAACAGCACCTACCTCGCCCCCTCTAAACCAAAGTTTACTCGGCGCAGCCACAGCATTATCCCGCGCGACCCACGCACAATAGAAAATTGTCTGCTGAAAAGTAATTCTTACCGCATCAATTCGCGTGTGGAATTCGCTCGTGAGAAGACCTTCTATTATCGTCGCTTCAGGCGTTCGCAGCAATCGCTCTACAGTTACAGCAATTGTTCCGGCGCAGCCGCAGCTCCGATCCGCTAGAACATCACGGTGCCCACATCCAACCGGATGGAGAAAAAAGATGATCTGGAAAAGCATCGTCAACCCCCGTGCGATTGCTGCGCGCTGGTCCGCAATGTCTGGTTTTGCTCACGAGACGGCTGAGGCAGTCTCCGACTTCGCCAGCGTCGTTCACAACCTGGTCATGGACGTACGCGATAGCTACCGGCCCGAGTTGCACTACATGCGTGGCCCCGGCCCGAAATGGCGTGCCAAGCATCAGCCCTGGCTAAGGTTCGATTCTGAAGCTGCTGGGCGGCACCAGCCGTCGCCCGTACATGTACGCGGTCGCAACGCGGCAAACCCCCGATAGCCGGCCGAGGTTACGGATCATGCGCGCTCGCTGGACCCGAGCCTGGATGTTGCTCAGCGCTGCCAGCGGTTGCATCGCATTGCTCGGGCTGGTGGCCATGCTGGGCGGTTCGGCGCATGCCGGCGTCGTCCTCGAGGAACGCAAATTGCCGATGAAGTTCAGCTGGGTCGCTTGCCAGCCGAATTGCCGAGGCTGGGTCAGCGCAGTCGGCATCGTCACCTCGGAGACTCCAAGGGATTTCGATGATTTCGCGCGCGAACATCAGCTCAAGGGCGAAACTGTTGTGCTGGACTCCAGCGGTGGCTCGGTCAACGGCTCGATCGCGCTCGGACGGCGGTTCCGGGAGCTCGGGATGTTGACGACCGTCGGAGTGAGTGTGCTTACCCACAGCGCACGCGGCGAGCGTGCCAACGTGTCACCGGAGGCCTACTGCGAGTCCATGTGCGTCTTTCTGCTGCTGTCGGGCAAGTCGCGCTACGTGCCGGAACAGGCGCGTGTCCGCGTGCATCAGATCTGGATGGGCGACCGCGCTGACAATGCTAGGGCCGCGAGCTACAGCGCAGATGATCTCATGACCGTGGAGCGCGATATCGGACGCCTCGCCAAATACACCTTCGACATGGGCGGCGCGGGTGATCTGTTGGCACTGTCGCTGAACGTGCCGCCGTGGGAAGATTTACATGAACTGTCTCGGGAGGAATTGCGACTGACCAATCTCATCACCACTGACATAATTGCTCAGCTGGGTAGCCGCAACGCAGCGGTAGTCGAGCTGACGCCCAAATCGGTACAGGATCGCTTCGTAAGAAATGTGATTGCGACTGAGACAAATCCAGAGCGGGCGAAATCAACCAGCTCTGGTGAAGCCTTGGGGCGGACGGACGTCGCGAGGACGGCGGCCCCGCCTAGGCAAGAGTAGCGGGTAGTCACTTCGAAGGAGCTATTAAGGCTTGCCAGGCGCGCCAGTTTTTTCGCCACACGCGTTGCGCAGATTCTTCAAAGGAGCCCGCGCCGCAATAAGATGGCGATCGCCCCTTCGCCCGGACCTCTTCAGAGTGCGTCGGCATGTCTCAAACGTGCCAAGACCGCACAAGTAAAGGCAATTCGGGCATTGCTCCTTTGGGTGCTACAGGGTCTAGCTACCCCTTCGGAGCAAAGGAGGTAGGAATGAAAACGTTTGACTTGGTAGTGATTGGATCAGGCACCGCCGCTCAGGTCGCGAGCGCGCGGGTCCGAAAGGCGGGCCGAACCGTTGCGATCGTGGATCACCGTCCGTTCGGCGGAACTTGTGCACTGCGCGGATGTGATCCCAAGAAAATGCTCATCAGTGGTGCCGAGGCCGTTGATGCCGCACAGCGTATGCTGGGCCACGGGGTCGCCGGCGAACTTCGGATCAGGTGGCCCGAACTCATCGCCTTCAAACGCACCTTCACCGACCCAGTGCCCCGAAAGCAGGAGGCCCGTTATGCCGCACAGGGCATTGACATTTTTCACGGCGTCGCGCGGTTCGCGGGCGCTGACACAGTCAACGTGGCAGAACAGGCGCTCAGAGCGCATCACATTCTGATTGCCACTGGCGCACGTCCGGTGCCTCTCCGGATTCCCGGCGCGGAACACATTCTCACCAGCGACCGCTTTCTGGAGCTTGAGAGCGTGCCGCAGCGGATCGTCCTGATTGGCGGCGGTTACATCGCCGCCGAGTTTTCGCACATTGCCGCTCGCGCCGGAGCGCAGGTAACCGTGCTCCAACGTGCCGACCGTATGCTAACGCATTTCGACTCGGACCTTGTTGGTTGGCTGATGGTGAAGTTTGCCGAACTCGGCATTGACGTGCGGACGCAAGCAACGGTCGAACGAATCGAGCAAACGCCGAATGGCTTTCTGGTGCGTACGTATGGGGCTGGTGGAAAGCGCGCCGTGTCAGCCGATCTGGTTGTGCATGCGGCCGGTCGCGAGCCTGATCTGGACGAGTTGGATTTAGCAGCGGGGCACGTCGTCGTCGGCAACGGCCGCCTCGAATTGAACGAGTATTTGCAGAGCTTATCCAATCCTCGGGTCTATGCTGCCGGGGACGCCGCGCGCGCGGGGCCGCCCCTAACGCCCGTATCCGGTCACGACGGCAAGGTCGTCGCTGCCAACATTCTGGAGGGTAACCGTCATAAGCCGGATTATCGGGGCGTGCCGAGCGTAGCCTTCACGGTGCCGCCGATCGCCTCCGTCGGTTTGAACGAGAGCCAGGCGCAGGCGCAAGGATTGAAGTTCAAAGTGAAGTCGGAGAGCACGCCCAGTTGGTTCACCGCGCGCCGTCTCGCGGAACGGGTGTACGGCTACAAAACGCTGGTCGAAGCGGGGACTGGTCGGATCCTCGGAGCCCATATCGTCGGGCCGGAGGCCGACGAGGTAATAAATCTGTTCGCGCTTGCCGTCCGGCACAAGCTGACCGCGCGAGATTTGCAGACGACGATGTTTGCGTATCCGACCGGTGCCTCCGACATCGGATACATGGTCTAATCGCTTTGCCGGGCGACATCCAGAGTATCGAGCACCGGGCAGTCTGGGGTGGCATTGTCGGCATTAATAGCCGTCATCGGAGGTACGGAATCCGAGATCATGGCTTCGTCCGGAACTCGCGGTCGAATGAACATCTGTTACAGCGAAGAGGCTACCTGCGACGGCAGCGCCAACCACGGAAGTCGTTCAACACTGGCTTCTCGGCCCGTTCAGCAATCCTAACGAATTGAGCAAGACCGCAACAATCGCGGCAAGCGGCCCGCAGCGGATTACGGTCAGCATCTGATAACAGCCGTAGCAAGATGACACTTCTGCGATGCGCTCTAGCTGAGCGCATCCCACATCCATGGTATGACCGTCGCCGCTGCTTCCACGCACGAACAACGAGCCCGAATGAACATGGCTCTCGAGCATATGCCACATGATCTCATGGGGCATGGCCATGCCGGGCATCATGCAGCAATGGTTGCAGACTTCAGACGCCGATTCTGGGTTTCGCTCGCATTGACCGTTCCGATCCTTGCGCTTTCACCTACTATCCGGGGAGTTCTCGGATTGGATCAGATCACACGCTTTCCCGGCGACTCCTATGTGCTCTTCGGCCTCTCCACGATCGCATACTGCTATGGCGGCTGGCCGTTCCTATCGGGGCTTGTCGGCGAGGTTCGGAGCCGGCAGCCCGGAATGATGACGCTCATCGGCGTCGCTATCACCGTTGCATTCGTCTATTCCGGCGCCGTGACATTCGGCCTTGAGGGCAAGGTGTTTTTCTGGGAGCTGGCCACTCTTATCGACGTCATGTTGCTCGGGCATTGGATCGAGATGAAATCGGTCGTTGGTGCCTCGCGAGCCCTCGAAAAACTGGTTCAGCTGTTGCCAGCTATGGCCCATCGACTGAGTGTCGATGACAGGACGGAAGATGTGCCTGTCTCAGAGTTGAAGCGCGGAGACCGCGTTATGGTCAGGCCGGGCGAGCGCGTCCCGACTGATGGGATCATCCTGCAGGGCCTGTCAAGTTTTAACGAAGCGATGCTGACCGGCGAGTCGCGTCTTGTCGAGAAGTTCGAGGGCCAGGAGGCGGTTGGCGGAGCGATCAACGGTGAGGGTGCTGTGGTCATCGAAGTGCACAAGACCGGTGACCAAACCTATCTGAGCCAGATCATTGCTCTCGTTAGGCAGGCTCAGGAAACGCGATCGCGGACCCAGGATTTGGCCAATCGGGCTGCGCTGTGGTTGACCTGCATCGCGCTGGCGCTCGGCGCTGCAACGCTCGTATTCTGGCTCGGATATGGCCACGCCTTCGAATTCGCGCTCGAACGAATGGTGACAGTGATGGTGATCACCTGCCCGCACGCCCTCGGTCTGGCGGTGCCGCTGGTCGTGGCCGTCAGCACGCGGCTGTCGGTGCAGAACGGCCTCCTTGTTCGGGATCGCGCCGCCTTTGAGCGTGCACACAATCTGGATGCGGTGCTGTTCGACAAGACGGGCACCTTGACCGAAGGCCGTTTCGGCATATCGGCCGTGGTTGCGTTAACGGACTGGTGTGAAGACGAAATCCTGGCCTGGGCCGCCGGACTTGAAAATCAATCGGAACATCCCATCGCCCAAGGCGTCGTGCGTGACGCCAAGGAGCGCGGGATCAAGTTGAAGTCCACTCAGATGTTCAAAAGCCTGCCGGGACGTGGCGCAGAAGGCATCATCGAAGGACGCAGCGTCAAGGTCGTAAGTCCCGGCTACATTCGGAAGCAAGGACTCACAGTTCAAGACCAGCGGATCGAGAAGCTTGCGGAAAGCGGTAATACGCTGATCTACCTGCTCGTCGACGACAGACTTGTCGGTGCCATCGCCCTTGCCGATGTTATCCGCAGAGAGTCCTTGGAGGCGGTCTCGCGCCTGAAGGAAGCCGGCTTGCACTGCATGATGATTACCGGCGATTCAGCTGAAGTTGCCAAATCGGTCGCCGCGCGCCTTGGGCTCGACGAATACTTCGCTGGAGTTCTGCCGCAACAAAAGGCGGATAAGGTTCGCGAGATCAAGGCGAGCGGCCTGGCGGTTGCAATGACCGGTGACGGCGTCAACGACGCGCCAGCGCTGGTCGCGTCCGACCTCGGCATCGCGATCGGTGCAGGGACGGACGTCGCTATCGAGTCGGCGGACGTCGTGCTCGTGCGCAGCGATCCTCGGGACGTATCTGCCATCCTGGAGCTCTCCCGCGCGACCTATCGCAAGATGGTCCAGAACCTCCTGTGGGCCACCGGCTATAATATTGTTGCCATCCCGCTAGCGGCCGGCGTTGCCTATCCTTGGGGCATCCTTCTTACCCCCGCGGTCGGTGCCGCGCTGATGTCATTGAGCACAATCATCGTCGCTATCAATGCAGAGCTGCTGGCGCGGACGCGAAAGTGATCGTAAGTGACGCGCTAGCGAGCGGGTGCGTCCCATCATACCCACCGGCACGATCGCGGGCGCGCCGTTCTGCGGGCCATCTCTGCTGGAATCCATCTTCAAGCGCAGATTGCGTTGGCACATTCAGGCCCGAGATAGTGGTCCTGCTCAAGAGGTGATCCGCTGCTGAGAGCCACGATGTCGCTCGGAGCTCGAACGACAGACGGCGTCGTGTATCAATGAAGCCAATGGAGGTGCAATGGTTCCTTCGCGTTGTCATTTGCCTTCATTTTGGTCGTTGGCCGGCCGCATAATTGCGGCGATCTTGTTTCGTTTTTTGCTGTTGCTGCGAGCGCTCCGATGACGGCTGTGGTAAGGTATTCCTTAGGAGTACACTGGCCACACGAGGCACGCGAAAGCTTTGCGCCCTTTCTCAGCCAAGTGACGGCCACCGGCCAGACCCCGGAGTCCGGCAGATGAGCGCCTCCTCTCGAGTCCACACCAAGGGAAATGATGGTCCCGAAGTCTTATGGGAGGACAGCGAGCGCGTCTTCTGCCGCGAACGACGTCCCGACGCCGACGGCAACCTCCGAGACGTTTTGATCGTGACGCCCGCCGCGGAGCATCCGACGGCTGCCAGCCTTGATCGACTCGCTCACGAATACGCGTTGAAGGATGAATTGGACGGCGCGTGGGCCGTGCGGCCGCTGGCGCTGATCCGCGAACGTGGTCGAACGATGCTGTTGCTCGAAGACCCCTCTAGCGAGCCGCTCGACCGGTCGCTCGGCGCGCCGATGGAGTTAGGTCACTTTCTACGCCTGGCCATCGCTGTCGTTGCGGCCCTCACGCAACTCCACCGGCGCGGCCTCGTCCACAAGGATCTCAAACCGGCGAATATCCTGGTGAACCGCGCGCGCGCGGAGGTCAGATTCACAGGATTCGGCATCGCATCGCGCCTTCCACGCGAACGGCAAGCGCTCCAACCGCCCGAGACGATCGCCGGCACCCTCGCCTATATGGCGCCCGAACAAACTGGAAGCATGAATCGCTCGATCGATTCCCGCAGCGACTTGTACGCACTCGGCGTCACGCTTTACCAAATGCTCACGGGCGTCTTGCCGTTTACAGCGTCCGATCCCATGGAATGGGTACACTGCCATGTCGCAAGGGGGGCGGTGCCGCCCGCCCAACGGGTAAGGGAGGTGCCTGCCGCCGTCTCAGCGATCATCATGAAATTACTCGCCAAGACAGCCGAGGAGCGGTACCAGACCGCGGCCGGCCTCGAGAGTGATCTCCAACGCTGCCTTACCGCGTGGGAAGCGCAACGCCGGATCGAATTTTTCCCACTCGGCGAAGACGACAAGCCGGACCGGCTCTTGATTCCAGAGAAGTTGTACGGGAGAGAGCGCGAGATTGAGACCTTGCTCGTCTCATTCGACCGCGTCGTCAGTAGCGGCACGCCGGAACTGGTCTTGGTCTCGGGATATGCCGGCATCGGCAAGTCCGCCTTGGTCCAAGAGCTGCATAAAGCTCTGGTCTCGAGTGGCGGGCTCTTTGTTTCGGGGAAATTCGATCAACATAAGCGCGATATGCCCTATGCGGCCCTCGCTCAGGCCTTTCAGGGTCTTATCCGGCACCTTCTCGCAAAGAGCGACGCCGATCTGGCGCCCTGGCGTGACCTCCTCCGCGAAGCGGTGGACCCGCTCGGCCGGCTCATCGTCGATCTTGTTCCCGAACTGCAGTTGATTATCGGCGACCAGCCGCCAGTCCCGGAGGTTCCGCCTCAGGACGCGCAGCGACGCTTCTTACTTGTCTTCCGGCGCTTCATCGGGGTCTTCGCCCGGCCGGACCATCCTCTAGCGCTCTTCCTCGACGACCTGCAGTGGCTCGATGTGGCCACGTTGGACCTGCTCGAGGATCTGTTGATCCGGTCAGACCTGCGACATCTGCTGCTGATCGGCGCCTATCGTTACAATGAGGTCGGTGCGACGCACCCGCTGAGGCAAAAGCTCGACGCAATCCGCCACGCAGAAGTGCGGGTGCGGCAGATCAGGCTGGCGCCCCTCGCCCGTGACGGAGTGGACCAGTTCTTGGCGGATACACTTCGTTGCGAGCCGGCGCGCGTCGCTCCGCTGGCGCAGCTGATGCATGAGAAGACCGGCGGCAATCCGTTTTTCCTGATCCAGTTTCTGTACGCCCTCGCCGAAGAAGAATTGCTTATATTCGATCATGACAAAGCGCAGTGGTGCTGGAATCTCGGTCGTATCCACGCAGAAGGTTACACCGAGAACGTCGCGGACCTTATGATCGCCAAGCTAAGCGGTTTGCCCGACGAGGCGCGAAAGGCTTTGCTGACGCTGGCTTCCCTCGGCAACAGCGCCGAGATTGCGATGCTCTCTCTCGTACATAGAACATCAGAGCAACAGGTCCATGCGCATCTGCAGGAGACAGTTCGTCTTGAGTTGATCGAGCGTTGCGATAGCTCCTACAAGTTTGTGCATGATCGCGTTCAGGAGGCCGCCTATGCGCTGGGACCGGCCGAAGACAAGCCGGCTCTGCATCTTCGCATCGGCATGGCGTTGGCAGAACGCATAACGCCGGACGAGACGAGCGAAAAACTCTACCTCATTGCCAATCAGCTGAACCGCGGCGTGACCGCCGTTATGAGCGAGGTCCAACGCGAGAGGATCATTGCCGTCAATCTTTCTGCTGGCCAGCGAGCGCGGACCGCGGCGGCCTACAATGCGGCCATCGTCTACCTCGAGGTTGCGCGCGAGCTGCTCGGGAACGACGCACATCCGCGCTGCAGCCCAACTGCCTTCGCGGTCGCGTTGCTACGCGCCGAGTGCGAATTCCTAGTGGGCCACCTGGACGTAGCGGAAGCGCAATTACTGGTACTATCCCATAACTGTTCGGACATTCAGGCTAGCGCGGTGGTAGCCAGGCTTCGAGCGCAACTGTACACCGCCGCGCGGAAGCCGGGACGGAGCGTCGAGATCTGTCTCGAGTTCTTGCGTCAGGTCGGTATCGACTGGTGTCCTCATCCAACCCGCAGCCAGGTGGACGAGGATCGCCATCGTCTGCGAAGGCTGGCAGAGAAGGTAACTGACGAGCAACTTCGTGCACTACCGCCAATGAAAGACCCCGATCACCATGCAACGATGGGAGTCTTGGCTGACCTTGTCACGCCCGCTCTTCTTACGGATCGCAACCTAACCGACCTTATGGTACTGGCAGCCGTACGGCTGACGCTGGATCACGGGGTCTGCGCCGACTCTTGTTATCTCCTGTCGACTGCATTCGGCGTCCTTACCAGCAGTTCGACCGATCCGGAACTCGGATTTCGACTATCACGGTTTGGCGCTGCCCTCGCCGACCAACAGCCGTACCTGGGACTGAGCGGGCGGGCACTTTTGCTATTCGGCCTTCATGTGACACCATGGATTCGACCGATCCGGTCCGGAGAGCCATTCATACAGCGCGGCCTTAAAATGTCCCTTGCGATTGGGGATCTCGCCTTCGCTACTTACTCGCAACGCGGTCTGATGGCAGTGCGTCTCTTCTGTGGCGACCCGCTCCCAGAAGTTTGCAAGGACGCCGAACAGACCATAGCGTTCGCGGAAGCATCGGGGATCGATCTGACTGCGGAAATGTCGGCCGCTCAAAGGGATTTGGCGCTCGGCCTTATGGGGCTTGACGAGGAAAAGAGCTCCGAAGTTTCTGAACGTATTGGAGCACATTCGTCGGGAGGCGCGCTGAATGCCTTCTTTCACTATGGCGCTCAAATTCAGCTCAATGTGATCTTCCGGCGCCACGATGTTGCGCTTGAGCTGGCCGAATTCGCAGAGAGACTTACCTGGTGCGCGCGGTCCCATTTTGAGTTCACGGAATACCGATTCTACACGGGGCTCGCCCACGCTGCTGTTTATGACGCATCGCCGCCCGACCGGCGAGAGAGGCACCTCAGCGGCCTTCGCGAGCAGCATCGCAAGCTAACTATTTGGTCCGCGCGCATCCCGGCGAACTTCGCTGCTCGCCAAACACTGCTCTCGGCGGAGATCGCTCGTATTGAAGGCCGCGAACTGGAGGCGGAGCAGCTGTACGAGGAGTCGATCCGGCTGGCCAGGGACGCCGGGTTCGTGCAGATTGAGGCGATTGCCGGAGAGTGTGCCGCCCGGTTCTACGAGGCGCGCGGCCTTCGCACCGTCGTTCTCTCGTATCTGGCGAACGCACGCGATTGTTACTTGCGGTGGGGTGCCGACGCCAAGGTGCGGCAGCTCGACGAGACCTACCCCAACCTCCGGCGAAAGGAACCTGAACTCGGCCCGATGACTACGATCGAAGCGCCTATTGGACACTTGGATCTTGTAACGGTCCTCAAGGTGTCGGAGGCGGTGTCGGGCGAGATCGTGCTGGAGAAGCTCATTGACACGCTATTGCGCATGGCCATCGAGCACGCCGGAGCGGAACGTGGACTACTGATTGTGCCGCGAGGTTCCGATCTGCGGATTCGGGCGGAAGCGACTACCGGCGGCGACTCGGTCACGGTCAATCTCCGTGACTCGCCAATATCCGATACTGAACTGCCGGAGTCACTCGTCCTGTACGCCGCGCGCGTGCAGGAAATCGTCATTCTAGACAATGCCTCAGCGCGCGGCGCGTTTACCGGCGACGAGTACATCCGTCGCAAACGCGCCCGGTCGGTCCTGTGCCTACCACTCATCAAGCAAGCCAAGTCGGTCGCCTTGTTGTATCTCGAAAACAATCTCGCTCCCCGCGTGTTTACGCCCGCGCGGATCGCCGTTCTGAGGTTTCTTGCCTCGGAGGCCGCGACTTCGCTCGATAATGCTCGCCTATACCGCGAGCTTCAAGATCGGGAATCGAAGATCCGTCGTTTGGTCGACTCGAACATTATCGGAATCTACTTCTTCACGCGGAAGGATGGCATCGTCGAGGCCAATGACTTCTTCCTCAAGACCTTGGGATACGACCGAGAGGATCTCATCGCGGGCCGGTTACGCTGGATCGACCTGACACCACCGGAATGGGACGACCGTACCGCGCGCGCACGCCGAGAAATGAGGAGAACCGGGGCTATCCAGCCCTTCGAGAAGGAGTACTTCCGCCGGGACGGCAGCCGCGTGCCAGTACTGATCGGCTCGGTTGCTTTCGATGAGCAACGAGACCAAGGTGTTGCTTTCGTGCTGGACTTGACCGGGCACAAGCGTGCGGAGGCTGAGGCACGCGAGAACGAGCGGCGTTACCGTGAGACGCAGATGGAACTGGCACACGCTAACCGTGTAGCGGTAATGGGGCAGCTTACGGCTGCGATCGCCCACGAGATCAATCAGCCAATCGGGGCTGCGATAACGTATGCCAATGCCGCGTTGTCCTGGCTCCGAGCCCAACCTCCAAATTGGGAGGAGATTCGGCAGGCGCTTGGATTAATCGTCGAAAGCGGCGTACGGGCGGGCGAGGTCATTGATCGGAGCCGGGCTCTCGTGAAAAAAGCGCCACCTCAGATGGATAGAGTCGATATCAACGAAGCAATTCTGGAGGTTCTGGCTCTGGTCCGCGCCGAAATTGCGAAGAATGCGGTTTCAGCGAAAACGCGACTCGCGGAAGGGTTGCCTCCCGTGCGGGGAGATCGCGTCCAGTTGCAGCAAGTCATGCTCAACCTGTGCATCAATGCCATCGAAGCCATGAGCGGAATGGACGAGGGATCACGCGAATTGCTGATAAGCACCGAAAAGACGCAAGCGGATGCAGTGCTCGTCACGGTGCGGGACTCGGGACCCGGGTTTCCTCCTGAAAGCGCAGAGCGACTGTTTGAGTCCTTCTACACCACGAAGGCAGGAGGCCTGGGAATGGGACTGTCAATCTGCCATTCGATTATTGAGGCTCATGAGGGACGGTTATGGGCAACTACTAGCCTGCCCAGTGGCGCCGTATTTCAATTCACACTCCCGGCGTTCACGCAGGACGGCGGCTAACCAGCAAATGGGCTTGGGGCGCGGGAGACTCCTCGCGGGAAGTGCTATGGATCCGCAGAAGGTCGCTTTATCCTGCTGAGTGCATTGTTCAAACAATCGGCGAGGCGTCGCCCCTGCAGGTCAGCCGGCTTGTGAAGGAAGCAGACCGCTCCTGCATTCATAGCCCTCGTTCTTACAGCGTCGTCGGGATAGGCGGTTATGAAAATAATCGGAATGTCGAAGCCGAGATGAGACAGATGCTCCTGTAGCTCGAGGCCGCTC
>Ga0081540_1003602_pt1 | contig 12156 bp, 10 predicted proteins | sample TabmetS2T1R1_FD_71024 | JGI IMG/M metagenome (GOLD analysis project Ga0081540, IMG submission 71024) | Tabebuia heterophylla rhizosphere microbial communities from the University of Puerto Rico - S2T1R1 | ecosystem: Host-associated > Plants > Roots > Rhizosphere ...
GCCGCTTTCCTCAAAGGTCTCGCGAATGGCGGCGATGCGGAAGCTGAGTTCGTCCGCCTCCATCCCCTCCCCGCCGGAATAAAGCGAGGGATCGGCGATGATCTCGTTGTCGCCCTTGTCGACGCTGCCGCCTGGAAACACCAGCGCGCCGGAATTGAAGTCGATCTCATAATGGCGCACCATCATGAAGACCTCGATTTCGTTGCGGCTCTTGCCGTCAACATTCTGCGCAGCAGCATCGCGCAGCAAGAGGATGGTGGATGCCGGACGCGGCTTGACGACTTCAGCCATAACTAGCCCGCCGCGCTCGATTGCGGTTGCAGACTGGCGCGGCGGTCGTAGCGCGCCACCCGCGACAGCAGATAGTCGACTTCCGCCTTCGCAGTCGCCGTGATGGTCGCACCCGGCTTGCGCTGCGTGCTGGAAGAGATGATGCCGCGCTTCTGCAGCACATATTTGCGCACGGACAGACCGGCACCCGGCTGCTGCTCGTAGCGGATCAGCGGCAGATGCGCGTCGAACAGGTCATGCGCCGCATCGCGCTTGCCCTCCTTCGACAGCTTCACCACGTCGATCAGCAGTTCCGGGAAGGCGTAGCCGGTCATCGCGCCGTCGGCGCCGCGCTCCATCTCGAAGTCGAGAAACAGACCGCCATTGCCCACGAGAATGGAGAGTTCGCGCAGCGAGCCGTCCTTCTGGAAATTGCGCAGCGTGGAGATCTTCTCCAGCCCCGGCCAGTCCTCATGCTTGAGCATCACGCAGGACGGATTCTCCATCACGATCTTGCGGATCACGGCGGGCGTGAAGATCACCGACAGCGTCAGCGGATAGTCCTGCAGCACCCAGGGAATGTCCTCGCCGATCGCTTCCTGCGCCTGCTTGAAATAGCCCGTGATTTGGTCGTCGGTGCGCAAGCTCGGCGGCGGCGCGATCATCACGCCGGCCGCGCCCGCATCCATCGAGGCCTTGGCCAGCGAGCGCATCGAGGCAAAGCCCGGCGCGGAAACACCGACGATCACCTGCATGTTCTTGGCGCGCTTGACGAAGCGGACGGCCACCTGCTCGGCCTCATCGGCATCCAGCTTCGGCGCCTCGCCGAGGATACCGAGCACGGTGACGCCATCGCAGCCGACCGAAGCGTAGAAATCGGTCAGCTTGTCGATCGACTTCTCGTCGATGCGGCCATCATCATGGAACGGCGTCGGCGCAATCGCGAAGGTGCCTGCAGCCTTGGCGGTGAGCTTTGTCATATGCCTCTATCCTCTCTTGTCATTCCGGAGCACGGCCGTCAGGCGCACGCCCGGCACGACTTCACTTGAATCTCCGCGCCGACTTCTTGATGTCTTCTTCGGAGAAGAAGATTTCCTTGGCGTGAGTGACGATATCCTCGGCCTTCCAGCCCGTGAACGGCGGCGTCCAGCCTTCCATCTCCATCATCCGCAACTCGCGGACGCCGCGGGGACCGGAGACGCCGAGCACCTTGCCGGTCTGGTCGCCGGAGAGGTCCGAGACCATGTATAGCACGGCCGGCGCGATTCCATCCGGCCCGAGCGCCGCTCCGGGGTTTTCCTTGTAGCGGGGCAGGTCTGCGGTCATGCGGGTCAGCGCGCCCGGGGCCAGCGTCCAGATCCGAATGTTGTATTTGCGGCCCTCGATGGCCAGCACGTTGGACAGGCCCCAGATACCGCCCTTGGCTGCGCCGTAATTGGTCTGGCCGAAATTGCCGATCAGGCCTGAGGTCGAGGACGTGTTGACGATGACGCCACCGCCGTTCTCGCGCATCCATTTGAATACCGGCTGGGTGCAGCAGAATGTGCCTTTCAGATGCACCCTGATTACCCTGTCCCAGTTGGCCTCCTTGGCCTTGGCGAAGGTCTCGTCGAGCAGGATGCCGGCGTTGTTCACCAGGATGTCGGCGCGGCCGAAATTCTTTATGGCGTCATCGAAGACAGACTGGCCCCCGGCGATGGTCGAGATGTCGGCGCCGTTGGCGACCGCGCGGCCGCCATTGGCCTTGATCTCATCCACGACCTTCTGCGCCATCGACTTGTCGGAACCCGAACCGTCGCGCGGGCCGCCGAGATCATTGACCACCACCGCCGCGCCTTCGCTTGCGAACAGCTTTGCGTAGGCTTCACCAAGCCCGCCACCCGCGCCGGTGATCAGCGCCACCTTGCCGTCGAGCAATCCCATTGTCGTTACCTCCCGTATTTTCTTACGCCAGCACGGTCCTGCCGCTTTTAATGACAGTTACGCCCCTGGCTTTCACTTTCGCTTCGAACGAAACCACGTTGCCGTCCTTCCACATTTCCATGGTGACGGTTTCGCCGGGATAGACCGGCGACGAAAAACGCACGGCGTGTTGCTTGAACGCGGATGGATCGTAATCGGCATAGGTTTGCAGCACGCCGCGGCAGGTGATGCCGTAGGTGCACATGCCGTGCAGGATCGGTCGCGGGAAGCCGGCTTTCTTCGCGAACTCGGGATCGCTGTGCAGCGGATTGCGGTCGCCGCACAGGCGATAAACCAGCGCCTGATCCGGGCGCGTCAAAATATCGACCGTCTTGTCCGGCGCGCGCGACGGCATGGTGTGCGCTTCCGGCTGCGCGAGGTTGGGGCCGCCAAAGCCGCCGTCGCCACGGGCGAAGCGCGAAGCGACCAACGTTGCAAGCTTCTCGCCCTTTTCATTCTTCAGAACGGTCTGGTGGCTGATCACCACGCCCTTGTCCTTGCCCTTGTCGTAGACCTCGCGCACCGTTGAATCAGCGGTGATGTGGGCTGCCGTCGATAGCGGTTGGTGGAACGTGATGTCGCGCTCGCCATCCACCACCATCACGCGATTGAGGTTCATTTCGCCGGGACCGGCGCCCCACGCCGCAACCGATGCAAAGGTCGGCACCACCTTCAGCGGACGCGGCGTCAGCGTGCCCTCGTTGACGAAGGCCAGCTCCTTCTCGTCCATCGGATCGGCGCCGAGGCCAATGCCATAGGCGTACAGCATCACCTCGCGATCGGTGTAAGCGTACTTTTGACCGAGGTTCTTGAGGCCCTTCAGCTCTTCATATCTTGCCGACATCTGGCGATTTCCTCCCCGAACTTCTTCTGTACCGGCGCTTATTGATGTGCCCTCTCCCCTTGCGGGAGAGGGCTACACCGCCGCGCGCAACGAACTCATTGGGAGAGGGGTTGCTTCAGCAGACACGGCATCCGCGGAGAGCCCCCCTCTTCCGGCGGCTTCGCCGCCACCTTCCCCCGCAAGGGGGGAAGGTACTTTCCAGGCTAGGCCGGTGTAAAAAACGGCAGCGGCGCGCCGTCGGTCGGCTTGAACACCACCTTCACCTTCTGGCCGATCTTCAGGCTCGAGAGATCGCAGTCGACGATGTTGGTCTGCACCGATGGGCCTTCCTTCAGCGTGACGTAGGCGATCGCGTACGGTCCGGTCGGCGACTTCCGCATCAGGCTGTAGGTGTAGATCGTCGCTTCGCCGGAAGCTTCCTCCCACACCGTCTTGTCGGAGAAGCAGAACGGGCAGATCGAGCGCGGGAAGTAATGCGGCTCGCCGCAGGCGGTGCAGCGCTTGATCATGAACTTGCCGGCCTTGGCCGCTTCCCAGAACGGCGCGGTCTCCGGATTGGTCACCGGGGCATTGTACTTTTTCGTCTCAGCCATCACGCGCGCTCCAGAATGCAGGTTGAGGCGGCGTGACGCACGCCGAGAAGTCCACCAGTGCCGTGCGCGATCGCCAGATCGCAGTTCTTCACCTGCACCTTGGGATGGGCCTCACCGCGCAGCTGCCGCACGGCTTCGAGGATCTTGGTCATGCCGCCGCGGTTGACGGGATGGTTGCTGCAGAGTCCGCCGCCATCGGTGTTGAACGGCAGCTTGCCGACGCCCGAGATCAAATTTCCATCGGCGACGAACTTTCCGCCCTCGCCCTTCTTGCAGAAGCCGAGGTCTTCGAGCTGCATCAGCACCGTGATGGTGAAGCTGTCATAGATCGAGGCGTATTTGATGTCCTTGGGCGTGACACCCGCCTCCTCGAAGGCGCGCGGGCCGGACCACACGCCGGCGGAGTAAGTCAGATCGAGATCCTTGCCGCCGCGCGGGCCCTTCATGGCCTCGCCATGCCCGATCAGCCGCACCAACGGCTTCTTCAGACTTTTCGCGATTTCCGGCGTGGTGACGATCATCGCGCCACCGCCGTCGGAGACGACGCAGCAGTCCATGCGATGCAGCGGATCGGAGATCATCGGCGAGTTCAGGACGTCCTCGACGGTGACGACGTCCTTGAGCATCGCGTGCGGATTATATTGCGCGTGATGGGAGGCCGCGACCTTGATCCAGGCGAGTTGCTCGCTGGTGGTGCCATAGTCGTGCATATGGCGCATGGCACACATGCCGTAGGCATTGTGCGTGGTAGCCCCGTACGCAGATTCGAAATCAGCCTCAGCGCCGGCGGCACGCGGCGGCATCGGGCCCGTGCGCGGTTTGCCCGCCAGCGTGACCAGCGCGATCGAACACTTGCCGGCCGCAATCGCCTCAGCGGCATGGCCGAGATGGATCAGATAGGAGCAGCCGCCGGTCTCGGTGGAGTCCATATGGCGGACTTTGAGACCGAGATAATCGACCATCGGCCAGAGGCCGCCCGGCGCGTCACCGGCAAGGAAATAGCCGTCGATATCGTCCTTGGTGAGCCCGGCATCCTCGAGGGCGCCCTTGGCGACCTCGGCATGGAGCTGGGCGGTGGATTTGTCCGGCGCATGCCGGGTGGGATGTTCATAGATCCCGGCAATGTAAGCCTTGCCCTTGATGGTCAACTGTTTCCCCGCTGGCGTTTCTTCGTATCCAGCGGATTTCTTGGCCTGTACGGGCGGCCTTGGCAAGCGCCGAGATATTCCGCCCGGTGAGACCCCTATGCGCTGGCGGACAATGCTAGGACGACCGATCTCGCAGGCCCGACCAGTTGCCATCAGTCAAATCAGGCTGATCTCTGCGCAAGTCATCGGACGCTCCGGGTGACCAGGGAAAGCTCCCGTCCCGATCGGGCCACACCAATTGAAGGCACTGGAAAGCGTCGCCTCCGTAAAACCATCTGCTCCATCCGAGATGAGCTCGATATTGCTGCGATGAGACCGGAAACAGCAGAGCCGCACCATTGCTGAAGATGTTGTCGCTGTGCTCTCCTACGGGAAAACGTTTGCCTGCCTCAAGCTCGCGATAGACGTGCCAGAACGTATCGTGCGCGATGTCCCGACGGAGCGAAAACACGATCAGTTCGGGTGCCTCGAACTTCAGCCAAAAGCCGGTCGTGTAGGAGAAGCCCGGGCCTTCCGCGTCAGGGGCAACATACGTCCCGAGCCATCCATGCTGGCGGATTTTTTCGACGAAATTCTGCTCGTGCTTGTCCAGCCGCTCAGGCGGCGCGTCCAACGCTGTGAAGATGGTACGCACGCTTTTTGTTCCGGCCTGAATAACTGCCCTACTCCGCCGCCATCTGGCGCGGAGCCGGCGGCGGATTGACGAGGTCGGACGTCAGCTGCTCGTGGCGCGTCTTGGCCTCCTTCACCGCCTTGTCCTTCACCGGGCCGTAGCCGCGGATGCGGTCGGGCAGTGAGAGCAGTTCGACTGCCGTGTCGTGCGTGGCCTGCGACAGCAGGTCGAGCACCTTGGCGACGTCCTTCTCGTAATCCGCGATCAGCTCGCGCTCCAGCTTGCGGTCGGCGCTGTAGCCGAACACGTCGAGCGATGTGCCGCGCAGGAAGCGGAATTTCGCCAGAACGCGGAACACGCGCATCATCCACGACCCGAACGCCCGCTTCTTCGGACGGCCAAGCGCATCGACGCCGCTCGAGAGGATCGGCGGGGCGAGATTGAAGTTGAACTTGAACTCGCCTTCGAACTGGTCGCGCAGCTGTTTCTCGAAGCGGCCGTCGGTATAAAGCCGCGCCACTTCGTACTCGTCCTTGTAGGCGAGCAATTTGGCGTAGTTGATCGCAACCGCGCGCGGCAGCGCATCGCCATAGCCGCCACGGGTCGCGGCATCGCGGACCTGATCGACCAGCTTGCGGTAGCGCTTGGCCAGCCGCGAACTCTGATAGTCCGTCAGCAGGCCCGTGCGATGGGTGATGATCTCATCCAGTGTCATCGATTCCAGCGTCTTCGCCGGAACGACATCGTCGTGGTCCTTCATCATCTCCTTGAGCCGCGCCGGGTCGGCGGCGGCGAGCCGGCCGAGCTGGAAGCCCTGCGTGTTCATCTTGATCGCGACGCCATTGACCTCGATCGCCTGCTCGATCGCCTTCGCCGAGAGCGGCAGCAGGCCGCGCTGATAGGCATAGCCGAGCATCATGATGTTGGTGGCGATGGAGTCGCCCAGCAGCGCTTCGGCCGGCGTGGTGAAATCGAAGAACGAGGATTCCTTGCGCAGCTCGGTCTCCAGCACCGAGTTGAGCTTGCGGGTCTGGAAATTGAAGTCGCGGTTGAGGATGAAATCCGCGGTCGGGATGACGTGGCTGTTGATGATGCCCACCGTGCGGGTGGCTTCGCAGAGCGTGATGGTGTCCTTTGACACCGCCACAACTTCGTCGGCCGCGAGCACGAGATCGGCGGTGCCGGTGACGATGCGCGAACAGGTGACGTCAGCCGTATGTTCCGAAAGCCGGACATGGCTGAGCACCGCGCCGCCCTTCTGCGCAAGGCCCGACATGTCGAGGATCATGCTGGCCTTGCCCTCGATATGGGCGGCCATGCCGAGCAGCGCGCCGATGGTCAAGACACCGGTGCCACCGACGCCGCCGACGGCGATGTTGTAGGGCCGGTCGAGCGACGGCCGCGTGGCCGGCTCCGGCAGTTCGCCGATGCTGCCGAGGTCCGGCGGCGCGCGATGCCGCAGCTTGCCACCGTCGACCGTGACGAAGGACGGGCAGAATCCCTTCAGGCAGGAATAGTCCTTGTTGCAGGTCGACTGGTTGATGGTGCGCTTGCGCCCCAACTCCGTCTCCAGCGGTTCGACCGAGATGCAGTTCGACTGCACCGAGCAGTCGCCGCAACCTTCGCACACGGCCGGATTGATCAGCACGCGGCGCGCCGGGTCTTCCATCAGGCCGCGCTTGCGGCGGCGGCGCTTTTCGGCGGCGCAGGTCTGCACGAAAACGATGGCCGAGGTGCCCTTGAGCTCGCGGCACTCCTTCATGACCGCGTCGAGTTCGTCGCGGTGGCGCGTGATGACGCCGGGCGCGATGTCGGACGCTGGATAGAGGTGCGGATTCTCCGAGACGAGATAAATATTCCGGATACCCTCGGCGTGCATCTGGAAGGTGATCTGCTGCGGCGACAACTCGCCGTCGACATGCTGGCCGCCGGTCATCGCGGTCGCGTCGTTATACAGCAGCTTGTAGGTGATGTTGGCGCCGGAGGCGACCGCCTGGCGGATCGCCAGCGAGCCGGAGTGGAAATAGGTGCCGTCACCGAGATTGGCGAAGACATGCGGCTCCTTGGTGAAGGGCGCGACGCCTACCCACGGCACGCCCTCGCCTCCCATGTGGGTATAGGTCTCGGTGTTGCGGTCCATCCACAGCGCCATGAAGTGGCAGCCGATGCCGGCAAAGGCGCGGCTGCCTTCCGGCACCTTGGTCGAGGTGTTGTGCGGACAGCCGGAACAGAAATACGGCGTGCGGGTGACGGGGGCAACGGCCTGCATCTGGGTCGCCTGCCGGCCATTGAACCAGTCGGCCTTGGCGCGGAGCATTTCGGCGATTTCGGGATTGAGATTAAGTCGAAGCAGGCGTTCGGTGAGCGAGCTTGCAAGCGAGGCGACGCTAAGCTCGGCCGCAAAGGTGAGAAAGCGCTTGTCGTGGTCGTCCATCTTGCCGACGATGCGCGGCCGCACGTCGTCGCGCCAGTTGAACAGCTCCTGCTTGACCTGGTTCTCGACGATCTCGCGCCGTTCCTCGATGATGAAAATCTCTTCGAGGCCAACAGCGAATTGCCGCACGCCTTCCGGCTCCAGCGGCCAGGGCATGCCGATCTTGTACAGGCGCAGACCGATCTTGGCGGCGATCTCCTCGGTGATCCCAAGTTCCCGCAGCGCCTGTCGGATGTCCTCATAGCTCTTGCCGGATGCCATGATGCCGTAGCGGGCGTTCGGCGAATCCATGGTGATGCGGTTGATCTTGTTGGCGCGGGCAAAGGCGATGGCCGCATAGCCCTTGTAGTCCTGCAGCCGCAGGTCCTGCAGATAACGATCGTCGGGCCAGCGCATGTTGAGGCCGCCCGGTGGCATCTCGAAGTCGGGCGGGATGATAAACGGCTTCATCTCGTCGGTGAGGTCGATCTCGGCCGTGGTCTCCACGGTCTCGGTGATCACCTTCATGCCGACCCAGCAACCGGAGTAGCGCGACATCGCGATACCCAAAAGGCCCATCTCGATCATTTCGTGGATACTGGAGGGATAGAGGTAGGGCATCAGCGCGGAGATGAAGGCATGGTCGGACTGATGCGGGACGGTGGAGGACTTTGCGCCGTGGTCGTCGCCGGCAAGCACCAGCACGCCGCCATTTTTCGCCGAGCCGGCCGTATTGGCGTGGCGGAACACATCGCCGCAGCGGTCGACGCCGGGGCCCTTGCCGTACCAGATGCCGACCACGCCATCATATTGCGCGCCGGGCGACAGGCTGAGCTGCTGCGAGCCCCAGATTGCGGTCGCCGCCAGATCCTCGTTCACGCCGGGCTGGAACTTGATGTTGTACTGTTCGAGGTGCTTTCGGGCCGCGAAAAGCTGCTGGTCGTAGCCGCCAAGGGGGGAGCCGCGGTAGCCGGAGATGAAGCCCGCGGTATTCAGGCCCATCGCCCGGTCACGCCGGATCTGGGCCATGGGCAGGCGGACTAGCGCCTGGATACCGGTCAAAAAGACATGGCCGGTCCCTTGGGTGTATTTCTGGTCGAGACTGATCGGACCCTGGTTGATTCCCATTGGTGCCCTCGTAAGCCTTGGTCGCGACGACTGATTTTAGCTAGTCATCCGTGGCAGTTAGAACCAGTCTATGTCGGTTTTTTCATCCGGCGCAGCACAAATCTCGGCCAGAAAGCCACCCCGGCGAAAATCGCAATTTCGTGCCGGCAGGCTTGGCGGGCCATTTCAATTTGTGTCGTGCAAAGGGGTTGGCGCGAAACGGCATGACGCATCTATAATGCGCCGGACAGGGGGAAGGATGCAGAAGACCGGCCTGAGCCTCGCAACGATTCTGGTCGTCCTCGTTTTGTGCGGTGCATTCCGCAGCGAGGCAGCCGAGCCGTCGGAGGAGATTATCGCCCGCGGCCAGGCGCTGGTGGTGGCCGGCGATTGCGCGAACTGCCATACCGCCGACCCCGCAAAGCCCTTTGCCGGTGGCAAGCGGATCCCGACTCCGTTCGGCGGCGTCTATGCACCCAACCTGACGCCGGACCGCGAAACCGGGATCGGCAATTGGGGCGACGCGGACTTCCTGCAGGCGCTTCGCCACGGCATTTCGCCCGGCGGCTCGCGTTACTACCCGGCCTTCCCCTACCCGTATTTCACCAGGCTGATCCGCGACGACATTGTGGCGATCCGCGCCTATCTCGGAACGCTCGAGCCGGTGCGGAAGGAGACGCCGCCGCCCGAGTTGTTGTTTCCCTTCAACTTCCGCGTGGTGATGCGGATCTGGAACTGGATGTACCTCGAGCCGGGCATCATCATGCCGGACCAGTCGAAGGGCACCGCGTGGAATCGCGGCCGCTACCTCGTCGAGGCCCTCGGCCACTGCGGCGCATGCCATACGCCGAAGAACTGGCTGGGCGCCGACAAGCGCGACCAGGCGCTCGGCGGCGGCCGTGTCGACGGCATGTTCGCGCCCCGGCTGGATGGCGCCGCGCGCAGCGGGCTGAAGTCGTGGAGCGCCGACGACATCGCCGAATATCTGCAGAGCGGGCGGAACGTGAAGAGCCACGCGGGGCAATTGATGTCCGAGGTCGTCCTCAACTCGACCTCGAAGATGAGCGATGGTGACGTGCGCGCCATCGCCGAATATCTGAAGTCCCTCCCCGCCGGCGCGCCGGAGGCGGCGGTTACCCCGCCCTCGCCGGCGCAGATGGCTGGTGGCGAGAAGGTCTATCGCAGCGCCTGCATCGCCTGCCATGAGGCGGATGGATCCAGCGCGCCGCGGATCTACCCGCCACTACCCGCCAATGCCAATTTGCAGTCCGCCGATCCTCTCAGCACCATCCGCATCATCCTCGATGGCGCCGATAGCATCACGACGCCGCGCGCGCCGAACAAGGGGTCGATGCCGGCTTATGCTGCGAAACTCTCCGATCAGGAGATCGCCGATGTGACGACCTACATCCGCAACACCTGGGGCAATGCCGCATCGTCGGTGACGGCGGCGGAGGTCGCCAAGGCGCGGCGGCGCTAGTTCTTGTCGCCGCCGAGTTGCTTGTCCTCGCTGAACACGAATTTCGGCATCTCCCATTTGTAGCGGATTGCGAGCAGGCGCAGGGAAAGGCCGAGCACGAAGGTAAGCGCGGTCCAGAGTTCGTCATTCACCTTCAAGCCGAAGGCGGTAGCATAAAACAGTCCTGTCACGACGGAGACGCTGGCGTAGAGTTCCGAGCGAAACAGCAGCGGCACCTCGTTGCAGAGGATGTCGCGCAGCACGCCGCCCGCACATCCCGTGATCATGCCGGCGACAATGACGATCGGCAGCGAGGCATTCATCTGCCAGGCGACGTCGCAGCCGGCCATGGTGAAGACGACGAGCCCGATCGCGTCCAGCACCAGGAATGCGGCGTTAAGCCGGTGCACCAGCCGCGCAATCGGAATGGTGAGCAGCGCCGCAATCGAGATCATCCCGAGCAGCCACGGCCGTTCCACCCACACCAGCGGATAATGTCCGAGCAAGACGTCGCGGATGGTGCCGCCGCCGAGCGCGGTAATGCAGCTCAGCATGCACACGCCCACCCAATCCATGCTGCGCCGTCCCGCGGCAAGCGCAGCGGTCATGGCTTGCGCGGCAATCGCCACCAGTGACAGGCCATGCAGCACGAAATCGCTTGCCGGCAGGCTCCACATCGATTCGCTCCGGTTGGTCACCGCGGAACTTAGGCCGCAGGTTCCACCATGAACAGGGCGCAATGAACGCAGAGGGTTCCCCGGAACATCCATGGCTGCTGGAGGTTGTCTTCAGGCAAGATGGAGGAACCCGATCATGGCTTACCAACCCACTGATCCCTATCGCGCACCGCTGTCGGAGGAAGAGATCGCTCGGCAGGCGCGATTGAATAGTCTCGACAATGAGATCCAGCCCGATCCGATGCTCGATGAGGGCGGACCGAGCGGAGCCAAGGTTGCGATGTTTGCGGTCGCCATCGCCGTGGTGCTGGGCGCCCTGTTCTACGGGCTGAACAACACCAGCGTGAACCAGGCCGGCACCGATCAGGGCGCGCGGACCGCTCAGACGGAGCGGACCAATCCGTCCGCGCCTCCGGGCATGCGTGACGTGACGCCGAAGTCGAACAGCCAGCCTGGCATGACCACCGGCGCGGCCCCGGCCCAGCCGGCACCGCCTCGGACCGATAATCCGGGAGCGAAGTAATCCAGCGTAACGAGTAAGCAGCGAGAGTAACTGCGCCGCGGGCCCGATGCCCGCGGCGCTTTTTGCTTACTGGAACATCTTGTTCAATTCGCCGCCGGGATATCCGTTGGCGAACTCCGAGAAGGTTCCCTTCTCCGCCATTCCCTTTGACGCCTTCATGAATCCGGCCCACGCCATCCGCGCCAGCGAGCCGCCGACGCTGATACGGCGCACGCCAAGCGCGCCGATATCCGCAAGCGAACCTGCGGCGCCAACGAGGAGATTGACGGGCTTTGGATGCACCGCCTTCACGACCGTCGAAATCTCTTCCGGCGTCGAAATGCCCGGCGCATAGAGGCAGTCCGCGCCGGCTTCGGCATAAGCCGTCAGCCGGTCGATCACGAGGTTCATGTCCTTCACGCCGCGCAGGAACGCCTCGCAGCGACCGGTGAGCAGGACGCCGGACTTGTCGGCGTCGATCGCCTTGCGCGCGGCCTTGATGCGCTCGACCGCCAGCGCGCGATCGAACAGCGGCTTTGCACTGTCGCCCGTATAATCCTCGATCGAG
>Ga0081540_1003603_pt1 | contig 12154 bp, 12 predicted proteins | sample TabmetS2T1R1_FD_71024 | JGI IMG/M metagenome (GOLD analysis project Ga0081540, IMG submission 71024) | Tabebuia heterophylla rhizosphere microbial communities from the University of Puerto Rico - S2T1R1 | ecosystem: Host-associated > Plants > Roots > Rhizosphere ...
CAGATTGTGCGAGGCCGAGATCATGACGCCGAGATCGGCGCGCATCGACTTGGTCAGCATCGCGACCGCCGGCGTCGGCATCGGGCCGAGCAGCAGCACGTCCATGCCGACCGAGGTGAAGCCCGCGACCATGGCGTATTCGATCATGTAGCCGGACAGCCGCGTGTCCTTGCCGATGACGACGCGATGGCGATGCTCGCCGCGCTGAAACACGAGGCCAGCCGCCTGCCCCACCTTGAGCGCAAGCTCAGGCGTGATCAGCCCGTTGGCGCGGCCGCGGATGCCGTCGGTACCGAAATATTTGCGGCTCATAAAACCCCCCGGCGCATTGCGAGGGCCCGCCCCCCGGCAGGAAGGCCTCGAATGCCCGCTTTGATAGCGTGCACGGGGTTATAATCCCTGTGCCGCTAAAATGGCTTCAAAAAATATGATGAATCGTTACCGCATGGGCAATCCCCAATTGCGGACTAATCCTTTGTTTATACATGAATTATTGCTACGACGGGAACCCGGCGCGGTGCCGTTCAGTCGCTTCGCTTGACGTGGTGGTCAGCCTTTGAGGGCGGCGGCTGGGTGACGTTGACGGGGTCGGAGCCGGGAAAAGTTTCCTCCAGCCCCTCCTCCAGGGCTTCTTCCAGATGGCGCTTCTCGGCTTCGTCGACCGGTTTCTTGGCTGTTCGGGTCATGGCGACACTCCCGGTCCTTACGGTTCCGCCCGGATTTGGCGGAGGGCTCAAGCATGCTAGATGACGTCGAAAGCCGACAAGACAAGAAGGGCCGGGAATGTCCATGAAGCATGTCACCTGCATCGAAGATTTGCGCCAGCTGCACAAGCAACGCGTGCCGAAGGCGTTCTTCGACTATGCCGACCGCGGCTCCTATACCGAGAGCACGCTGCGCGCCAATTCGGAAGATCTGCAGCAGATCAAGTTCCGCCAGCGCATCCTGGTCGACATTTCCAAGCGCGACCTTTCCACCACCATCCTCGGCGAGCCGGCCGCGATGCCGCTGATCCTCGCGCCGGTCGGCCTGCTCGGCATGCAGCATGGCGACGGCGAGATTCACGCCTGCCGCGCAGCCCAAGCCGTCGGCATTCCGTTCACGCAGAGCACGATGTCGATCTGCTCGATCGAGGATATTGCGGCCGCCGTCGACAAGCCGTTCTGGTTCCAGCTCTACTTCATGAAGGACCGCGGCTTCATGAAGTCGCTGCTCGAGCGTGCCATCGCTGCCAAATGCAGCGCGCTGGTGCTGACGGTCGACCTGCAATTGATCGGCCAGCGCCACCAGGACATCAAGAACGGCATGACGGTGCCGCCGGAATGGTCGCTGTCGAAGCTGATCGATTTCGCGACAAAGCCAGCGTGGGTCGCGGGGGTGCTGCGCGGCAAGCGCCGCACCTTCGGGAACCTCGCCGGACATCTGAAGGTCGCTGAGGACATCACTAAATTGTCCGAATGGACCAATTCCCAGTTCGACACCACGCTGACTTGGAAGGAAATTGACTGGATCCGCAACATCTGGCCGGGCAAGCTGGTCCTGAAGGGCATCCTGGACATCGAGGACGCGGAGCTTGCGGCCAAGACTGGCGCGCAGGCGATCGTCGTCTCCAATCATGGCGGTCGCCAGCTCGACGGCGCGCCGTCGTCGATCGAAGTGCTGCCGGAAATTGCGGATACCGTCGGCTCGCAGATGGAGATCATGTTCGACGGCGGCATCCGCACCGGCATGGACATCATGCGCGCGCTCGCGCTCGGGGCAAAGAGCTGCATGATCGGGCGTGCCTATGCGTATGGGCTGGGCGCTGCGGGCCAAGAGGGGGTGGCAAAGGCGATTGACCTCCTCGCCAAGGAGCTCACCACGACGATGGGGCTGTGCGGCATCAACAAAATTTCCGAAATCGACGATCGCGTGCTGGCGACGTAGCTCCTTCCCTTCTCCCCTTGTGGGAGAAGGTGGCGCGCGCAGCGCGACGGATGAGGGGTCTCTATCGGCGCACACCTGCGTCTCAATGAGAGGTCTCGATCCGCGGAGCCAAACCCCTCACCCCGCTTCGCTGCGCGAAGCGACCTTCTCCCACAAGGGGAGAGGGTTTTCGTCGCTCGCGACGACCTGGAAACATGCGCTCCCATTCGCGAATCCGCCCTCGAGCGGCCATTGCAGGAGCCAGGATTTGCTACTTAAAATGACCGGGCGCGTGACCGGTCCCTGACACACAGTCGCGGTTCCCGGGCCCAAGTGTAATCAAGATTCCTCCGCTTTTGGACCTCGATAGCAGGGTAACGATCGACCACACTATTGAGGATGCATCATCTAATGCCAATTAAAGACGGTTTCGATCCGACTCATCCTTTGCCTCGGTTTCTCGCTGATCCCGCTGAGCGGGGGATTCGTAGCGTTCCTGGCGGAGCCGTTGGCACGTCACGAGCCTTGCGGGCGGGTATCTTGATTGCAGCCGCCACAGCGACCGGTTTCGCGGTGCTGGCGACGGGAAATCCAATGGGGCTCCTTGCGGAGATGTCGGCTTCGCTGGTCGGCAATTCGACGCCTCAGCCGAGGCCAGAAATTCAATCTGCCGCCGAAGCGCCAGCATTGGTTCCGTCTACCGCGGACGCCCAGGCCTTGCCGCCGACCACGAACGACGCGCCGGTTCGCGCCGAAATTGCCGTATCGGAGCCGGCCGGTCAGGATCAGACGGAAAAGACCGAGTCATCCGAGAACCTGTTTAGGCAATTCCAGGCCTGGGCGGCGGAGCAAGATGCGCAGGCGCAAGGCGGGTCTGTACAGCCCGTTCAAGATACCCCGGTACAAATCATGCAAGAAGAGGTTCGAGCACCTTCTGCGAATGTTCGAACACCGAATTCGCAGGTGCAAAAGCGCCGACAAGTTCAGAACGCACGGGCAGAGGTCCGCACGCAAAACCTTCGAAGACAAGCCCGGCGAGCGCAAGATCCACGCGCAGAACGTCCGCCGATACAGGATGCCCGGGCACAGGACCAGTCCGCGCAAAATGCGCAAGTGCCGTCCTTTCTGCCGCCAATCTTCGGGCAGCGCAACTAACGTCCGCCGAGGCCATGGGTTGACGTTACCCGCCTATTCGATCACCTCGTCGACGCACGCGAGCAGCGTCTCGCGAATCTGAAGCCCGCGCGAGTCCTCCAAGGGCCGGAGCGAACGTCGTCGCGTCTGCCGGTCGCACACCGCCTTTAGAGCCCGGAATCCGGACTTGACATTTAATAACTATAGAAATAGTAACAATTATGACTATTACAAAAGAGAGAATTCCGGCGGATCGGTCGTCCCGCATCGTCGCGGAGCCGGCACCTCCACCCTATCGTCGCGTTCCGGCCTACCTGATCCGTCGGCTGCAGATGATTTCGACCGCCATTGTTGCGGAAGAATTCGAAGATGAGGACATGCCGGTGTCGCAGTGGGCTGTGCTTACCATCATCGAAAGCAATCCCGAGATCGATCAGAGCCGCCTTGCCGAAGTCGTCTCCATCGACAAAACGAATACCGGTCGTTTGGTCGATGCGCTCGAAGCGAAGGGCCTCGTTGAACGGCGGCCCAATGATTCGGATCGGCGGGTATGGATGCTTCGCTGCACCCCGCTTGGGCACAAGACCCGAAAACGGTTACGTCCGCGAGCACTCGCTACTCAGGAAAGGCTGCTGTCGTGCCTCGAACCGGCACAGCGCGAACTCTTCATCGATTTGATGTCGCGTGTGGTCATGGCGAATGAAAAATATGTCCGTCCCGGAGCCGGCCGTCGAAAACCAAAATCGCGCTAAAACACAGGCCTCTGAAGGAGAATGCCATGCGCATTTGCAGTCGCTCCGTCGCTGTCATTGGTCTTCTCCTGGGCGCCCTCTTTTGCTCAACCTCTGCTGTGGTTGCCGGCGACTGGCCGCAGCGCACCGTCCGTTTGATTCTACCCGTGCCAGCGGGTGCCGCCGCGGATTTCAGCGCCCGGCTCTTTGCGGAGCGATTGTCCCAACGCTGGAGACAGCCCGTGATCGTGGAAAATCGACCTGGCGCCGACGGGGTGATCGGAGTCTCTGCCTTTCTCGGCACCGACGACGATCATACACTGCTGCATGCAATCTCGGCCGTGTATACCGTCCATCCGATTACGCAACAGAAGCTGCCCTATGATCCGGTTCGTGATCTGGTGCCGATTTCGCCAACTTCGGACGTTGTCCTTGCCATAGCGGCCTCCGAAAAAAATTCGATCCGATCGCTCGATGATCTGGTTCGAACGGCTCGCGCTCAACCGGGCAAGCTGAACTGGGCCGCTTCTTCTGGTCTTCCGCCCTTCGTTGTGGGCGGGTTCTTGAAGAATTCGAAACTGGATCTCGCTTTTGTTTCGTATCGCGACCTTGCCCCTGCTCTGCAGGATCTTGGCGAGGGTCGCATAGATGTATTCGCTCATGCGCTGGGTGTGATCATGCCGCTGGTGCAGTCGGGCAGGGCGCGGCTCCTTGCCGTTGCGTGCGAGGCTCGCGTGCCGCTTGTTCCTGACGTGCCGACCGTAATCGAAGCCGGATTCCCCGAGCTTCGAATGGACGGCGTGGTGGGATTTTACGGCAAACGCGGGATGCCCGATGCGTTGCGTGAGCGGATTGCATCCGATGTGCGAGCCATCGCGAGCGATCCCGGCATTCGCGACAGACTGGCCGCCGTCGGACAGACCGCTCGACCAAGCACCGCGGCCGAGTTCGCCGCCTTGCTGGATCAATACCGTCAACGCCTTGCCGATCTCGCGAAAGCAATCGATTTTAGAGCGACCCAGTAATCGACTGGATTTTTTCATGGAGGCCCGTCAAGTGACATCCGACCCACGGCTGGGATTGCTCGGCCTGATCAATGGTTTTCAGATCACGCAGGCAATCCATGTCGCCTCAACTCTGCGAGTAGCCGACCATCTGAATGGCGGGGCTCGCTCGGTCGGCGAACTCGCTGGCCTGACAAAAAGCCACCCCGACGCACTGTACCGGCTGTTGCGCGCGCTCGCCGCAGTAGGCGTTTTCCAGGAGGAGGAGGGCCGGAAGTTTGCACTCACTCCGATGGGTGATTGTTTGCGTACAGAATCCACGACGCCGCTCGGCGCGTGGGCGGAAGTCGTCGGCAGTCCCTATTTCTGGCAAACGTGGGGCCATCTGCTGCACAGCGTCCAGACCGGTGAGAACGCCTTTCAAGATCTGAATGGCAAGGACGTGTGGCAATTCCGCGCCGAGCATCCCGAATATGGCGCAACGTTCGATCGGGCGATGACGCAGCTCTCACGCGGCAACGCCGAAGCGGTGATCCGCGCCTATGATTTCTCCCCGTTTCGCCACATCGTGGACGTAGGCGGCGGGCAAGGCTTGCTGCTGGCCGCGATCCTGCGTGCCCACGCTCACATGCGCGGCACGCTGTACGATCAGCCGGGCGTCGTGGCGGGAGCCAAGGCCGTATTGGCGGAACGCGGCGTCATCGACCGCTGCGATATCGTGGGCGGAAGCTTCTTCGAAGCGGTCCCTGAAGGCGCCGATGCCTATCTGATGCGGGTGGTCATTCACGATTGGGAAGACGATGAAGCCATCGCCATCCTGAAAGTATGCCGACGCGCGATGCGGGAAACCGCAAGATTGCTTCTCATCGAACGGCTCATCGCGCCGGCGAACGAAATGCCGGCAGCCAAGTTCGGCGATCTGAATATGATGGTCTTGCCCGGTGGGAGAGAGCGAACGCGCGAGGAATTTTCAGACCTGTTTGCCAGATCCGGCTTCGAGTTGACGCGCGCTTTTCCGGCAGGTCTCCACAATGTGATTGAAGCTCGACCGCGCTAAGCCTCGCGGATGATCGTCTATCCCGCCGGGTGGGAAGAACACCTTGAAATGAGAGTTAGGCTTTCCGCTGCTACTGAACGACGAATAGCCGCCAGTCTCCTGGCACGCCCTTGAGATTGTGCGCGCCTCGATCCGCGAACTGGAGCCCGGAGCCCGCAACCAGATCCTTGACCGTGCTCGAAACCAGTACTTCGTCCGACTCCGCCAAGGCAGCGACGCGGGCGGCGATATGTACGGCGATGCCGCCGATATCGTCCTCGATGAGTTCACACTCCCCGGTGTGCAATCCAGTGCGAACCTGCAGTCCGAGCGAACGTATCTTCTCGCGCATGGAGCACGCGCATCTTATCGCCCGCGCCGGCCCGTCGAAGGTGGCGAGCAGACCGTCACCCGCGGTACGCACCTCGTGGCCGCGGAACGTGTTCAACTCCCTGCGCAACAGCGCATAAAAGTTGCCGAGCAGCTCGCGCCAGCGCGCATCTCCGACTTCGGCAGCACGTCGGGTCGAACTGACGATATCGGTAAACATGATCGTTGCGAGAATCCGATCTGGCTCGAGATGCCGACGTGAACCGGTTATGAATTCTTCGATCTCGTCCGCGATGATGTCCTGCGTCTCCTGATCGAGCACCATATGATCGGTGCCGGGAAGCTCCACGTATTTTGCGCCGGGGATGTGCTCAGCCAAATACCGACCCGCTCTGACCGGAATAAGTTCATCGCCCGCCCGGTGAAGTATCAGGGTGGGCGCCTGAATGGTCGCCAGCACATGGCGCACATCGATTTCGTAGTTCGCCTTCATCAAGTCTCGTATGGAGCCAGGACTCGCTGCTGCGCGCTCAATCCTGGCAAACCATTCCACGAAGGCCATGTCATTGCGCCGGCTTGGAGCATTCACAGCTACCAAAACCCCTTCACCCCAATGCGCAGTCATTCGTCGAACAGCTTTGGCGAACGTTTCGGGAGTCACCGCCCAGGGCTCGTCCTTGATCGACGCACAGGTCCCATAAAGTATCAGCGCAGAGGTTCGCTCCGGATAGGTAGCAGCAAACATCAGGCACATAGGGCCGCCTTCGGACCAGCCATAGATTGCGGCGCGGTCAGAACCTGCCGCATCCATCACGGCCCGCACGTCGCCAATTCGTTCCTCGATGGTCTGTTCGGCAACGCGATCCGAAAGCCCCTGCCCGCGCTTGTCGAAGACGATCACTCTAGCGAAAACGGTGAGCCTCTTCAGAAGATGCGCATGGCTGGGGACCTCCCACAGCAACTCGACGTGCGAGAGGGTACCCGGTATCAGCACAATGTCGCGGTGGCCTTGACCAAAAATGCGGTACGCGATGGAAACATCGCCGTTGCGGGCGTACCTGACCGGACTCTCCATCTTCGCTCCGAACTCGTGAAAATATCGGGTGATCCCATCGCAGCTTTTCGTCAGCGTGGCTGCCCCAATCGGTGCGTCATGCCATGCGAATATAGCATGCTTGAACTGGTGGGACGTTGGCTACTTCACATCTACGGAGGTGTCTCGACACTCACCGCACCCTGCGCTCCTCCGATTTTTTTTCGCCGATCAGACAAGACACCCGGGGCTCTTTCTCGGCGGTTCGGACGATCCCGCTCTCCGGCGTGAGGCCCGCTACTTCGCGAACAAGCTTGGTGCGGATCGCTTCCTGGAATTTTTCGCGATCTTTGATCGTTATGATGAAGGCGCCCGGCCCTCCTATCACGCAGTCCTCGTAATAGAGATCGAGATTCTCGATATCGACCGTTGCAAGGGATGGCGCCTTCACCATGATCGGCAGGCCGTTGATGATGATACCTTTCTCAAGGGCAGCGTCGCGCGCGCCGGTTACGGGAGCTCCGTCGTTGTTTGGCCCATCGCCGGAAATATCGATGACGCGCCGCAACCCGCGATAGGGATTTTCTTCGAACAGCTGCACTGCGAAATTGATCGCGCCGGAAATCGAGGTACTCGAACCTCGGCGAACCTGCGTTTTCATGATCTCGGCGGCCACGGCATCCGCCGATTCCGGGCCGTCGATCACGCGCCAGGGAATGATGATCTTCTCGTCGCCCGACATCGACCACTCGAAATAGGTCACGGCTATCTTGCTGCCCGGAACGGCACTCAGCGCCTGAAGGAAGTCCTTCGACACAATGGCCTGTGCATAGCCCTCGCGCTGCACGGCAAGTTCGTCCATATCCATCGAATAGGAGACATCGACGGCGATAACGAGCTCGACATTGACGGATGGTACATTGTGTCTGGTATCGGCTAATCGAGATTTCGGGCTCGGCGCGGCAACGCCGACAACGTCACCTCCGACTATCGCCCCCGCAACAAGCACCGCCCCGACCGAGACACACCAGCGCATTGCGGCCCTCCCGTCCTTTCAACGGGCATGGTGACACCCAAAACGCGCTCCGCAAAGCGGAAACATGCAAATGTCGTTCACGTCGCAGCAATCGAGGCGTGATCCCGGGCAATGAGTAGAAGCCCGGAGATGTCAGCTCCGGGGTCAGGAGACGACTTTGGCAGATACAGAGCGTCATGCCCGCTTTACCGCCTGATAGCGGACAACCGACCTCGTTGCGAAAAGTCAGAACGCAACATCAGTTGACGGGCCAACGGGGCCCGCGATTTTCTGTGTTTGCAGAGGCTCAACTCCGCTGGAACAACATCCACACGCCCCCGACAAAAGACGCGATGCCCGCAATCCGAGCAATCGCCCGGCCCGACGGCACGACCTTCTCGAGCAGAACGAGGATCGCGAGCGCCGCGATCCAGATGAGGTTCATCACACCGAGAGCAAAGAGGAGGAGCATCAGCGCCCAACAGCATCCGAGGCAATAGAAGCCGTGTCGAAGGCCCAGCGTCAATGCACGGGTCGGGGTTCCCGGAAAGCCGCCATGGCTCAAGATAAAACCAAGCGGAGCCTGGCACTGCGATAGACAAACGTCCTTCAGCGGCGTCCACTGGTAGAGCCCGGCAAGGATCAACAATGTCCCGCCGACAATATTGCTCGCGGCAACCATCATCGGCGTGAGCAAAGACTCACGTTCAAGAGCCCATTGCAACGACGTCGCCACGAGTGAAAAGGCGATCCATGCCAGGAAATAGCCGCCCGCAAACCATGCGACTGAGGCGAATGGCCTGCATTCTACCACCTGGCGTCCAACACGCGCGTAGACGAGGATCATCGGCGTGACTGACGGCGTCATCATGCCGACCATCATCACCACCCACATAACGAACACGTATGCGAACTCGATCGGCTGCCAAGGCGAGCTTGCCGGCATCATCAAAGCCTGGCCCGCGGGGATCATGCGGTAGCCGGTCATGTCCATGCCGCCCATAACCATATCGTCGGCAAGCCAGACAAGGTTGAGCCAGGCGAGCACAATCAGAACCACGAGCGAGACGCCTATGATGACGCGGTCGCGGCGCAAAATGGCTTCGAAAGCCGATGTGCTCATCAGGACGTGCTTGACCACCGGATCGGTGCATAGTGACCGTTCTTGCCGGAGTTATCCCAGCGCATCCCGTGATCATTAAACGTATTTCCGGGTGCTCCCACAGCGAGTGCGAGCTTATCGGGACTGACCGGATGGCCTACGTTTGCCCACATCTCGCCGCTCGGATGTGCGGTCGGGAGCGGATCAACACTCATGTGCAGGATGCCCGGAATTTCGGCGGAGCGCGTCTTGCCCTTGACGCTATAGGCAATCGGAACCTTCTTCACGCCAAGGTTTTTCGCGATCAGTGGCGCAAAATGGGCCATTGGGCCGCCGGCCGCTCCTGTGAAGATGGCGCCCAATGCTTCGGTCTGCTTTTCGTTAGCGCGCTCGTCGATGTAGGCGGCTACTGACCAGTTTCCGTCTGCCATAGGCCCTGGTGTATGGACTGCGAGCGCCACGTTCAGATTATCAAGAGCAGTCCCCTCATAGCTTCCATTTTCGATATGAAACATCAACGCGACGTCGCATACGCCTTCGGTTGGCTTCGAGGTAAGGGGGGCGGATTTCGATACTAGACAAGGACAGACCACGCTGCAGTTGCAGTTCTCGAAATAGTCGCCCGATATCTGCCAAACAGCTGCCATTTTTTGCCTCCCCTGTGAAACGTGCCGGCCGTAACAAATTGCAGTCAGATGTGGTGCAGGCACTGCAATCAGCACGCAGTATAGCGGTCGGGGGCACGACTGTGAAACGTTCATAGCGATGAGGCGAGTGTCCGCTTGGTCAAAAGCGGATCTCAACCCCGATCGTCACGAAGTCTCCTTTGAACCAAAGCCCCAACCTGCCATATCCGGCGGATCGCCTGAATGGCATAGGTGTGATTTTCGGTTACAGCGCGCCCAAGAAGGCCAGCACGATGAGGATGGCCGCTCCAACCATCAGGACGGCCACGTCTCCCGTTATGCGGCGCTTTGCCAATTCTGTCATGGTCGAATCCCTTCAAGCCGCATTGTCCGCCTGACCACGATTGGGAACTGTGAAGTACTTCACAATCCTGCAAAATTTGGAACTGCGCTCGACGCTGATATCGCCCCTCGCACCTGCTGCTGCTCCGGCGCCGAAACAGCATAGTCAGTAGTGCCAGATCTGCGTGATGTCGTCGCTTCGGGTCGGTGCAAGTTTAGATTGAGCGCTCTAAGACAAAGATCTTGTCTTCTCGCGGCAACAACGCCGGTTAGGGACTGAGGCGACTGCAGGACAAGCCAAGCCTGCCCCCGTTTTTCGGCGCCCGCCAATGTCGGCGTTCGGTCAAAACCGACATCGGCCGGAGGCGGTGCGGTGTCCGCTTCGCGCCAGGAGGGGGCGTTGGCCTCTTCCGCGTCCTCACAAGGCGGGTGTAGTCTGTTCGCGCAGCGCGTCCGGCTGGATTGCATGTCCGCGATGTCGCGCAGATTGTGGAGGGAGCATCATGAAATTTCCCCGCCGCACATTCTTGCATCTGGCCGCGGGTGCCGTGGCGTTGCCGGCCATGTCCCGCATTGCGCGGGCGCAAGCCTACCCGTCACGGCCGGTGCGCATCATCGTCGGCTTTCCTGCCGGCGGGGCTACCGACATCCAGGCGCGCCTTATGAGTCAATGGCTGTCGGATCGTCTCGGCCAGCAATTCATCGTCGAGAATCGCTCCGGCGCCAGCGGCAACATCGGAACCGAGGCGGTCGCCAAAGCGCCTGCGGATGGCTACACGCTGCTGCAAGTCGTGACGCCGAATGTGATCAATGCCGCGCTCTACACCAATCTCAATTTCGACTTCATGAGGGACATCGCGCCTGTGATCTGCTCCGCGCGGCTGGCCTATATGGTCGTGGTGCATCCGTCGGTCCCCGCTACGACGATCCCTGAGTTCATCGCCTACGCCAAGGCCAACCCGGGCAAGATCAACATGGCGTCCGGGGGCAGCGGCGGCTCGCCACATGTCACCGGCGAGCTGTTCAAGATGATGACCGGCATCACCATGCAGCACGTGCCCTATCGCGGCTCGGCGCCTGCGGTCAGCGATCTCTTGAGTGGGCAGGTGCAAGTGCTGTTCGACAACGTGCCGTCCGCGATCGAGCACATCCGTGCCGGCCAGCTGCGCGCTCTGGCGGTGACCACGACCGTGCGCTCCGACGCACTGCCGGGAATTCCCACCATAGGCGAGTTCGTGCCCGGCTACGAGGCGAGCGGGATCGGCGGCATGGGTGCGCCCGCGAACACATCCACCGCAGTCATCAACAAGCTCAATCAGGAGATCAACGCGATCCTCGCCGATCCCAAGATGAAGTCACGCCTCGCCGATCTCGGCGCCACGCCGCTAGCGGGCTCGCCGGCCGAGTTCGGCACGTTGCTCACCGAAGAGATCGAGAAGTGGCGCAAGGTGATCAGGTTCGCGAGCATCAAGTCGGAGTAGGCCGCCGGATTGATGCGCGAGCTCACGTATCCGTGACGTTTTCGGCGTGCTCCGACGACGTGGCCGCCGCCTTCGGCGGCTCCAGCCTTTCGAGCCAGCGGATGATCGCAGTGTGATCGGCGCCGGAGCCAAGCTCGGCATCGGCGTCGCACCAGGCTTTCTTAGTCGCGTCGAGCATCGGCGACATGGCCTTAAGTGCGTCGGCAAGCTTGGCAGCCAGCTCGATATTGCCGCGGATCATGCCGAGCGCGCGGGCAGACTGAAACCGCCGGGTGAGCACCTCATCGCGCAGCAACGTTCGCAGGTCCGTGCGTCCCTCGCCCATGCGCAGGATGACATCGGGCGAAAGCCCAAAGCGCTGACCCAGCCGCAGCGCCTCGCAGTTTGCTAAAAGGGTCGCGCCGTGGACATAGTC
>Ga0081540_1003604_pt1 | contig 12153 bp, 13 predicted proteins | sample TabmetS2T1R1_FD_71024 | JGI IMG/M metagenome (GOLD analysis project Ga0081540, IMG submission 71024) | Tabebuia heterophylla rhizosphere microbial communities from the University of Puerto Rico - S2T1R1 | ecosystem: Host-associated > Plants > Roots > Rhizosphere ...
CGTTTCCATCAGGCGGGCCCTCGCACGATACAGATGGAAGTACCGATATCGGCGACCTTCAAACAGAAGAAAAACGACGACGAGCAATCCGACGATGATCAAAGGCAACGGCGAAGTATCTGCGTTACCAAAACTCACCGACAGGGCAATGCCGGTCGTCACCACAGCCCAGTTCGTGGTGTTGTCCAGCCTGGTCCGCCAGACCGTGCTCCGATAGACCTCGGCCCGGTAGAGGTGGGCGAGGGCGCCCAATTCTGCCGAGTCGAAGCCTTCGCTTTTTGTTGAACTATCGATCATCGCGACTTCTCTTCTTCAGCCGGGTCTTCTTGTGGATTGCCCCGGCCTTGTTTCGATTGTGGGGTCCGTCGGCAGTCCTCATGCATGGGCAGTCGTGGCCTCATTGATTGCAACGGCAGCCCCTCTTTTCTTGAAGCGTGCCAAATCGCGTTCTGGATTGATGAGGACCATCGCCAACGCGCCTGCAATGGCGATCAGTACGCCCGCAAACAGGAAGCCGCTGCGGAAACCCGATGCCGCATCCACCCCGGCGTCGACCGCGCGTCCCATGAACCAGGGCGCCACAAGTCCGGCCGTCGTAAATATCGCATTGTTGATGCCGAGCATGGCGCCGCGCTGGTGCGCCGGCGTAACTTCGCCGATCAAGGGAGGGCCGAGCGTGAAGATGAAGGTTACGAGTGTGAATGCGACCATCACCAGCATCGCTTCCACGACAGGGTTCGAGGCGTTGGAGAGCGAGATCAGGGCGACGCCGGCAGCCGTGACGCAACCGCTGCTGAGAAGCCCTCGGGAGACCCGACTCGTGACACCTCGGGTTCGCAACTTCTGCGAAATGAACCCGATGCCAGGACACATGATGATCTGGAGCAGGGACGGTAGTCCCACAATAAAACTGGCTTGTGTGGCCGTGTACCCACCCGCCTTGATGAGGAATGCGGGAAGCCAGACGAATGAAAGCGCCACTCCCCAATATCCGGCAAAGCCCGCAATGATGACGCCGATTACCGTTCGTGAAGAAAGCAGGCTTGAATACGGTACGTGCTCCAATCCTCCGCCGCCGGCATCGGGCTCGCCTGACGCCAGCGGTCCCTCCTTGCCGACGAACATCCAGACTGAAACCCACAGCAAGCCGGCCAATCCAAGGCATCCGAAGGCGGCATGCCAGCTGTAGGTGACAATGACCCAGGTCAGCAGCGGCGCAAAAATGCCCACGCCGAAGGACCCGCCGATTTGCACGAGGCTCGTCGGCACCGCGCGCCGGTCATTCGGGAACCATTTGTAGATCGCATGAAGGGCGACGGGATACGCAGGACCTTCGCCCGCGCCCAGAACTACTCGGCAAGCGATCAGCACCGGAAACGAAACCATCCCGATCATCGGGAGTTGCGTGAATGCCCAAACCAGGGCCATCACGGCGATGAGAAGTTTGGTGGAAACGCGGTTGGCAATGAAGCCAACCAGAATCGCGGAAATTGAAAATAACAGAAACAGCGCACTGCCAGCTTGACCAAACTGCTCATTGGTCAGGTTGAGGTCTCTCATGATCGGAATGGCTGCGAGCCCCAGCACCGCCTTGTCGGCGAAGTTGATGACCATGAAGAGAAACATCATGCCCACGACGGCCCAGGCGCGCCCCGAGACTTGAGGCGACTGGTCAATTCCCGGCTTGAGAATGCCGTCGTCGTTGGAAATTTCCTGCCCGCGCAGGCGTAGTGGATCGATCGACCGTGTATCGTTCATTTGATCCTCCCGTATCATTCTTGATTGAGATGTATCTAACTAGAGTGTTGAGGCGCCTCGGCACCGTTTCGCTTCGCTCATGGCGTCCGCGAAAATTCCACCGGGGCGCTCACATTGCGAAGCTCGTCGTGAAGAAGAGTGACGATCGGTGCGCCGTCGCGTGATTGCGTCGCCACGATGTGCGCCACCATCGACAGCGGCGAGGGACGCAGGCTGTAATTGTTGAAATGATGCCTGGCGTACCGGGCGGTATCGAAGCCGGCGGCTTCCGCGGCGACCGTCTGCGGGCGGCGTTGCCGACGACCTGCCGGGCGGTCTGGTAATAGCCGCGCTGCTGCGCCGGCGATGAATAATTCCATAGGTGCGTTCCTCAACGAAGGTGGCTCAAGTCCCGCGGCCTTTCCGGCCAATTTCCAGGGACGATATTGTCTTGTGGTTTTCGAAACAATTGATGTAATCTGATCATCTCTTTTACGGAAAATGGAAAGATGAAATGGGCCGCATGCAAGCCATGGAATTGTTCGTCTCAGCGGTGAGAGAGGGCAGTTTCTCTGCTGCCGGCCGCCGCTGCGGGTTGTCGCCGGCCTCGGTGTCGCGGCATATCGGCGACCTCGAAACCCGGCTCGGTATTCAGCTGCTCAATCGCACCACGCGCCATCTGGCGCTGACGGAAGCCGGCAAAGCCTATCTGCAGCGTATCGAGACCGCGCTTCATGGTATCGAGGACGCCGAGGCGGCGGCGCTCGCGCTGCAGACCACGCCGCGCGGAACGTTGCGTATTCACTCCCGAACGCTGTTCGGCATGACGGTCTTGACGCCACTGCTTCCGCAATTTCAGAAATTGTATCCCGAACTCAAGGTCGAGCTTCGGCTCTCCGAACGGCGGGTCCAGCTCCGCGAGGGGGATTTCGACATCGACCTCCAGATCGCCGCGCCAAAGGATCCGAGCCTGATGCAGCGCCGGCTGCTGGCGGCCGAGCGCATCCTCGTGGCGGCGCCGGACTACATCGCGCGGATGCCTGCGCTGCGCGGGCCGGAAGACCTCGCGGCGCATAATTGCCTGACCTACTGGATGGGCTCCGACAGCGTGGTTTGGACGTTCATGCGCAAAGGCAAGCTGACGGAGATAGCCGTTCCCTCGGCGTTCACGACCAACAATGGCTACGTACTTTGCCAGCTCGCCATTATGGGGCACGGCATTGCATTGCTTGACGACTACACCGTATCGCGTGAGATCAAGAGCGGCCGATTGCAACCTCTGTTGCCTGCTTATCGCGTGACCAATTCCTCTTTTGACGAAGGCATCTATGCGATTTTCCTGCAGACCAATTACCTGCCCGGCAAGATCCGCGCTTTCCTTGATTTCATGGCTGCGAACGTGCCCGCCCAGCTCAGGATCAGTGGTCCGAAGCGTGGGTGATGTCCAGTTCTGGCCGCTTGGCGGCCCCCATCGTGGCGCTCCGGCTTCTACCATCGCCTCGAGATAGTTGCCCCGTATTCGGCAGTCTGGACGGTTAGGGATCTTAGGTTGCCGACGAAATTCGCGGCCTCTCAGTAGCGACCTTGTGCCTACCTAACTGGGTCCAATCATTGATCTTCGGAAATCGGGCCGCACAAAGCACTACACAGGCATGGGCTTTTGTGGTGCGCGAGGGGGGCGGCGATGCGCCCTTAGGGAGCCACCGACGGACCAGCGCAAGGTCTCGCCAACTATCTTGTCTCGACGGTCGCGGATTTCAGGCTTGTGCCAGAGCCCGGACAGAAAGCAATGGGGGAGGGACAGTAAGGTCGAGTTACACTTGTGGTGTTGCTGGCAATTCGAACTGAACATTTTGAGCAGGTTGCTCATCACTGCGCCAAGGACACCAGCAGCCAGGCGCCCGCGGCCACACATGCAATGCCGGCAGCACGCGCGATCCATCGTCCGACCGGCGTAAGTTTCTCCAAAAGGACAAGCAGTGCCAAAAGCGCAATCCAAAGCACGTTCATCACCCCGCCTACGAACAAAAGCGCCATCAAAACCCAGCAGCAGCCGACGCAATAGCCTCCGTGTCGAAGCCCCAGCAGCAAGCAGCCTCGCAGGTGGTTCTGAAAGCCGCCGTGGCGCATCAGGAACAGAAGCGGCGACTGGCATTGGGCGAGACAGACGTCCTTGAGCGGGGTCCATTGATAGACTCCCGCCGCGATCAGTACGATTGCGGCGAGAAGGTTGCTGGCGATCGCCATCCGGGAATCCAGCAGGGCTGTCCGGTCGATCACCCATTGGAGAAAGGTAGCTGCCAGCGAAAAGCCGCTCCAGGCGAGGAGATAACCGGCCGCAAACCAGCCGGTCGCGGCGAAAGGCTTGCCCTGCGCTTTCCACAGTCGACCCACCCGGGCGTACATGAGGATCATGGGCGCTGCCGAGGGCGCCATCATTCCGACCATCATCACCGCCCACATCAGGAACACATAGGCGAACTCGATCGCTCGCCATGGCTCGTTGGCCGGCAACATGAATCCGATCCCGGCCATGCGGAACCCGGTCATGTCGATGCCGCCCATGTTCATGTCGTTGGCGAGCCAGAGCGTATAGCCCCATGCCAGCGCGGCAATGATCCCGACCGCGCCGCCGACGACCCAGCGATCGCGCCGCAGCACGGTTTCCAAGGTGCTGTCGGTCATTTGCGATTGACGTTGCCGGCCTTGTCGCAAGGCGCCGGTATCAGGAACTGCATCACGCCTGGTTCGACCAGCGGATCGGCGCATAGAGGCCGTTCTTGCCGGAATTATCCCAGCGCATGCCATGATCGCTGAACATATTGCCGGGGGCGCCGACTGCCATCACCATGTTGTCGGGGCTAACCGGATGGCCGATGTTCGCCCACATTTCCCCGCTCGGATGCATCGTCGGTAACGGATCGACGGACATGTGCAGAATGCCAGGGATTTCCGCGGACCGCGTCTTGCCCTCGATTCGGAACGTGATCGGGACCTTGCTCACGCCCAGGTTCTTGCTGATCAGCGGTGTGAACGCGGCCATCGGTCCACCGGCGGCGCCGGTGAAGATCGCAGCCAGAGCCTCGGCCTGCTCATCGTTGGCGCGCTGATCGATATAGGCGGCCACCGACCAATCTCCGTCTGCCATGACCCCAGGTGCGTGGAGGACAATCAGGACATTGAGTCCATCGAGCATGATGTCGCCATAGCGGCCACTTTCGACGTGGAAGATCAGCGGTACGTTACAGAAGCCCTCGGTCGGTCGCGCGGTCAACGGTGGGGCCGCCGACACGAGGCAGGGACACACGATGCTGCAACTGCAATTCTCGAAATAGTCACCTGAAAGGTGCCATGGGACATCCGCCATCGCTCTCTCCCGCTAGGCCGAACCCGATATTGCTTTCGAATGAACTACGTGTAGTTGAAAGTTACGCCGTGCGGGGAAGTACCGCAAGCCGATTCCGCTATCGAAATGGGCCGAGGAAAGGCGAGGTGGTACGTTGCTGGTCGGTCGCCGCCGGCGCGCCGGCCGACCTCACGCAGTCGCGGATCGAACAGCTCCACGCGAGGATCGCCGAGCTCGAACGGCAGAAGGAGCGGGAAGTGCGGCGCTACGATGCGGCGATCTCGGAACTGCAGGGCGAGCTTGCGGTTGTTTCGCCCGCGCCGCAAGCGAACGATGGAGCGTCGAAGCCGGAGAAAAAGCCAGCGAAGAAAGCCAAGGCGAAGAAGAGCAAGAAATGACGCCTTGAAGTTTCGGCGATCGGCTCGATCGCCGAAATGAGCGAGATTGTCGTGTTCCCCGCGCCACCAGTCGGACCTCGTTCATTGCGGCTCGATGCCTGCTTGCTTGATGATGCGGCCCCATCTGTCGATTTCGGTCTTCAGGAGGGCTTCGAGCGCTGCCGGCGTCGCTCGCTCCTGCTCCACGGGTGTCATGCTCAGCTCGGCGAAGCGGCTGACCAGCGGCGGATCCTTCAGCGCTTTTTGGAGGGCGTCGACCAGCGCATCGACGATCGGCTTCGGCGTGTTGCGCGGCGCATACATTCCGTACCAGGTCGTAACGTCGAATTTCGGCAACCCGGCTTCCGCCGAAGTCGGCACGTTTGGCAAGGTCGCGACCCGTTTCTTGCCGGTAATGGCGAAGCCCGGAACGGTGCCGGCCTGAATGTAGGGCGTCGGCCCGGTTGCGGGGTCGCAATAGACGTCGATGTGACCGGCGATGATGTCGTTCAGCGCGGGGCCGCCGCCCTTGTAGTAGATCGGCGTTAGCTTGGTCTCGATGGCGCTCATGAACATCAGCCCGCAGAGGTGCGACGCGGAGCCGAGGCCGACATTGCCATAAGTGACCTTGTCGCCCTGGGTGCGCACATAGGCGACCAGTTCCTTGAGGTCCTTGGCGGGAAAGTTCGCACGCGCCACCAGGATCATCGGTACATCGGTGACGAGGCCGATCGGCGCAAAGTCTCCAACCGGGTCAAACGGCAGCTTCGCATAGAGCGCGGGCGCGGTCGCCTGGCCGACATGCATCAGCAAGACGGTGTAGCCATCGGGTGCTGCCTTGGCGACCCGATTGGTGCCAATAGTACCGCCGGCGCCGACGACGTTTTCGATCACGACCGCCTGCTTCAGCGATGCACTCATCGAACTTCCAAGCAAGCGGGCGATCACGTCGCCTGGCCCGCCAGCCGAGAAGGGAACAACCAGCGTGATCGGCCGGCTCGGAAATTCCTGTGCGAATGCAGGCAGCATCGGCGACAGCAGCAGCGCCAGCAGAACTCGTTTTACATACTTCATGGCAACTTCCTATTTGCCCCATGGCCCGTTGAAACAGGCTGATTGGGGCGGGGGTCGGTTATTCATCCGCGGTCACCTTCTCGTTCGACGCAGATGTCCGCTCGATCATGCTGAGCGCGGCCACGGCCGCCGCCTTGATGTGATCGACGCAGCATTGCTCGGCGAGGTCGGGATCGCCGTTCTGGATGGCGCGCCAGATCGCCGTGACCTCGCGCAAGCTCTTGTTGATCCGCTTCGGCTGCGACATCGATGTAATTCGCAGCAGTGTGATCCGGTCGTGCAGCGGCCTGAGCATTCGTTCAATAAAGGAATTCTGACAGCCGCCGATCAGCGCCGCGTAGAATTCCGTCTTGGCTTCGAGGGCGGTCGGCAAATCGCCCGCGGCGAAGGCGGCCTTCAATTTGGTGAGCGCGTCGCCGATCCTGCGTACGACAGCAGGGTCGTGCAGGCGCGCGCATTCACGTCCCGCAAATCCTTCGAGAACAGCACGTGCCGCGTAGAGCTGCTTCGCTTCCTCAAGACTGATGGTGCTGACGACGGGGCCGCGATGAGGGACCGTGGTGACCAGGCCGTCGGCCTCCAGCAGACGAAGCGCCTCTCGAATGGACGGCCGGCTCACACCGGTCATTTCGCAAAGCTCGCGTTCGACCAGGCGCTGGCCCGGCTTGAAGGTTCCGGACATGATCGCTTCGCGCAGCTTTTGCGCGACCCTCGACCGGACGGTCGGAACGTCCTCGATCCGTAGCGTGGATTGCAGTTCAGCGCGTTTGTCCATTGTCCTACCGCCTTGGTATTGGCTCCGATTCAGTAGCGATTTACGGGCAGAATCAGCATCTCCGCAATCTGAACATGGGGTGGCGGATCGGTGGCTTGCGCTCATGCGATGGACCAGCCTCCATCGATCGGCAGTGTTGCCCCGGTAATGTCCTGCCCGGCCAGGCTGCACAGGAAAGCAACCATCGCGCCGACGCCTTCCATGGCGACAAACCGCCCGATCGGCTGGCGGGTCGCCAGATAGTCGCTTGTGGTCTCGTCGATGGTGCGGCCTTCGCGGGTCGCGATCCCTGCAAGCTTGTCCTGAATAGCGGGCGTCGGCAGCGTGCCGGGGCAGAGCGCGTTACAGGTAATGCCGCTCCTGGTCGTTTCGATTGCGACCGCGCGGGTCATGCCGAGGATGGCCGTCTTTGTGGTCACGTAATCGATGCGATCCGCGACGGCGCGGGTCGAATAGATCGAGGCCATATTGATGATGCGGCCCCAGTGCCGTTGCTTCATGGCCGGCAATGTCAGGCGGATCAGGTGGAACGGGGCCGACAGATTGACCGCCAGCGCTTGCTCCCATCGTTCAGGCGAGAAGTGCTCGACCGGCGAAAAATTCCGCACCACCGCATTGTTTATCAGGATATCGATCGCGCCGATGCGGCCGAGCAGGTCGGCTGTCATCGCTTCTATGGCGGCGCGCTGCGACAGGTCGGCGGCGACGCTGAGCGCATCGATGCCGAATTGCGAGCGAAGGCGATCCTTGGTCTGTGTCGGCTCGATCAAATCATGCAGGACAATGTTGGCTCCCGCGCCGGCAAGGCTTTCGGCCACGGCCAGGCCCAGGCCTGCCGTTGCCCCGGTCACGAGAGCCCATTTGCCCTTCAACATCGCCTCAGACTCCCGGTTATTTCTTGTCCAGTTCGGCAAACACTTCCTTGGCGTTGCGGAAAGCATCGACACCGGCCGGCACGCCGCAATAGATCGCGACCTGCATGAACACCTCGCGTATTTCCTCGCGCGTGGCGCCGTTGGTCAGTGCGCCCCGCACGTGAGTTTTGAGTTCCTGCGGCCGGTTCAGCGCGCACAGCATCGCGAGGTTGAGAAAGCTGCGGGTCTTGTGCGTCAGGCCGTCGCGGCCCCAGACATAGCCCCAGCAATATTCCGTCGTGAGGTCCTGCATCGGCCGGTTGAAGTCGTCAGCCGATGCGATCGCCTTGTCGACGAATTCGTCGCCCAGCACGCTCTTGCGGATCTGGAGGCCTCGATCGTATGTCGCCTTGTCCATATCGGTATCCAATCCTTTGTTAGTTTTTTGGCCAGAACGGCTGCGCGAGTGCCAGTTGCGGTGGGAACACGGTCACCGGCACGCCGGCTTGCCACTGCACGATGGTCATGCCGGCGCCGACGCGGCGGCCCTTCTCGTCAAACTTGATTTCGCCAAGTGGATAATATTTCGAGGGCCCGGCATCCATCGAGCGCAGCGCGTCGGCGACCGCAACGCGGTCAGCCTTGCCGGCTTTCTCGAGCGCGTCCTTGATCACCCACATGTCGCCATAGGTGGAGATCGCGTTCTGCGTCATCCAGGGCTCCTTGTAGCGGGTCTTCAGTTCGGCGATCAGCGCTTCGTGGCCCTTGGCGCCCCAGCTTGCGACGCAGGTGAGCAGGCCCTGCAGCAATTCCGGGCTGACGGTCTGCAGCATGTCGGGTTCGGCAATGGCGATGCCGAACGAGGTGGTCGGAATCTTGCCTTGTCCGAGGCCGAACTCGTTCATCTTCTCGAGCAGCAGCTTGGCGTCGGAAATCACCGTCGGCAGGAAAAACAGCAGGTCCGGCTTCGCCGACCGGACTTTCTGAACCAGCGAGGTGGCGTCGGCGAGCGGCGGGGTAAAGGTCTCATCGACGATCAGCTGCAGCCCGTTTTCGGCGAGCAGGCCGTCTCGCATTGCCTTCGCGGACGAGACCGATGCCGCGGTGTTGTCGGTGACGATCGCAACCGTCTTGGGTTTCCTGCCTGACGCCGTTTCCGCCAGCTTCACGATCTGCGGCAAGGCCTGCTTTGCCTGCGACCCTGCCGTTGCCGAGGTCTGGAACACGTATTTGAAGCCGCGATCGGTAATCAGATCAGAGTAGGAGAGGGTAAGGACCGGAAGGTTGGCCCGCTCCGTGACCTCCGTGACCGCCAGCGTGAACGAACTTAGGTAAGCGCCGCTTGCCGCCACAAGATCCGTTTCCTGGGCGACCATGCGTTGCGCGGCGTTCTTGGCTTTTTCCGTGGTGTCGCCGGAATCGAGCACGACCAGCTTGAGCTTGGCGCCGCCGAGCGACTTGATGCCGCCTTGCGCGTTGATGTGGTCTACCGCCATCTCGGCGCCTTCGCGCATGACGGTACCCGGGCGTGCATAGAGGCCGGAGACCGGCACCAGCAGTCCGACTTTCACTTCGGAAGGCTGTTGCGCCCAAGCACGCGTAGCGATCAGACCGGCGGATGCGCCGGCAAGCAGGCTGCGCCGCGTCAATGCTGCCCGGGTATTTTTCGTCATGACTATTCCTCCCTGAAATTTTTGAGACGACGTACAATCAGGACTTCTTCGGCCAGAACGGTGACGACTGAGCGAGGTCAGACGGGAAAACGGTGACCGGTACGCCGTTCTGCCACTGCACGATGACGACGCCGGCGCCGACACGCCGGCCCTTTTCGTCGAACTTCAGCTGGCCGCCGGGATAGTATTTCGCAGGCCCGCCATCCATGGTGCGGAAAGCGTCGGCGACCGCGAGGCGGTCGGCCTTACCCGCCTTTTCGAGCGCGGCCTTCATCAGCCACATGTCGCCATAGGTCGAGATGACGTTCTGCGTCGCCCACGGCTCTTTGTACTTGGCCTTCAGTTCGGCGATGATGTCCTCGTGTCCTTTGCAGCCCCAGTTGGCGACGATGGTCATGATGCCCTGGACGACTTCCGGCGTGACGCTTTGCAGCATGTCCGGCTCGGCAATGGTGATGCTGAAGGACACGGTCGGAATCTTGCCTTGGCCGAGGCCGAACTCGTTGATCTTCTCCAGGCCGAGCTTGGCGTCGGAGACCGCGTTCGGCATGAACAGCAGCAGGTCCGGCCTGGCCGACCTGACTTTCTGGATCAGCGGCGTGGCGTCGGAGAGCGGCGGCGTCCAGACTTCCTCGACCACGAGCTGAAGGCCCTCCTGCGCGAGGAGCTTCTCCTTGAGCGCCTTGGCGGTTGCGACCGAAGTCGCCGTGTTGTCCATCAACATCGCCACGGTTTTCGGCCGCTTGCCGGACGCGGTTTGTGCCAGCTTCATCAGTTCGGGCAGGCCGAGTTGGGATTGCACGCTGGCGGGCGCCGCGGTCTGGAAAATGAATCTGAAGCCGCGATCGGTGAGCAGATCCGAATAGGACAGCGTCAGGACAGGCAGTTCGGCGCGCTCCGTGACCTCGGTCACCGCCAGCGTGAATGAACTCAAGTAGGAGCCGGTCGCCGCAACCAGATCGGTCTCCTGCGCCACCATGCGCTGCGCCGCATTCTTGGCCTTCTCCGTGGTGTCGCCGCAATCGATCACGACGAGCTTCATCCTGGCGCCGCCGAGCGATTTGATGCCGCCTTGCGCGTTGATGTGCTCGATGCCCATTTCGGCACCCATGCGCATCACCTGGCCCGGACGGGTGTAGATGCCCGACAGTGGCACGATCAGGCCGACCTTCACCTCCGCCGGCTGCTGCGCGCGCGCCACCGTCGACAGCCCCATGGCGGCAGCACCTGAGAGCACGGTTCGCCGCGTCAGCGACGTCCTCGCGATTTTTTCGGATGCGTTGTCCTGGCCCATTTTCGTCCTCCCAATGGTGTTGTTTATCGTTGGTTACATGCCGAGGTAGGCCTTGCGGATGCGGTCGTCCGCCCGCAAGGTTTGGTTGTTGCCTTCGAGTGCGACGCGGCCGGCTTCGAGCACGTAGCCGTGGTCGGCGGATTCGAGCGCCTCCGCCACGCGCTGTTCGACCAGCAGGATCGTCAGCTTCGATTGCCGGCGGATTTCGATCAGCCGTTCGAAGATGAAATCGGCGGTGGTGGGCGCCAGTCCCATCGAGGGTTCATCGAGCATCAGGAGTTTCGGCGACGAGGCGAGCCCGCGGCCGATCGCCAGCATCTGCTGCTGTCCACCCGACAGCGTGCCGGCGAACTGGCCGCGGCGCTCGGCGAGAATCGGCAGCCATTCGAAGATGCGCTGGATGTTCTGTTTCCAGTTGCGCCGGCCGGCCTCGGTCATCGCGCCCATTTCGAGGTTTTCCATCACCGTAAGCGACGGAAAAACCTGACGCCCTTCCGGCACATGCGCGATGCCGAGATGGGCGCGCTGTGCGGGCCGGATCGACAGCAGGTTGTGGTCTTCGAAGGTGATCGTTCCCGTGCTCGGGCGCACGATGCCCGAAATCGTCTTGAACAGGGTGGTTTTGCCGGCGCCGTTCGGTCCGACGATCGCGACGAACTGGCCTGCCTCGACCTTGATCGAGACGCCGTTCAAGACGGGAATCGCGGAATAGCCTGATGTCAACCCTTCAATGCGGAGCATGGGCCATCCACTTCTTGCCGAGATAGGCCTCGATGACGCGGCTGTCGCGGGTCACGGCTTCCGGCTCGCCCTCGACGATCACGGCGCCGTGGTCGAGCACCAAAAAGCTGTCGACCAGGCGGACCATGGCCTGCATCGTGTGTTCGATGATCGCGATCGTCATGCCGTCGCGGGCAAGCCGCTGGATCACCGCCACGACCTCGTTGGCTTCGTCATGCCCGAGGCCTGCGAGCGTCTCGTCGAGCAGCAGGATGCGCGGTTGTCCAGCGAGCGCGCGGGCAA
>Ga0081540_1003605_pt1 | contig 12150 bp, 9 predicted proteins | sample TabmetS2T1R1_FD_71024 | JGI IMG/M metagenome (GOLD analysis project Ga0081540, IMG submission 71024) | Tabebuia heterophylla rhizosphere microbial communities from the University of Puerto Rico - S2T1R1 | ecosystem: Host-associated > Plants > Roots > Rhizosphere ...
GATCGTCATCCGACGCAGCGATCCCGCGGTCGGAGAGGTCTGTGTGCATTTCCCACGCGCCGGTTTTGTCGTGATGTCGGCTTGACTTACCGATTGAGCAGCCGACGCAATTCGAACTCGCTGTCAATCTCAAGACGGCGAAAGCACTCGGTCTCGCACTTTCTCGAGTGTGATCGCCCGCGCTGACGAGGTGATCGAATAACCGAACTGACTTCCGGTTATGGCCCTAAGCTGACAAGACAGCTGAGTCCACAGACGTCCGCTCCGCGGAGCAGAGCGGACGTGAAGTAGAGCAGACCAGAAAGCGCGCTGACGGGGCAGATCTCGTTTCCGGAATGAAGAGGGGCACAGTCGATGCGGTACGAAGAAAAGGATTGCGCAGCCTGGCTCTACCTGAAGGACCACGCCCGCTTTCCAAAGGCTTTGGTCACCATGCAAAAGCCTGACGGCGTCAGCCTCTTCAATGGTACGCATAGGATGGCCGCATTCAACCTGATACAGGAATTGCCAAAGACGGAGTTCGACAAGATCAACAAGCGCAAGGCCCGCTCAAGCTGTATGTATGTAAGGGGTGCACAGTGCGAGCGAAGTGCCGCTCACATGAACGGCGCTTCCCACCACTCAAAAGCGCCACAGAAGCCATGCGGGCTTGTCACAATGACCCTGACACTCTCGCTCCGCTACGAGGGGCGGCTCGATCACCATCCAATTGAAAAGCACCCCATAGGCTTGAAACGCACCTTACCGATTACCGAGTTCGGATAAGTTATTGAAATTGCAGCAAATGCGACCGCCCTCCGAGCGCACCAAACAGGCATAAGTAGTTGATGCGAAAAATGAATTCGCAGCTTATTCCCACATTGTTACCCGCAGCGAACGTTAGTATTTGGTCTGCGCAGAATTCCTTTTTTCTCGCACGTCGTGCTCTTACCTAGCGCGTCGTTTTGTGGTCGTCGCAACTTTGTTTGAACGACGCGCCCGCATCTGAAAACCCTTATTTGCTCAGGAGAGGGCAGAGGCGCAGTCCAGCGTAGACATCGGACGGGCCGGAGTTCTTGCAGATTCACTATTGGCCCGAAGCCAACTTGGCGGCTGGTCCATCAACGCCAGCTGTCGGAACGTCGGGCAGGTCTCGACTTCCGGTTTTGATCCTCAGCCACCCCGGTCGTAAACTCGGTAATGACCGCCCTCGGAGTTTTGAGCGGACCATGAGCAGTAAAGCTAGGAATAGCGAGATGCAGGAAAGTTCATCGGTCCGCTTTAGCGGCGTCTTCTCTTTGCGTGACGGAGTCAGGGAAGATGAATTCTTGCCAAAATTGCATGAATTCTATCAGCATTTCATAGAGATGGGTTTCGCCACTAGCTATTGCATTATGCGCCGAGAGACGTTGGACGGGTTTGGCAAGACGTTGCCGGCTTTCCAGTATCGCGGCGAACTTCATTATCAAGACCTGGAGCTAGAACTTGCCGCGTATGCATACGTCAGGCAACGGGGCGATCGGGTGCACTCTCTTCATGTAGCGATGAACTCAATGGTCAAACCCGACGCAGATTTCTTTTTGGAGACCCGTATCGCTTAAGCCGCAAGTGTCTGCTTCCGATAGCCGACATCGAGGCCTGCCAGCGCCATGTCCGCTCCTAGAGAGGCAAACCGGACGTGGGCTGATAGTTCGGGAATCTCTGCAAATGACCCTTAGCGGACTTCGCACCGGGCTCGACCGATGTCGCCTTTTGACCCGAAGCCGAAGTCGAGCCTGCTGAATGTTACTCGATCAGTAGCATGCCACGCTTCTTGTCTCCATCCCAAGTATTCATTGCATCGAACAAGCGCGTGCGCTCCACAAGCCATGGACGGTAATCGCGATTGACGTCCAGCACGAAAACCAGATCCTCGTTTTCGAGGTATCCGCCGATCGGAGAGTGATGGCCAGCCCCCGCTCCAAAGATCATCTTCCGATCGAAATTAATTACGTAACGGTGGACTGGATCATTGGAGCGCTTCAGATGTTCTCGGAATCCTTCTGCAGTCATGTCCCGAAGTACGGTCACGGTGCGACTTGTCTTAGCGCGCGCGAGACCAGCAAGCTCATCTAACGTCAGGCCCATTATGCAGAAGCCAGTCCAGCAAAGGCCCGTTCCGGCCAAAACAGACCTTTCGCTCGTGGCATCCTCGCCGAACGAACGAAATACGTTGGCTAGACTGGACGGGCCGCAAAGAGAAGCGTTGGACTGCCAAGAGACCTCATGCCCAAATGATGCGGCAGCCGGCAGCTTCCACGCGCGTTCGACAGTATCATCCGCATGGATCACCGATAATTCAATTGCCTCTGAGCTAACCTTTGTCCGGCTTACGACAATTTCCACACCGCCCAGGGCAAGGGCGATCGAGACCATTGCGGCGGCGAAGGCGGCTGTCCAAACCTTGGTTTTCAACCTCATTGCGGCGCGAGCCCCTAAGGCCGGATAATTTCCGGGCTGAAACAATTGGCCTCAACGTCCCGGTAGGCTTGTGTCTAGGTACATCAGTTGCGCTACGCGGCGAAAGGATATGGCGGCTCATGGCCCGAAGTCCGAAGAAGCCCTACTGCCCGGAAGTCCGTTGTTGGGGAAGACCGGACCCGAAACGGGCTTCGGCCGCCGCTTGTGACCCTTAGGCGACTTCGGGCCTCCCGACGGTTTGCTCGACCAGCCATTCCACCGAACGACTGTCACCGCAAGTTAGTTACGCCCGCGCGCCGCAAGCCGTCCGCAAGGTGCTCCCGGTACTTCAAATCAAGATAGGGCGTTGTCACTTCGAACATCCGCTGCGGATCCTTCGGCTGCAACGCGTTGAACTCGTTCAGCAGCGGCTTTGCCTCCGCCGTGCGTCCAAGTTGGCCGAGGCTGGCGAGGAGGATCCTCAGGCTGAGGTGAACATGCCGCGCACGGTTCGCGATATGGCCATAATGTACCGCCTCGTCATAGTTATGCTGATGATAGTGGGCCAACGCGACATGGCTCATGAAGCTTCCCGCCTGAGGGTCGTTCGGATTCAGGCGGAGGCAGCGCAGCGAGGAATCGATAGCTTCTGTGAAGTGCCCAATATGCACCCGGACCAAACCAAGGGCAAAGAAGCCTAGCGCAAAATTCGGGTTGAGGTCGATCGAACGCTGCGCCTCCGCGAGCGCCTGCGCGTGCATGTGTCGATTCAAGTTCCCCCAGCAAAAGGCATAGTGGCTGTATGGATCGCGATCATCGAGCGTGACCGAACGTGCCGCGGCCGCATAGATCTCCGCTATCTCCTGGTCAATATTATCGCTCCACCCGTACCAGATCCGGGCGTTCAGTGTGCGGGCCAGCCCCATATGCGCCTGGGCAAGGTTCGGATCGAGCGCCGTCGCCTGCCTCAGGAAGGACACGGCCTGCGCGTTGTCCTCAGGCGTGATCTGGGAAAAAAGCCACATCGCCCGCATGCAGCAATCGAACGCGTCCAGGTTGCCGACGTTCTTGCGGGAGGCGCGCTTGCCTTCGATGAGCAACATCTCCGGTTCGATTGCGCCGACCACACTCTGCGTGATCTCGTCCTGGATGGCGAAGATGTCGGCCATGTCGCGATCGAACCGCTCGGCCCACAGGTGATTGCCGGTTTCTGCCTCGATCAGCTGGCCTGTGATCCGCACGCGCTGACCGGCCCGTCTTACGCTCCCTTCGAGGAGATATCGGACGCCGAGTTCGCGCGCGACCTGCTTCACGTCGATGGCGCGCCCCTTGTAGGCGAAGGTCGAGTTTCGTGCGATGACGAAGAACCACCGATGGTGGGACAGGGCGGTAGTGATGTCCTCCGTGATGCCGTCCGCGAAGTACTCCTGCTCGGGGTCTCCGCTCATGTTCGAGAAGGGCAACACTGCAATCGAAGGCTTGTCCGGCAGCGCCAGATCGCCACCCAACACACCTGCGGCCACCGGATGCTCCGGTCGCCAATCCACGGCGTAGACTGAAACCGGACGACTGATGTTCTTGAGCGTTCGTTGTCCAATCGAAATGAGGGGAAAGTTCAGTTTCCCTTCAATTTGATCGCGCACCGCACCGGAGATGCAGATTCCGCCCGGGTCTGCGACGCCTTCCAGCCGCGCGGCAACGTTTACGCCATCGCCGAGCAGGTTGTCACTGTCTACCATGACGTCGCCGAGATTGACGCCGATCCGGAATTCCATCCGCCGGTCGTCAGGCAGATCGGAATTGTAACGATGAAGCGCGCGCTGGATCGCAACTGCGGCGCGCACGGACTGAACCGGGCTATTGAACTCCGCGATCACACTGTCTCCGGCGGATCCAAAAATGCGTCCCGCATGCTCAGAGATGAGATCAGACATCGTTCGACGGTACGCGTCCAAGGTCCGCAGGGTCGCTTCTTCGTCCGCGGCCATGAGGCAGCTGTAGCCAGCAACATCTGCTGCCAGAATCGCAGCCAACCGCCTAGTGATCGGTGGGATGTCCATGGGTCACCCCATACTGCCAGCCAGACCAGTCTAGCCGATGTAGACGCGAGGGCAAAAGCAAGTATTGCTCCCTACGTCTGGACTTTCGCTTTTTGGCCCTTAGCGGACAAGGCTGCGTCGGCCGCCGACGTCTGCTTTCGGGGGTAGACCGGATTTCGGTCCGGCAGGCTTGCGAGGTCTGCTTGTGACCCGCAGCGGACCTAATGTGAAATAGTTGACAATGCCCTCGACCTATTGACCGATGGGCAACGGCGACCCCACCGGTTCATAGATAAATCCTGCCGGGTCCGGAGGGATTTATGGCCTCAATCATTGAGTCGGGGCGACTTTAGTGACAGTGCCGTATCCATAAAGCCGAACAAGGGACATGGGAGCGACAATGCCGAACCTAACCGCGAAGCTTGCCCGTCACATCGTCGGCTATCGTAGCGCCGGGCTCGATCGGGCGGCGTTGACGGTGGCTAAACAGTGCGTTTTAGATTGGTACGGTGTTACGCTCGCAGGCTCTAACGAGCCAGTAGCTCGCATTCTGCGCGAGGAGATCGCGACCTCTGGGCAAGGATCATCGTCGATCGTGGGCTTCAATTTCCGCTGCTCGCCGGTCGATGCTGCATTGATCAATGGCGCGACCTCCCATGCGCTCGACTACGACGACGTTCATCCGCTGATCGGCCATCCCACGGCCGCGGTGCTGCCGGCGGCGCTGTCGATCGCAGAAGCGAAAGGCCGCTCGGGAATGGACCTGCTGCGTGCTTTCATCGCAGGCTATGAGGCGGCCGGGTTTGTCGGCTCATTGGTGATGCGCTCGCACTATGAGCGTGGCTTTCACTCTACCGCTACCGTTGGCTCGTTCGGTGCGGCGGCAGCGGCCGGGCTCCTGCTCGATCTCGATGAGGCGCAGATGGCGGTTGCGCTTGGTCTTGCTGGCACCCAGGCGGCCGGGCTGAAATCGATGTTTGGCACCATGGCGAAGCCGTTCCATGCCGGTCGGGCCGCGGCCAACGGCGTGCTAGCTGCACGCCTTGCGGCGCGCGGATTCACTGCCAATCCTGGCGTGCTCGAGGTGGCCCAGGGCTTCGTCGCGACCCAGAGCGACAGCGATCCGTCGATCGATGTGCCATTGCTGCGTCCGGGCAGCCTAGTAGTGGAGACGCTCTTCAAATATCACGCAGCCTGCTATCTCACCCATTCCAGCATCGAGGCGATCAAGCTGTTGCGCCGGCAGCTGTCTTTTAGCGGCCCCGATGTGGCAAGCATCGACATCCATGTCGCGCCGGGACATTTATCGGTTTGCAACATTGCCTCACCGCGGAGCGGGCTCGAAACCAAGTTCAGCCTGCGCCACACCGCGGCACTTGCGGCTTGCGGCAAAGATACTGCTGCGATCCAGACTTATTCAGATGAGAACGCCCTTGATGCGACGCTCGGCAAGGTTCGCGAGCGGGTGATCGTGCACGGCGATCGCGATCCAGGCCGAGATGCCCACGTCATGATCAAGACTAGCGGCGGCCAAGCTGCTGAGGCTGCCTTCGACGTGGCGATCCCGGATCGAGATCTGGACCGCCAGGGCGGGCGCCTCGTGGCCAAGTTTCATAGCCTCGCCGATCCAGTCATTGGAGCCGAACGAGCCAGCACGCTCCAGCGCCAAATCGTCAGGCTGGATGAGGACCACGACATCCGCGTGCTGATGGCCGCATAGATTTTGGACGGTCGCCGCTTCGATGAGAAACCAATAGCGGGAGCGGTCTGCTTTTGAGCGCAAACCGGAAAACATTTGCTCGCTTTGAACCTTACCGCTTGTGACCCCGAGCGGTCATTGACGGTGCTGCACCCGGAATAGAAGCGTGATATCGTCCCCAGCCGTTGGATGGGCCATGACCCCCGTGGGGATGGTCACATGGCAACCCGCATCTGTCGACGAGCATTCATAGTCACGCTTTGCGGCGCGTCGACATGGCCGCTGGTAGCGGCGCGCGCGCAAACCTATCCCTCACGGCCAATCACCATGGTCGTCCCGTTTGCTGCGGGAGGCGGATTCGACGTCTTGGGCCGAATCCTTGCGGCGCGAATGAGCGAGACCCTAGGCCATCAAGTAATCATTGAGAACGCGACCGGTGCCGCAGGTATTGTCGGGGTGAAGCGCGTCGCGAATGCCGCGCCAGATGGCTACACGTTTCTGTTCGGCAGCATCGGCACGCATGCCTATAACCAGACCATTTATAGAAAGCTGCGATATGACGCAGTCGCTGATTTCACCCCGGTCGCCTTGTTCGCCGAACAGCCCATGGTGCTGACTGCACGCAAGGACTTTCCCGCTGATAACTTTACCCAGTTCATCGCCTACCTGAAGACAAATAGCGCGAAACTACAATTCGGTTCAGCCGGAGCCGGCACGACGACGCACCTTGGATGCGCGCTGCTCAACGCGGCAATCGGCGTTAACGTCACGCATGTTCCTTATCGCGGTGGCGGGCCGGCTTCGAATGATTTGATTGGGGGACAGATCGATTACCTGTGCCTCAACGTGGGCAGTGCAGCCCCGCTGATCGTGGGCAAACAGGTAAAGGCTATCGCGACGCTGTCGCGAAGCCGCTCGCCGATCATGCCGGATTTGCCCACTGCTCACGAGCAGGGACTCGTCGACTTCGACGTTGTGACCTGGACTGCATTCTTTCTTCCGAAAGGCGCGCCCCCAGAGGTCGTGAAAAAGCTCAACGACGCAACGAGCCGGGCGCTGGACACTCCCGCGATTAAGACCCGCCTGCACGAACTAGGGATTACAGCTGTTGCGCCCGAGCACAGGTCGCCGGAATACCTGGCCAAGTTCGTCGTCGATGAAATCGCGCGTTGGGCGGGACCAATCAAGGCGAACGGGCTTCAGGTGGATTGAAGTGCGCCGCCTGAAGTCTCAATCGAGGGGGGCGGATGCCCTATCTTTGATTTCCGGATGCGATTGCTGCAGCGCATGGGTTCCGGTTTTGGCCCGCAGCAGACATAGCCAGGTCGCCGACTTAGGTCCGGTTTCGGAGGTAGAGCGGACCAGGATCGGGCAAGCCCGCAAAGTCGGCTGTTGACCAAAGCGGACATTTTTCCTTTGCACTAATTTTGCTGAGGAAGCGCCTTCGCGACCTCATGCGCGTTGTCGATAAAGAGTCGCGCGACAGGGCTGATCGTCCGCGTCTTCAGGGTTATGGCGCCGATCGGCCGGCGGGTCGTCGGCAAATCGATCGGCAAGACCTTGAAAGCCGGATTGTTGAGGTTGAATTGCATCACCGAGCCCTGAACGATGCTGACAAAACGACCGGTGGCCAGTAGCGCGTTGCGCGCGGCTGTGACCGAGGTGAAGACGGTTGCGGGCGGAACATCCAGTCCGTTGGCTCGAAAAGCGTCGGCGACGACCGAACCGTAGAGACTGTCGGGCGGTGGCAAGGTCCAGGCTGCGCGTGTCAACTCCGCAAGTTCAATCTTGCGCCGTTTGGCCCAGACGCTTTTTGCGCCAGCCACGACCACCAGCGGCTCATCGTAGAGAGTCTCGGTGTTCAAATGCTCGACGGCCATTGAGGCAAACATCGGCGCAATCACCACATCGACCGAGCGTTCCTCCAGGGAGCGGTATGTCATCGCCGCTTCGCCGGCCGACAAATGGAAGACCACGCGCGGATACTTTCGCGACAGGCGATCGATGACAGCGGGGAGGAAACCCGTGGCAATTGCGATGGTGCTTCCGATCCGCAATTCACCCGTCGTGGGGTTTGCTAGGAAGTTGAGGTGCTCGATGCCCTGCTTCAGCTCGTCGAAGGCGACGAGGCCGCGGTCCAGCAGCGCACGTGCATAGATCGTCGGCACGACGCCGCGAGGGTTGCGATCCAGCAGCCTGACTCCGAGCGCGGTTTCCATGTCGGCGATGGCCTTCGATATCGCGGGCTGCGACACCGAGAGCTGGTTGGCCGCCTTGCCCATGCTGCCGGAGCGAGCGACCGTCATCAGGACATGGAGATCGCGCAGTTTGAGCTGGCGGCTAATTCGCTGCTCGTTCCAGTTCATGCGGGTACCCATGAATAAACGTGATCGCTGGATCAGAGAACAATAATAGTTGATTATGCGATGGTCCGCTATATTCAGCGCCGGAATGCGCCTCGTATTTACACAAGGAGGAGCGGACCATGATCACCAGGCGACATTTTTCGCTAATGCTGGCGACGCTTCCGGTCGCCATGGCCAAAACAAGGACCGCTCACGCCCAGTCATATCCCGCCAAGCCAATCCGCTTCGTCGTGCCGTTCCCGGCGGGTGGCTCGACCGATGTGGGCGCCCGCCTCATCGCCGAGAACCTGTCGCGGGCATTCGGCCAGCAGGTTTATGTCGAGAACAAGTCGGGCGCCAACGGTACCATCGGGGTGGAGGAAGCCGCCAAGAGCCCGCCCGACGGCTACACCGTTCTTGTCACGATCGATGCGGTTGCCAGCAACCCACACGTCTTTCATACCGGCATCGATCCCACGAAGGATCTGTTGCCGGTCATTCAGGTTTCGCGTCAGCCCATTGTGCTGGCCGTTCACCCCTCGCTCGGCGTCAACTCGCTTGGCGAATTGATTGCACTGGCCAAGAAACAGCCGGGACTACCATATGCGACTGGCAGCGGACTCGGATCGCCGCAGCATATGGCGGTGCAATGGTTCGCGCAGATCGCAGGCATCAGGCTTGAGCAGGTGCCTTATCGCGGCGGCGGGCAGGCGATCAACGATTTGCTGGGCGGCCATGTGAAAATTGGGTCGCTCGGATCGACGCCGCTAATGCCACATTACAAGGTGGGCACGCTGCGCATGCTGGCGCAGACGTCAAGAACACGGTCATCGAGCCTTCCCGATGTGCCGACTTTTGAAGAGGCGGGAATAAAGGGATTGGTTCTCGACCAATGGCTTGGCGTCTTCGCACCGGCCGGGACCTCCGCGGAGGTCGTGAACCGCCTCAACAGCGAGATCAACAAGGCAATAGCCGATCCGGCGGTGCGCAAGAGTTTCCTCGATTCGGCACAAGAGCCGATCGGTGGAACGGCCGAACAGTTCGCCGTCCTCGTTCGCGAGGATTACGCCAAGTTTGGACGGCTGGTGAAGGACTTGAACATCAAAGCTGAGTAAGCAAGAGCATGCCATTTTCGACCTACCTTCCCGAACGGATGGGAGCGATCACGCTTTCTCCGGCGGGCCCTTTCATCGCGGGCGCGCATGTCGAGCTGACCCTAGTGTACACCGCGGGCACTTTCGGGATCGACGACACCGGAATGGTCAAAATCTCGTGGCGGACCACCTCCGACATGAGCAAGCCGCAATTCGGCAAACCGCAGGAGGCAAATTTCACGACAGTGGAGGCCAGCAATGGCGCGAAGCTCGAAGTATGGTTCGACCGGCTCAACGTTCGTCCGTTTGCGAATACCCTGTTGATACGGGTTGGACGCGGCTATCTGCGCGAAGGCGATACGCTGACGGTCCGCCTGGGCGATCGCAGGCAGGGTTCGCCGGGTTTCCGGCTGCAGACCAACGTCGAAGCGAACGTGGAATTAAAGACCTCGGTCGACGCGTTTGCGACATACGAGTTCTGTGAGCTGCCGATACAGCCGAGTTTCGATCTCATACCGGGACCGGCCGCGAGCTGGAAGGCGATCGTGCCATCGCTCGCGCTCGTCGGGCAGCCGTTTCGCCTGGCCGTTGTTGCCGAGGACAAATGGGGAAATCCCACGGCCGACGCGAGCCAGAGTTTCGAACTTGCATCGTCGCTCCCCATACGCGGGCTGCCGTCCCGGCTTGAGATCAAGCCCGGCGACGGTCCACGTGTCATCGAAAACCTCGTCGCCGGCTCGGAAGGCGACATCGATATTCAGCTCACGGCAAATGGCGCCTTGCTTGCGCGCGCCAATCCGCTGCGTGTGACGAAACAAGCCCCGCTGCGCCGCTATTGGGGTGATCTGCACGGGCAGAGTGGCGAAACGATCGGAATGGGCACGGCCGATGCTTATTTCCGTTTCGCGCGCGATGCCGCTTTCATCGACATGGTGGGTCACCAGGGCAACGACTTCCAGATCACGGACACGTTCTGGACGGAGCTCAACCGCCTGACCGCCGAGTTCGACGTGCCTGGCCGGTTCGTTTGCCTTCCGGGATACGAATGGTCGGGCAACACTGGGATGGGGGGCGACCGGAATATCTTCTACCGCGGCGAAGGACGGCCGATCCGGCGCTCATCGCACATTCTCGTTGAAGGGCAGACCTCGACTGATGCCATCTATACCGCCGACGCGTTGTTCCGCGCGCTAGAAGGCGAAGACGCCATTGTCATCGCGCATGTCGGTGGGCGCTACGCGGATTTGAAGTATGCCCATGATGGCCGGCTCGAGCGCGCCGTTGAGGTTCACTCAACATGGGGCACGTTCGAATGGATTCTGCATGATGCATTCGAAAAGGGCTACCGCGTCGGCGTGGTGTGTCACAGCGACGATCACAAGGGGCGGCCGGGCGCGACCCGTCCGGGGGCCTCCAGTTTCGGCGCGATCGGTGGCCTTACCTGCTATTTCATGCCGGAGTTGACGCGCGATGCGTTGTTCGAGGCGCTGCGGCAGCGACGGCATTATGGCACAACAGGCGCGCGGATATTTGTTGATCTGTGCGCCTCGTTCGGACGATCGGTCGTCGGATTTTCCGAGGACCCGCTACTCGGGCCGGCCACGGAATTTCCAGTTCAGCGGGTCATGATGGGAAGCATCATCCGCCCGGGCGGTGTGCCGATGCGCATCGACGCCGAGGTGATTGGAACTGCGCCGGTCGAACGAGTCGATGTGATGCACGGAACCAGGGTTGCGCAGACATTTCGTCCGTATGGCGCGTCTGATCTCGGACGGCGCGTGCGCGTGCTTTGGCAAGGTGCGGAATACCGGGGCCGCGGCCGCGAGACGCTGTGGGAGGGCAAGCTGGCGGTCACGGGCAATCGCATCGCGCGATTTGCGCCGGTCAATTTTCTCAATCCGGAGCGAGTGGTGCGAGAGACGGCGGCCGGGACGGCGCTTGCATGGAGCTCGGTTACGACTGGCAATCTGGCGGGCATCGACCTGTGGCTCGAAGAAGCACATCAGGGCACGCTCAGCATCGAAACCAATATCGTCTCAGGATCGGTGGGACTTTCTACGCTCGCCGCAAACACCGTCGCGTTCGACGGTGGCGGCCTTGGCCGGCAACTGAGCATTTACCGCCTGCCCGAGTGCGGCTTCAGTCACCATGTCAAACTTGATCATGTGGTGAGTTTTGCCGGCGGGGCAGACCTGCCGGTTTATCTGCGTGTGACGCAAGCCGACGGCCATCAAGCCTGGTCGAGTCCGATCTACCTTATAGAGTGACTTCGCCCTGGCGGACGGGACGAGAAATTCGTCTAAGTGAGTTGCAATGCCGCATGACTGCTACGGTTGTCCGCTTCTGGCGCCGTAGCAGACAAAGCTAGGTCGCCGACTTAGGTCCGGTTTCGGAGGTAGAGCGGACCGGGATCGGGCAAGCCCGCAAAGTCGGCTGTTGACCCTGGCTGTTCTCTAATTCCGGGCCTGCGGTCAAGACTCTCCAAACACATCCTTGCCGGGTTCATGGTTCTCTCCGCGGTAGGGGCACGCCCTCCGCATGATGGCGTAGGATGA
>Ga0081540_1003606_pt1 | contig 12146 bp, 11 predicted proteins | sample TabmetS2T1R1_FD_71024 | JGI IMG/M metagenome (GOLD analysis project Ga0081540, IMG submission 71024) | Tabebuia heterophylla rhizosphere microbial communities from the University of Puerto Rico - S2T1R1 | ecosystem: Host-associated > Plants > Roots > Rhizosphere ...
TCGCCAGTGAGAAGACGCTCTCGGCCAAGGTCGAGGCCTTCCGCTCTCAGAAGGAGACGATCAAGGCCCAGTACTCGGCCGCCGAGGCGCAGGTCCGGATCGGCGAGGCGGCGACCGGGATCGGCGAGCAGATGGCCGACACGGGCCTCGCGATCCAGCGCGCGAAGGACAAGACCGAGCAGATGCAGGCGCGGGCCTCGGCGATCGACGAGCTCACGACCTCGGGCGCGCTCGAGGACTTCACCTCCGACCAGACCGAGCTCGACCGCGAGCTGGGCGCGATCGCCTCCAAGTCGCAGGTCGACAAGGAGCTCGAGGAAATGAAGGCCGAGCTCGGCTCCGGGGAGGGCAAGAAGGAGCTGACGCAGTGATCGTCCGCGTCCTTGGCGAAGGCCAGTTCGAGGTCGACGACGAGGTCGCCAAGGGCCTCAACGACCTCGACGAGCAGGCGCAGCAGGCGCTGGAAGCGGGCGACCAGGACCGCCTGACCGAGCTGCTGGAGCGCATGGCCGAGGCCGTGCGCACGAACGGCGCGCGCGTCCCCGACGAGGACCTGACCCCCTCCGAGGCGATCGTCCCGCCGCCCGACCTGACCCTCGAAGAGGCCCGGGAACTGTTCGAGGACGAGGGCCTGATCCCGGAGCTTCCGAGCGCGTAGCGACCGCTAGAGGTTCACGCGCGCGCAGCCCCACCCATTGGGTGGGGAGTGAGGTTCCACCCGCCACCCGCTGCGAGCGTAGCGCTCGTCGGCGCGCGTGTCTGTGACGGGTCCGGGTCGGAAGTCTGCCGATTCATCCACAAGCCGAGCCGAGGCTCCGCCGCGGGGCGGGAGCTCAGACCGGCGCGTCGAAGACGGCGAACCAGCGCGTCAGGTCTTCCTCGATCGGCAGCTCGCGCTCCAGCTTCGACTTCAGCTCGAGCTCCTCGGCGTTGTCTCGCTCCTTGTCGTCGCCCTTCGGCACGAACGGCCAGAACTTGCCGCGCTTGAACCCGTAGATCCAGAACACCCGGCCGCCGTCGAAGCCCGTCTTCTCGAAGGGAAAGACCGCGGCCAGGAGCTGCGGGCCGAACCCCCGCGACTGGAGCTCGGACGCGACCAGGTGCACCGTCGTGACGAGGTCCTCGAAATCCCCGTCGGTCACGACCAGCCACTCGAAGCCGAACTCGTCCGACGTCCGCGTCACCTTCGAGCCGGACTCGGCCGCGACGGCGTCCAGCAGCTCCTGCAGCTCGTTCTCGGCGCGGACGAACTCGCCGGCCGACAGCGACTTGAAGCAGACGCCGGCCGACCCGGCGGGCTTCAGGTCGAGCTCGGCCTCGAGCGTGACCCGGGCGGTCGAGATCGCGAACAGCCGCTCGCCGGCCGCGTCCTTGAGCTGCTTGCGCCCGAAGAGGACGTCGCGCAGGCCCAATGCCTAGTCGACCGGGCGGCCCATCTCGCGCGAGATCTCGGCGAGGGCGGCCAGCCGCTTCTCGAGCGGCGGATGCGTCATGAACAGCTCGCCGGCCTTCGAGCGCCAGTTGGTCGGGACGATGAAGAAGGCGTTCATGCCCTCGACCTGACGGAGGTCCTGCTGCGGGATCTGCGTGATCCCGCTCGCGATCTTCTGCAGCGCGCTCATCAGGTACTCCGGCGCGCCGGTCATCAGCGCCGAGCCGCGGTCGGCGGCGAACTCGCGGTAGCGCGAGATGGCGAGGATCAGGATCTGGCTGAGGAAGTACGTCACCACCGAGACCACGAGCACGATCAGCCAGACGGGCACCGAGTTGTTGTTGTCCCGGTTGCCGCCCATGCCGCCGAACATGCCCCCGTAGAGGCCGACGCGGGTCAGCAGCGCCGCGACCATCGCGAAGAAGCTGGCCACGGTCATCACGAGCACGTCGCGGTTGGCGATGTGCGAGAGCTCGTGCGCGAGCACGCCTTCGATCTCCCTGGGCTCGAGCCGGTTCCAGAGGCCGGTCGTGACCGCGACCGCGGCGTGCTTTTGGTTGCGGCCGGTCGCGAAGGCGTTCGGGACGTCGCTGTCGATGATCGCCACGCGCGGCTTGCGCAGGTCCGCGAGCGCGCAGAGTCGCTCGATCATCTCGTGGAGCTCAGGCGCCTCGTCGCGCTCCACGACCTTGGCGCCCGCGGCCTTCAGGGCGAGCTTGTCGGAGGTGAAGTACTGGACGAAAGCCAGCCCCCCGACGATCACCACCATCAAGACGATGCCGGCGTTCAGCACGTAGAAGAGCGCGACCGCGAACAGGACGTAGAGCAGCCCCAGCAGCGAAGTTGTCAGCAGCATGCGCAGCGACAGCCCAGCGTCGCGACCGTAAGCCTTGCGTTTCATCGAGAATCGGCCCCCTTGAAGGCGAGAAAGTTCCTGCTGATTGTAGCCCTGGGCATGCTGCTCACCGCGCCCGCGACGGCGGCGCCGTCAGAGCGGGCGGCCGTGATCATCGCGCCCGCCTCGTCGCCCGTCTTCCGCTCGCCGCGCGCCGCGCACGGGCTGCTGGTCGTCGGCGAGGGCGCGACCGTCAGTCGTCGGGGCGCGCTTGCCTCGCTCGTGCGCGGCGAGATGGGCAACGCGATTCTGAGCGGCGGCCTGCCGGGCGGCAAGCCCCTGATCGCGCTCTCGAGCCGACCGGCGCAGGTGACCTTCTACGTCGCGCTGCCGCCGCCCGGGAAGCACCACAACGTCAAGCGCTACCCGATCGCGGTCGTCGGCTCCGGCTATCACGGGCTGCTGACCGACACCTCGACCCGGCTGCCCGGGCTGATCTCGATCGCCGACGTGGCGCCCTCGGCACTCGCGCTCAGGCGCGGAGAGAGCCCGGAGATCGGAGTCGAGGCCGAGCGGGACCCCCTCGGCCGGCTGGCCAGCTTCGACAGCCGGCTCAGCCGGGCCCACGACGCGCGGATCCCGGCGACGCTCGTGCTGGTCGGGCTGCTGATCGCGATCTCGCTCGCGGCGCTCCTGACCCGCGCACCCGCGCTTTGCCGGGCCGCGTTCCTCGTTCCCTCCTCGTGCATCGCGGCGGCCGTCGCGCTCAGCGCGCTCGGCGTCCCGCCGAGCTGGGCCGTGCTCGGAGTCGCCCTCGCGGGCGGGGGCGGCGCGCTGCTCGGCGGCGCCTTCCTGCCGCCCAGGCTGCCGCTGGCCCTCGCGCTCGCCGCCCTGTTCGCGTTCCTGTTCGCGGTCATGTGGGCCGAGCCGGTGTGGAACGCGCTGGCGGTGATCGGCCCGCACCCGGACGGCGGCGGACGTTTCTACGGCGTCACGAACGAAGTCGAGACGCTCCTGCTCCCGGCCGGGCTCGTGCTCGGCGCGCTCGTAGGCGTGCAGCTGCTGCCGCTGGTCGGGCTGGTGCTTGCTGCCGGGGTCGCCTCGAGCCGCATCGGCGCCGACGGCGGCGGGCTGGTCGTCTACCTGGTCGGGTTCCTCGCCCTCTGGCTCCGCGTGCGCCCGCTCTCGACTCGACGAGCCGCCGCCGCGGTCGCCGCCGCGGCCGGCATCGCGCTCCTGCTTGTCGGGATCGACGCCGCGACGGGGGGCTCGAGCCACGTCACGAAGGCGGTCGGCGGCGGGCCGGGCTCGATCCTCGGCGACCTCGGCCACCGCCTGCACCTGTCCGCGGCCTCGATCGGCTCGACCTGGAACAGCGCGCTGCTGTTCGCGCTCGGGATCACCGGCCTCGTCGTGCTGGCGCTGCAGCGGCCCCGGTCGGCGCTGCTCGACGCCTACCTCGTCGCCCTCGCCGTCTCGTTCCTCGTCAACGACACGCCGACCGACGTCGCCGGCTACGGCGGGTTCGCCGCGCTCGGCCTCTGGCTCCTGGCGAGAAGCGAAGAGGGCCGCGGACGGCTTCAGTAGACTCGCGCGGATGCGCCAAGTGGCCCCATTTCTCGCTCTCGCCTTCGTCCTCGCAGGCTGCGGCACGGAGACGGTGTCACCGACCGCCGAGACGGTCGTGGGCACGGTGCCGGCCGCGACGCAGGAGGCCGCGGCCGCCGGGGACGCAAAGGCCGGCGCGACCCTCTTCGGCGCTCAGGGCTGCGGCGGCTGCCACGTCTTCAAGCCCGCCAACTCGCAGGGCACGGTCGGTCCGGACCTGGACAAGCTGCCCCAGTACGCGAAGGCGGCGAACCAGGGATCGCTCCAGGACTTCACCCATGAGTCGATCGCGAACCCGAGCGCGTACATCGAGAAGGGCTACCCGAACGCGATGCCCAACTTCGGCCAGACGCTGTCGGACAAGCAGATCGCCGACCTCGTCGCGTACCTGACCCAGAACCAGGGTTGATCGACCTCAAAGCCGCGCGGGCAGATCCCGACCGCGTGCGGCCGGGGATCGTGCGCAAGGGTGGCGGCGAGGCGTTCGACGCGCTGCTGGCGGCCGACGAGCGCTGGCGCGCGCTCGTCCCCCAGGTCGACGAGCTGCGCAGCCGCCAGAAGCTGAAGGGCAAGCCGACGCCCGAGCAGGTCGAGGAGCTGAAGACGGTCAAGGAGGACCTGCGCCGGCTCGAGCAGGAGCTGGGCGAGGCCGAGGCGCAGCGCGACGAGCTGCTGCAGAAGGTGCCGAACCCGGCGGACGACTCGGTCCCGGACGAGGCGAGCGGCGACTCGGAGGGCGAGATCGTGCGCGAGGTCGGCGAGCGACCGCAGCTGGACGAGCCGAAGGAGCACCTCGAGCTCGGCCGCTTCGAGATGGAGCGCGGCGCGCGGCTCTCGGGCTCGCGCTTCGGCTACATCGTCGGCGACACCGCGCGGCTGGCCCTCGCCCTCTACCGCTGGGCGCTCGACCGGGCGGTCGAGGCCGGGTTCTCGCCGGTGATCCCGCCGGTGCTGGTGCGCGAGGAGGCGATGTACGGCACCGGCTTCTTCCCGGCCGAGCGCTTCGAGATCTACGAGGTCGCCGACGAGGGCCTCTACCTGACCGGCACCTCCGAGGTGGCGCTCGCCGGCTTGCACATGGGCGAGATCCTCGACCGCGACCAGCTGCCGCTGCGCTACACCGCCTTCTCGACGAACTTCCGCCGCGAGGCCGGCGCTGCCGGCCGCGACACGCGTGGGATGTTCCGCGTCCATCAGTTCAACAAGGTCGAGCTGTTCGCGTACGCGCTCCCCGAGGAGTCGTGGGCCGAGCACGAGCGCCTGCTGGCGATCGAGGAGTCGCTCGCGCAGGAGCTCGGGCTCCCCTACCGCGTCGTCAACATCGAGGCGAGCGAGCTGAGCGCCGCCGCGGCCAAGCGGTACGACCTCGAGGCGTGGTTCCCGTCACAGCAGCGCTACCGCGAGCTGACCTCCGCCTCGAACACGACCGACTACCAGTCGCGCCGCCTCGGCATCCGCTACCGCGCGAACGGCCACACCGGGTACGTCCACACGCTGAACGGCACAGCGGTCACCGACCGCTGGGTGCTCGCGGTGCTGGAGAACTTCCAGGGCGAGGTGCCCGAGGTGCTGCAGGAGTTCGGCGCGCCAGCGCGCATCGCCCCGTGACGATCTAGGCTCAGCAACCGGCGGGGTGCCGGAGCGGTCGAACGGGGCGGTCTTGAAAACCGTAGGCGCCTTAACCGGCGCTCGTGGGTTCGAATCCCACCCCCGCCGCTAGCTCGGGCCCATGCCGGCGCACGGGCTGCCCCGGCGCAGGCTGAAGTCGCCGCGGGCCGCGTTGACGAAGCCGGGGTTGGCGATCACGTTCGCGATCGCCAGGAACCCGCCGGCCGAGGCGTCGACGTTGCCCAGCGCCCCGTTCCAGAGGCAGTTGTTCTTGGCGATGTTCGCGACGCCGACCGGGCCGCCCCACCAGGCCTCGAGGTTGTGCCGCTCGCGGGAGTTGCTGATGATGTTGCGCGCGACGAGGTTTCCGCTCGACGCGTAGTCGTTGCGGTACTCGCCGCCGGCTGACTCGCTCCCGAAGGCGACGCCCTCGCCGTTGCCGTTGATCACGTTGTTCGTGACGATCGAGCCCTGGGCGTTGGGGTAGAACTGGATCCCCCGGTCGGCGTTGTCGTAGATCAGGTTGCCGGCGATCACAGTCCCGACTGAGCCCTCGACGTAGATCCCGTGGTCGTGATTGGTCGCGGGCAGCCGGCCGCAGCTGTGAATGCGGTTCTGCAGCAGGCTGACGCCGTGCGCGATGCCCCAGTGCTCGAAGCCGCCGCCGATCGAGATGCAGATGCCCTGGTGGAGGTTGGTGATCACCGAGCGCCGGATCGTGATCCGGGTGCCGTTGATCCGCACGTTCGGCGTCCGCGCCGACCGGAGGACGAGCCTCGCCAGCACGACGTCGTGCGCCGTGCTGGTGATCTTGACCACCCCGACGATCGTCGCGCGCTTGCCGGGCACGCTCGTCAGGCGGAAGCCGCCTCGGCGGATCGCGAACGAGCTGTTGAAGGTGCCGCTAAGGCAGCCGACGGCCCCGGGCCTAAGGTGGTGGACGAACCGGCCCAGGTCGCCCTGGCCCGCCACGAGGGTCCTCGTGCATCCGGTGGACGACGATTGGGTCACCGCTGCTGGAGCGCACGCATCGGCGGTGATCAGCGCGGCGCCTGCGACGACCATGGCGGCGAGCAGCGCCCGCCTTGTTGCCAGGGTTGTACGCCTCAGAGCGCCGGACCCTACCGAAAGCTCCGGCCGGAAACGGTCCGATTGCGCCAAGAAACCACATGGATACACAGATTTGGCGCACTTGCGCGGCTGCGGCTTGTGCCGGCCTCCCACTCGATTAGCGTTCGAGCGTGTCGTCCCCGCCACGCCCAGGGCCGCTCCGCCGTGGGCGCAACTGGCTCGAGCGCCGCCCGCTGCTCGTGCTGGTGGTCCCGGCCGTGCTCGCGCTCGGCGCAGTTGCCGGGCTCGCCGACATCGCGGGCAGCGAGCGGCTCGACCGGGCGGCGCGGCACCTCCACCCCGCCTGGCTGCTGCTCTGCTTCGGCGGCGAGCTGCTCGCCTACGCCGGCTACGTCCTGATGGTGCGAGACACGGCCAAGGTCGACGACGGGCCGAAGCTCAGCTTCGGCCGCTCGCTCGAGACGGTGGTCGGCGGCTTCGGCGTCTTCGCGGCCACGCGCACGAGCGGCGGGTTCGCGGTCGACTACTGGGCGCTTCGCAGCGCCGGCGAGGACCGCGACGGCGCGGTCGCCCGCGTCCTCGCCCTCGGCGCGCTCGAGTACGCGATCCTCGCGCCCGCGGCGCTTTGCTCCGCGATCGCGCTGCTGGTGAGCGGCGCGGACGTGCCGCTGTCCATCACCCTGCCGTGGCTGCTCGTGATCCCCGGCGCCTTCGCCGCGGTCTGGGTCAGCTCGCCGAAGCGCGCCGCGCGCTACGCCGACGCGCGGGGCGGCGGGCGCATCCGGCAAGCCTTCGCCCACGCGGTTGCGGGGCTCTCGATCCTGCGCTCGATGTTCCTCGCGCCGCCGCGCGAGCACGGGCTCGGCCTGCTCGGGACGGCCGCGTACTGGGCCGGCGACATCGCGTGCCTCTGGGGCGCGCTGCAGCTGTTCGGCAACCCGAAGCTGTCGGTTCCGGCGCTGATCATCGGCTACGCGACCGGCTACGTGCTGACGCGCCGTTCCTTGCCCGCGGGCGGCGCGGGGATCGTCGAGATCGCGCTGACCTTCGCGCTCACGTGGGTCGGCTTCCCGTTCGTGCGGGCGCTGCTCGGCGTGGTCGTCTACCGGCTCTTCAACCTCTGGCTGCCGATCCTGCCGGCCCTCGCGGTGCTCCCGCAGGTCGAGGAGCTGAGGCGCGAGCTGGAGGAGGCGGAGAGCGCCGTCTAGGCGGCTTCGCGGCGCGCCTGCCAGCGCATCGCGGCGCTCGCGCGGGCGAAGCTGCGCGAGGCGGTCTCGTCCACTGCCAGCACGATCGGACCGTGCACGATCAGCCCCGGCTCGGCCTGCTCCTTGAGCAGGTCGGAGTAGAAGCTGTCGGCGAGCCATTCCCGGCCGGGCGCGGTCGTGGCGCGAAGCGCGATCCGCACGAGCGCCGGCGACAGCTCGTCGACCACGTCGATCCAGGGCTTGCGGACGAACGTCGTCGGGCCTTCCGGCAGCAGCGCGGCCACCGACGTGACCAGCTCCTCGCCGCGCTCGCGGTCGGAGACGAACAGCTCGATCCCGAGCTCCTTGACGCCGCGCGGGAGAACCTTGACGGCGGGAATCTGCGAGTTGTGGATGTGGATCGACTCGCCGTCGAGCGTGCGCAGCTTCGTCCGGCGCAGCGAGACGTCCTCGACGACGCCCTGCAGCTCGAGCGCCGGGACGGCGATCGTGTCCCCGACGCCGTACCAGCGCTCGGCGAACATCGCGAACCCGGCGATGATGTCGGTCAGGACGCGCTGGACCGCGAAGCCGACCAGGATCAGCAGGAAGGAGGCGCCGGCCAGCGCGGCGAGACGGTCGACGCCGCCGATCAGCTCGGCGAAGGCCAGCACCGCGGCGGTCGCGAAGCCGGCGTACGCGATCCCCGTGCGGATCAGCGCGACGAGCGTCTCCTGCCGCTTGACCTCGGTCAGCTTGCCGGTCTCGCCCGGGTCGGTGCCGGAGTGGCGCTGCTCGTGCCAGCGCAGGACGCGGCCGGCCACGAGGCCGCTCGCGCGCGCGACCAGCCAGGCGGCGGCAAAGGCCGCCAGGACGATGGTCAGGCGGTTGTCGAGCACGCTCTGAAGAGTCGCAGTCATTGGCCCCAACGTAGCGAGAACACCGCCGTTGTCGGCACGCCGCACAAGCTTTTTACATCGGCTTAACCGAGCAGCAGAAATGCGAGGAATCCGACCGCCGCGATCAGGCCGAGCGCGGCCGCTACGCGCAGCGCGGCAGGGTCACGCGGCTGCGGCCTGACGCGGACGACGACGTGCTCGCCGTCGCGGCCCACGGGCACGTTCGCGCCGTCCTCGACGCCGGCCGGAATCGTGATCTCGGTCTCGCCGGCGACCTTCACCTCGCCGGTCCCCTCGCAGTACTCACAGGCCGCGGCCGCGCGGCCGGAGCCGCCGCAGTCGGCGCAGGTGACGAGCTGCAGCACGCGGACGTCACCGTCGTCCAGGCGCTCGCGGCGTGTGCCACGGCCGTCGCAGGCGGCACAGGCCTCGGTCGTGCAGAACGCGCAGGCGGCTCTCCTGGTGTACGGCACGGTCCGCCGGCCGCCGCGGGCGGCCTCGTAGAAGCCGAGCTCGACCTCGCCCACGGTTGCGTTGCCCGAACGCCGTCGCGACCGCTCCGCCCAGGCCCCGCGGCTGCGGTAGCCGAAGCGGTCGTAGAGCAGCCGGCTCGCCGGCTTGGAGAGCGCCGCGTACGCGTCGGTTAGCTCGCGGAAGCGCTCCTCGGCGTCGGGGTCGCTCGAGACGTCGGGGTGGAGACAGCGGGCCCGGGCCCGAAAGGCGCGCTTGAGCTCGGCCGCGTCCGCTCCGCGCGCCACGCCGAGCACCTCGTAGTAGTCCGCGCCGGCCGGGGTCATGCAGCGCTTCTTCCACCAGTGCGGGGCGAGCGAAACCGAAACGGGCGCTTTGCGGTTATCTCCGTGTGCGACGCGCGCGCGGGTTCGTCCTTCTCGTCTGCGGGCTCGGCGGCCTCTGGGCCGGCGCCTCGATCGGCGGCGCCGGGATCGGCCTGCCGACGATCACGGTGCCGACACTGCCGGTGACCGTGACCGTGCCGACCGTGACCCTCCCGGTCGCGCCGCCGCCTCCCCCGCCCGCGCCGCCCCCGCCTCCTGCACCTCCGCCACCGCCGCCGCCCGCCGGGCCACCGCCACCTCCACCGCAGCCGCCCTCGACCACGCCGGACCCGTCTCGCGCACGCGCCACCACGACCGTCGTCGCGCCGAGCAGCCGGGCACCGCAGCGCGCCGTCAGGGCCCGTTCCGGGGCGAAGCCGGCTCAGCCGCCCCACGCGGTCAGCCACCCGACCACGACGACCGAAAGGACGCAGAAGACGGCCGCTCGGCGGCCGAAAGCGCGAGAGGCGGCCACGCCGCCGCTTCCACACGGCTTCCTGGCCGGCGCCGAGCTGGCGCCGTCGGTCCGGAAGCTGCCGTTCGCGGCCCTGGCGCTCGTCGGCCTCGCGATCGTCCTGCTCGCACTCGGCGCGCTTCCCGCCGCCACGGTGCCGCATCCAGCCACGGCAAGCCTGCTGGCGACCCGCCGCATCGAGCTCGCGATCGGCGGATTGGCGACGCTGGCGGCCTCGATCGCGGCCTATCTGCTCATCTGAGCCGCTCATACAGGTTCCCCTTTCCGGGGGATCTCCTGGGCACGCTCTATCGGGAAACTATGGGGCGTGCGGCATCACCTTGCGGCTGTTGCGCCTGCGCATGCGCCGGACGGCGAATCACCCGTCCCCGAAGCCCCACGCCCTGATTCGCTCGTCAAGTCCTACCGGCAGCTGGCGGACGTCTTCCACGACATCCTCTCGGAGCACAGCCTCGACAACCTGCTCGACCGGATCGCCGACACGCTGGCCGAGCTCGTGCCGCACGACACGCTTTCGATCTACCAGGCCGACGAGGCGCAGACGCAGCTGATCCCGGTGCTCGCGCGCGACAAGTGGGCGGAGAAGATCATGAACAGCCGCTCCGACTTCGGCGAAGGGATCACCGGCTGGGCGGCGCTCCACCGCGAGCCCGTCCGCACCAACCAGGCGCACCTCGACCCGCGCACGAAGACCGTGCCCGGCACGCCCCCGGACGAGGCCGAGGCGCTGATCACGGTCCCCCTGATCGCGCGTGACCTGGTCAAGGGCGTGCTGAACATCTACCGCCTGGGCGAGCACGCGAGCTTCAGCGACGAGGAGTTCGAGCTGACGACCCGCTTCGCCGACGCGGCGGCGCTGGCGCTGGACAACGCCCAGATCCGCGCGCGGCTCGAGTACCAGGCGCAGACCGACTCTCTGACCGGCCTCTACAACCACCGCTACTTCCACGAGCGCCTGCGCGCCGAGCTGACGCGCGCCAACCGCTCCCGCGAGAGCGTCGCGGTGCTGATGCTCGACATCGACGACTTCAAGCGCGTCAACGACGTCTACGGCCACGGCTCGGGCGACCAGGTGCTGACCGACCTGGCCGAGCTGCTGCGCGGAGCGCTGCGCGGCTCGGACGTCGTCTGCCGTCTCGGTGGCGAGGAGTTCGGGATGATCATGCCGAGCGGCGGCGCGGCCGACGCGCTTGCGCTGGCCCGGCGGCTGACCGACACGCTGAAGGAGGTCGAGTTCGGCCCGGCCGGGAACATCACCGTCTCGGTCGGCGTCTCGCAGGGCCCCGAGCACGCGATGAACCCCCGCGAGCTGGTCGCCTGCGCCGAGGCCGCGATGATGACCGCCAAGGCGCGCGGCAAGAACCAGATCGTCCTTTTCGACGAAGCCGCCAGCGAGCGGCCCGAGGGCAAGCCCGACGGCGGGCGCGACGTCCGCTCGATCGCCCACCTGAAGATGCTGCAGAGCCTGGCCGGCAAGCTGAACCGCCTCAACGACGTGCGCCAGATCGGCGAGGTGATCGCCGACGAGCTGCGGCTGCTGATCGACTACCACAACTGCCGTGTCTCGGTGCTCGAAGGCGACTGGGTCGTCCCGATCGCCTTCCGCGGCGAGCTGCTCTCGCGCAGCGGCGAGCGCGTCGACTTCCCGCGCACCCGCATCGGCGAGGGCATCACCGGCCACGTCGCGGAGACGTCGGAGCCGCTGCTCGTCTGCAACACGCTCGAGTGCGAGTTCGCCGTGATGATCCCGGGGACGCACCTGATCGAGGAGTCGCAGATCGCCGTCCCGCTCTGCTACGGCGCTCGCGTGATCGGCGTGATCGCGATCTCGAAGCTCGGCATCGACCAGTTCGACGGCGACGACGTGCGACTGCTCGAGGTACTGGCCGGCCACGCCTCGGTGGCGCTCGAGAACGCACGGCTGTACGAGGCGCAGCGACGCGAGGCCGACCACCTAAAGGCGCTGCTCGAGTTCACCGGCGCGATCTCCGAGGCCGCCTCGCCGGATGCGATCGGCGCCGAGACCGTGCGCGCGGCCGCCAGGATCCTCGGCGGCAAGAAGTGCGCGCTCTGGCTGCCGGACGAGAAGGGCGAGTTCTCGGTCAGCGCACATGCCGACTCCAGCGACGACCCGACCGCCGCAGTACAGCTCAAGGGCTCGGCGCTCCGCGACGCGATCGGCGACAAGACGGAGC
>Ga0081540_1003607_pt1 | contig 12146 bp, 12 predicted proteins | sample TabmetS2T1R1_FD_71024 | JGI IMG/M metagenome (GOLD analysis project Ga0081540, IMG submission 71024) | Tabebuia heterophylla rhizosphere microbial communities from the University of Puerto Rico - S2T1R1 | ecosystem: Host-associated > Plants > Roots > Rhizosphere ...
GCGCGAGCGCCAGCAGCACACCCTGATTCGCTTGCGAGCCAGAATGGGGCTGGACATTCACGAAGCCACAGTCGAACAGCCGCTTGGCTCGCTCGATGGCTAGGCTCTCAGCGATATCGACGAACTGGCAGCCGCCGTAATAGCGTTTGCCCGGGTAGCCTTCGGCGTATTTGTTGGTCAGCACCGTACCCGCGGCCTCCAGCACGGCGCGCGAGACAATGTTCTCCGAGGCGATCAGCTCGATTTCATGCTGCTGGCGGCTGAGTTCTTTGGCCACAGCACTGAAGAGTTCAGGATCGCTTTCGGCAAGCGGCTGAGAGAAAAAGGAGTTCTCGAGCGGCGAGGCCGCCAAGGCATTCGATCCTGACATCCGGCTTTCCGTTGAGTAAAGACAATCGACGCCACGGCATTTCCCGCGGCGTAATGCTCGGCAAATTCAATTCTATATAAAAGCCCAACGGAAATCACACAAGCAGGCAGGGTGGCGAGCAGTTTTTTCCCTCATATCCCCACGAGCACTATCTTGCTCTGCCCTGCATATGAACCACTTACAGAAGGCGAGGCATATTCTACCCCCGAAGTATATTCTACCTCGAAAGGTGCACCCGCACGCCAAGTGAAACGTCCGGGTGAAAAGGCGGTGGACAGGCACCGCCTTACTGCTGGCTCAATAGGCCGTGGCCGTTGCACCCACGCCGTCACGGTTGTAGAGGTCGCGGCGGAACTGCGCCATGCCGTCCGGCGTCGCCCATGAGGTGACATAGGCGAAATAGAGCGGTACGCGCTGCTTCAACTGGACATTCAGGGTCTCGCCGCTCTGTTTCATGCCGTTCACGCGCGTCAGGTCCCAGCCATTGTCGCGAAGCAACCATGCGGCGAGCTGTGGGATGTTTTGCACGCGCACGCAGCCTGAACTCTCTGCGCGGAAATTCTTCGCAAAGATGCTCTTGCCCGGCGTGTCATGCATATAAACGGAATAGGGGTTGAAGAAGTTGATCTTGAGGAAGCCCAGTGGATTTTCCTCGCCCGGCTTCTGGGCGAAGAAATACCCCTTCACCTCCGGGCTGTTCCAATCCACCTGCATGGGATCGAGCGGCCGTTTCTTCACATAGCCGTTGTAATCCTGATAGATATCAACGCCATAGCGCTTGATAACTTCAGCAATCTTGCTCGGGTCGCGAAGCTTGGGAACGAAATCCTGTGTGATGACGGTCGGCGGCAGGATCCATTCCTTGTTGAAGTTCACCTCGTGAATGGCAGACTTCAGGATCGGGGTCGGACGGTCGATCTTACCCACCACGCCGGCATGGCGTGAGACAACCTCGTCGTTCTCCACCGCCTCGATCTGGGCGGCCGGGATATTCACCACCACATAGCGGCCTTTACTCGGAGCAGCGAGTGATTCGATGCGAACGAGATTGGTGCGCAGCTGACGCAGGCGTGCACTTGCAGGAACGTTGAGGGCAGTGATGGTAGCTTTGTCGAGCACGCCGGTCGGGGTGAGGCCATTGCGGGTCTGGAAGCGCTTCACGCCCTTCTCGACATAGGAGTCGAAGGTTTGGGCGTAGCCGGCGTCCTGGCTCATGTCGCTCTCCATTTCGAGGCGACGGCGAAGCGCGACGACCGCGGGATTGGTCATGCCAAGCTTGAGTTCGACCAAAGGCAGATTCTCCCATCCGCCCTGGGCGACAATATCCGCATACCGGCGGACGGCAGCCTTCATCGGCCCTAGATTCTCAGCCGAGAGCGTTGGATAGCCACGCTGGGGTTGCGATTCCCATTGTTTGGCAAATGAGCGGTCAAAACCGGGATCCCATTCGCCGCTGCCATCATCGAATTTCAGCCAATTGTCTATATTGGCGACATTTTGCGCTGACGCTGGCGCCGTCGAGAGCGCGCACAAAACCGAAAACGCCGCCACCCCAGCCGCGCGGACGAATAAATCTCGGATATCACGCCTAACAGTCACCATCGGACTCCCGTCTGCTGTGCCTCAAATGCCATAACCAGCCACACGCCACGCCAATGTGGTTCACCATTTAGAGCGAAATGTGGCCTTATTTCGCTCCACGGCAAAAGGCAGCTTACCCCTACAAAACAAGGGAAACATTTACAGATCGCCACCGGCATTCATGAAAACGCCCTCCTTCGGCAGCCGTTCCGCAACGACCTCACGCACCTGTTGAAAACCCGCCGGCAGGTTGCGCATGAGCGAAGCGTAACACGAGGCACAAAGTGTGGGAAATACGTCATTTAATCAATGTCTGGTCTGCCCTCCACGCGGATCGGCGAGGAGGCGTGTGCTTCGCGCAACATTTCCGCGCGGTGAACGTTGGCTTGCAACTGGATGATCAAAAACGCGGCATCAAAGCCGGTAGCGGATCTGATCGATCCAGAAGCGCTCCAGGCGAGCCAGGCTTTGATTGAGGGTCTTCAGATCCGGCACCGTCAGGCCGGCGACTTTCTCGATCATGGTCAGCTGACGCTCGAACAGGACATTCACGACCCCATAGATTTCCTTGCCCTTCGGGGTCAAGCGCACGCGCACGGAACGGCGATCCGTTTTCGAGCGCTGGTGATGGATGTATCCGTTATCGACCAGCTTCTTCAGGTTGTAGGAAACGTTGGAACCGAGATAATAGCCGCGAGTGCGGATCTCGCCAGCTGTCAGCTCGCAGTCGCCGATGTTGTAGAGCAGCAGTGCCTGGACGCTGTTCACATCCGTGCGGCCGACTCGTTCAAACTCGTTCTTGACGACGTCGAGCAGCAACCGATGGAGCCTTTCGACGATCTTCAGGCTGGTGAGATATTGCGATTTCAGTGGCCGTTCATCGGCCTGCGGGTCGCGTGTCAGATCCAGGACGACACTCATACTCGCCTCTTAAGGTTGATTGTTGCGATATGCAACCTTAGAGCGAGGAACGCTAAATTGAAATTAATTCTACAAGCTAAAATTGTGTATCAACAGAAACCTCTTTCTTAGGTTGTGGACCGCAAGGCGGGGCCAGCCCGACGTTACGCCCGCTTTCCAGCCGAGTTGGCCGGTTCCCGCCGGACGTCCCTGTGGTGTCCGCTGATAAACCAGAAGGCGACTGCCATGCCGGTCGCTATGGCAGCTCCCGTGCCTAGGAATAGGGCGGCGCTGCCATCCTGGAATGCGTCGGCCCAAAAGAGGTCCATGAACGCTGACAAATAGAGGAAGACGACGATCGCGCCTTCAACCGCCGCGACCACGACGAGCCAGGGGAGATTGAGCTGCCCGAACATGTCCAAGCAGACCAGTGAGGGAAGGCCAAAAATCAACAAGCCAAGATAGCTGACCGGCAGGATGTAGATCGATACGGCAGCGCTTTGGACGACAAATTCCCCAACGCTTAAAAGCGGAGTACCGGAACTAACGGCAAAGAAGGTCTCGACCAGCGTGTACAGAATGGGGGCCACCAGCGGAGATACCCAGAAGGCCAATATTGTTCTCAGCGCTGGAGGCCGCATTCGTCAGTCCACCAGCGCCCAGTGATCGATGAGCCGCAACTCCTCCTCGCCAATTGGCGCGAAGCAGGCGGCCACCATTTCGTCGCTCACCTCGGCGAGTGATGCCTGCTGCCATTTCGGCGCCTTGTCTTTGTCGATGAGGGCGGCGCGGACGCCCTCGCGGAAATCTGGCGCCCCAGCCATCCGGTAAGCGAGACGGAAGTCGGTCATGAGCGCATCCTTCAGCGAGGGGGCGCCGCGCGCCATGCGGAGCTGGTGAAGCGTGACCTTCAGGCTGAGCGGCGCGTTCTGCCTGATGAGAGTCGCAGTCTGGCGCGCCCATTCGGCATGTAGGCCGGTCTCATCGTCCAGCCGGGAGAGGATGTCCTCGACAGTTTCGGCCGCGAAGATCCGGTCGATTGCCGCCTGAAGCGGTGCGATCTCGCCCTCGCCGGGGTCACGATGAAGACTGTCCAGCAACGGATCGATGGGATCGGATTCAATCATTGCATGGCGGATCTTGTCGAAATCGGCGGCGGTGATGCAGTGACTGGCCACGCCGAGGTAGTAGCCGTCCGCGCGGCCGACTGCGCGCCCGGTCAGCGCCAGATATGTTCCGGCTTCACCCGGGAAGCGCGACATGAACCAGCCCCCGCCAATGTCGGGGAAGAAGCCGATGGCCGTTTCGGGCATCGCGAAGCGGAACTCTTCCCCCGCCACCCGATGTGTGCCGAAAATCGAGATGCCGACGCCTCCGCCCATCACGGCGCCGTCGATCAGCGCGACATTGGGCTTGGTAAAGCATTGCAGGGTCCAGTTGTGCTGGTACTCGTCGCGGAAGAAGTTGAGTGCCTTCTCGCGTTCTCTCGCCACCGTTGCCATGAGCCAGCGGACATCGCCGCCGACACAGAACGCCCGGCCAGGTGAGGCCTCCAGGATCACACCATAGGCTCGCGCAGCAGATGCCCAGCGCAGATAGCGCCGGTTCATCATGGTGATCATATCGTGGGTTAGGGCATTCAGTGCCTGCGCCCGATTGAGCGTGATGAAGGCAGCCCGTCCCTCCTCGCGAAACATGACATCGTGGGTTTGCGGGCTGGAGTGATCATTCATCGGCTCTCCTCGTCCACTTCGGGTGGAGCGGAACTATGGGCTGTTTCAGTGCTTATCGGCTTGGGCACGAGCTATACATGGGCGGAGAGGCAGGACAAGAGGAAGCATGCGTCCCGTTCAGCCGCGACAGGAACGGTCGGAAAAATCTTCAAGGCGAGCAACACGTTGGCTGATCTGCCTCCTGGCCGTCGGCTTCGCCTTTGTCTCGACGGCGCCCGACCCGGCGGATAGTCGCCCGCGGCGCAGCAAATCACGCATTGAGAGAGCCGGCAAGGAGCCCATCTCGAAGCGGCGCTCGCGGCGGCAGGCGAGGCCCGAACCTGCGCCGGTGCCGCTTGCCATCCAGCCACCTCCAGAGGAAATCCCGCCTTTGCCTGAGCGGCGCGCAGCCCAGCCGCCGAGCGAATGGCCGAGAACCAAGACGCCGCTTGGGCCAGAACCGGCCCCCGAGACCTGGCCGGAGGCCGACGTCAAAGATGCGCTCGCCGAATGCCATCGGCTGCTCGGGGATACCCGCTTCGATTTCAAGCCGCTTGCCCCGATCCGCAAAGGCGTTTGCGGAGCCCCGGCGCCGATTCAACTGAAATACATCAATGACGTGCCGCGAGTGGAAATGCGTCCCGCCCCGACGCTCACCTGTCCCCTCGCGGACGCACTCGACCGCTGGCTGACTGAGGTGGTTCAGCCGCGCGCGAAGGACCTGCTCGATGCAAATGTCATCCGGCTGGTCAATCTTGCCGCTTATGACTGTCGGCCCCGCTATAACAATCCCTCCGCCCGCATGAGCTATCACGCCTGGGCGCAGGCCATCGACATCGCCGAGTTCGTCACCGCAAAAGGCGAGCACATCAATGTGCTGGAGCATTGGAACGCGAATGACGAACGTGCGCAGTTCCTGCGCGATGTCCATGACGGAGGCTGCAAGATTTTCGGCACAGTCCTGGGCCCCGAAGCGAATGAGGCGCACAAGAACCATTTCCATGTCGATATGGCCAAACGCCGCCGCACGGCTTTTTGCGAATAGCAACACGCTCGCGCCGAGTTTCCTTCGGGCGGCCCCACTCGAGTTCGGGCGGGGCAAAAGGCCCCGTCCGATCCGATCAATGCTGCGCTCTTGGTGTTGCCGCTGGCGTAAGATCAGTTGTACCGGCGGCGGTAGTTCCGATCCCAGCGGTCGTCATCATAGTCGCCGAGATTGTTGAAGCACTTCTGCAACTCCTCGGCGCGATAGCGAATCTCGTCGACCATGAACTCGCGTTTGTTTGTCATGCACCATTCGAAATGGGCACGCTTGTCATTGTTCCAGGCGCCGCCGCGATTGCCGCAGCGATATTTGTCGTTGGCATTTGCCTGCACGGCCGCGATGCTGGAATAGGTATCGCAATTAGCGCGCTTGCCTTCGCGATTGCCACTGCCGGGACCGCGCCGGTCAGCCGTGCATTTGCGCAGATCGTCCGCACGCGCCTGGCTCTCGTCGTCGGCCTGGCGCGGGAACAGCATGCACCAACCGAAATGCGCGCCTCGGTCATTGCCCCAGCGCGGGCCGGTATAGCCGCAGCGATTGCGGTCGTTCTGATCGGACTGCTCGACCGCCTCACGGGCGTAATTGCGACAGCGGTCCTGGCGATTTTGGGCACTGGCCGGGGCGGCCAGGCCGGCAAGAACTGCGACAAACAGCAATGACTGAATGCATGCCACCAAAAGACCCCGCTCGTTCCTTAATGTCATTACAAGTTCTCCCCATATGTTCAAAATAAATGGCAATGGAGTATCCATTGCTCCGACAGGCTTTGTGCCGCCAGCGATATGAACGGTGACCAACAGTATTTTCGCTCGTTATGGACATGCCGGCGGGTGGGGAGTAAGGGAAATAGGGGGTGTTGCACGTTGCAAATTTATCGCGGATGCGACAGTGTTTCACTTGACCGCAGCGGGATCAGCAGGTGATGGGACGGTGAGCCATGGATAAGAAGGTCTCCAACGAAGCGCGGATAAAAAGACTCGCTCAGGTGGAAGCGCCGCATATGCCGTCCGCAGGTTTTCCCGCGACGCGAATGCGCCGGACGCGTCAGGCGGAATGGTCGCGACGCCTCGTGCGCGAGCACTCGCTTACGGCTCACGATCTGATCTGGCCGATTTTCATCGTCGAAGGCGTGAACCAGCGCGTGCCGGTCGCCTCGATGCCCGGCGTTGAGCGCATGTCGGTGGATCTCGCGGTCGCGGCGGCAGAGGAGGCGGCGCGTCTTTCGATTCCGGCCATTGCGCTGTTCCCCTATACCGATCCGAGACTCCGCGACGATCAGGCCAGCGAAGCGATTAATCCCGACAATCTGGTTTGCCGGGCGGTGCGGGCGATCAAGAAGGCCGTGCCGCATATCGGCATTGTCTGCGATGTTGCGCTCGACCCCTATACGTCTCATGGCCAGGACGGCCTCATTATCGGCGGCAAGATCGCGAACGACGAGAGCATCGAGATGCTCGTCCGGCAGTCCATCGTGCAGGCGGAGGCCGGCTGCGACGTGATCGCTCCTTCCGATATGATGGATGGCCGCATCGGCGCGATTCGCTCGGCGCTCGAGGATCGCGGCCTCAAGGACACGCTCATCATGGCCTATACGGCCAAATATGCCTCGGCCTTCTATGGACCTTTCCGGGATGCCGTCGGCTCCAACTCGACGCTGAAAGGTGACAAGCGCACCTATCAGATGGACTACGCCAATTCCGACGAGGCACTGCGCGAGGCCGAGCTCGATCTGGCCGAGGGCGCCGATATGATCATGGTGAAGCCGGGCATGCCCTATCTGGACATTGTGCGTCGGATCAAGGACGCCTTTGGAGCGCCGACCTTCGCCTATCAGGTCTCGGGCGAGTATGCCATGATGATGGCGGCCGCCGGGAATGGCTGGCTCGACCGCGATAAGGTCATCATCGAAAGCCTGACCGGTTTCAAGCGTGCCGGCGCTGACGGAATTCTCACCTATTTTGCTCCAGCCGCGGCGAAGCTCCTCCTGGAGAAGGGCGCTTGAAGTTGCTAGATTCCCTTCCGCAAACGGTAGGGAAAGCAATGAATGACTGCCAGGGCTGAAGCGGCGCTCGATGAGCGCTTCGCTGTGACATTTCGTGATGTCTTTGAGGCAACCAAGCGCATCAGCGGCAAAGTGTTGCGAACGCCGACCTTGCCGGCCCCGAAGCTCTCGCAGCTGACAGGTGCGAGCGTCTTCGTCAAATATGAGAACCTGCAGATCACCGGAGCCTTCAAGGACCGCGGTGCGCTCGTCAAGCTGACTTCGCTGACCGAGGAGGAGCGGCGGCGCGGTGTGATTGCCATGTCAGCCGGCAATCACGCGCAGGCTGTAGCGTTTCGTGCGCGCAAGCTTGGCATTCCCGCCGTCATCGTCATGCCCCAGCACACGCCTTTCGTGAAAGTCGGAAACACCGAGGCATTTGGCGCCGAGGTGATCCTTTCTGGCGAGACCGTAGCCGAGGCGTGCGACCACGCCCTGGTCGTCGCTGAAGAGCGAGGCCTGGTCTTCGTTCACCCTTACGATGATCCGCAGGTGATTGCAGGGCAGGGGACGGTCGGTACCGAACTTCTGGAGGATCAGCCTGATCTCGACTGTGCCGTGTTTCCCATCGGTGGGGGTGGACTGATCGCCGGCTCGGCGATTGCGATGAAGAAGATGAAGCCGGATGTGGAGATTTTCGGCGTCGAATGCTCGCTGTATCCGTCCGCGAAGGCTGCCATCGCTGGCGTGCCGGCCGCCTGTGGCGGGCAGACGCTCGCGGAAGGCATTGCCGTGAAGGTCGCCGGCGAGTTGACGCTGCCGATCATTGAGAGCCTCGTCTCCGATATCATCCTGGCGGATGAGGAAAAGATCGAGCGCGCCGTTGCCGCCTTCATGTCGTTGCAGAAGACCATGGCGGAAGGCGCTGGCGCCGCCGGCCTTGCCGCCCTCCTGACCGAGCCGGAACGGTTTCGCGGCCGCAAGGTCGGACTGGTCCTGACCGGCGGCAATATCGATGTGCGCGTGCTTGCCTCGATCATGGTGCGCAGTCTCGAGCGCGAGGACAAGATCATCTCGCTGCGCCTGGTGGTTGATGATCAGCCCGGCATGCTCGGGCGTGTGGCAACGTGCCTCGGAAAGTCCGGAGCAAACATTCTCGAAGTCTCACACCGTCCTATGTTTCTCGACGTGCCTGCGAAGGGGACCACGCTCGATCTCACCATCGAGGTCAAGGACCCAAGCCATGCGGCGCAGGTCATCGCCGCGTTGGAAGCCACCGGCTTCAGCGTGATCCGCCTCGACCGGCTGGCGGGCAATGGCGGCTGAGTGCGTTCACCCGCGCGCGCCAGAGATGCCGCCCCCATCTGGCCAGGTGCATCACTTGTTCGGGTGAAGACTTAAGCGCCAGCTTGTTGTCTAATTGTTTATCGGCGATACTGATCAGCACGCCGCAGATAAGATTAAAGGCATTACGACGTTATACGTAATTATGAAGTCCAATAGAAAATGGCGTCATCTGCCAATCATCGATTTCGCTGTGACAATTTTCAGAGTGGCCTGCAGCTGGGAGGAACGCTCTCGATAGTGATTTCAATCTATGCTGTGATGTTTTATTTTGCCAATTATTTCTTTGTTGCCGCATGTTTAGCCGTTGTTGTGGGCGTATTTAATGTGCGTCTTACTAGCTTCATGCATGATTGTTCACATTACGCCTATTTTACCAGCCGCCGCGCCAATGAATGGGTGGGATCATTACTAGGCATCCTCACCTTCACGCCTTTTCTCTATTTCAAATATCATCACCTCAAGCATCACGGGGCGAGCGGCAATCTCGATCGCCGCGGCTGGGGTGATGTTCTGCTCTATACAGTAGAGGAATATGCAAATCTGCCATTCGGCATGCGCGTCTTCTATCGCTTATACCGGAATCCATGGATCTACTTCTCCATTGGCCCCTTCGTTTATTTCCTCTACATCATGCGCAATCCCTTTTCGGCAGCAGCAGGGACGCGCGAACGACGCAGTCTGCATTTTGTCAATTTTATCTGGATTGGCGTCTATGCCGCCGCGTGCGCAGCCGGCGCCGATATGCTGCATTTTTCTGTCCTCCATATGACGACGTTATATGTTGGCGGGCTTATCGGGCTTTGGCTGTTTTACGTTCAGCATCAGTTCGAGACGGCATATTGGCGACGCTCGAGTGAGTGGGACTTTGCCGACGCCGCGTGGCATGGAAGCACCTATCTGCAGTTTCCCCCATTCGTGGAGTGGCTGCTCGGCTCCATCAACATGCATGATGTCCATCATCTCGATGCGAAGGTGCCGAACTATCGTCTCAGGGAACGGATGCGAAGCCTGCCTTATCGCTTCAATAGCCGCAACACCTTCACCTTCGCCGACACGTTCAAAACCTTCCGGCTGAAGCTCTGGGACGAGGAGGATGGCGTCATGGTCGGCTTCCCAAAGCTGAGCCGCCGGACCATATTTCGTAGGCAAAGCATCATGCCCGTTCAACATCGTGATGAGGAGGCGGTCTTAAACTCTCCTTAGCTGGCGACAACCGGCGGGCGGACAGCTTTATGCATGGCATCATTGTCTTTGCCCAATTCTTTGGCACCGAACTCGAACAACAGTCCTGCAAACTACACATAAAAACACTGCCTTGATTTTCCGGCGACCTATCATTTAAGCTGGTGATTACCCCTGTGGCACAGAGGAGATCGTGTGTGGTAGTGAGGCCGTAAGGTGACGGAGCAGAGTCGACGCTTCCCCGAATTTTATGTGACTGCCCCGCAGCCTTGTCCTTACCTTTCGGGTCGGCTCGAAAGAAAGATTTTCACCCACCTGACTCCGGACAAGCCCCGCTCGCTCGTTGACAATCTGCTTAAAGGCGGCTTCCGGCGCAGCCAGAACATTGCCTACATGCCGTATTGCGACGGCTGCCAAGCGTGCGTTTCCGTGCGCATTCTGGTGGACGAGTTCAAGCCGGGGCGCTCGATGCGGCGCATTCAGCGCCGGAACAGCGACCTGCAGGCGAGGCGCGTCAATGCCATGGCCACCTCCGAGCAGTATGCGCTGTTCCGCGACTATATCGCCTCGCGCCATTGGGACGGCGGCATGGCCGATATGTCGGTGTTCGACTATTCGATGATGGTCGAGGATTCCACCGTCGACACCTTCATCACGGAATATCGCTGCCGCCCCACCTCGCATCTGCTCGCAAGCGCTGTCGGGGACAATCCGCTCGTGGGCGGGGTGCTGTGCGACCGCCTCAGCGACGGCCTCTCTCTGGTCTACAGCTTCTATGACCCTGAGCTGCTCGACCGCAGTTTAGGCACCCACATCATCCTCGACCACATCGCCTACGCCAAGGCCCTGCGCCTGCCTTATGTGTATCTGGGCTATTGGATCGACGGCTCGCGCAAGATGGCGTATAAGGCCCGCTTCCTGCCGCAGGAGCGCCTGACCCGCCAGGGCTGGGTGCGGATCGAGGAGACGGACAGCCGAGACACAGCGCGGTAGACTCCGCGGCGCTCTGCTATTGGAGCGCCCGCCCGCGCTTCTCGCCCACGATTGGCATTCCGGCGGTTGAACATGGATCTGCGAGAGTCCTGGGAGGCCCAAGCCAGCGAGTGGATCGCCTGGGCGCGCGCTCCTGGCCATGACAGCTACTGGCGCTTTCACCGCGAGCAGTTCTTCAGCCTGCTGCCGCCGCCGGGCAAGCTGACGCTCGACATCGGCTGCGGTGAGGGGCGCGTTGCGCGCAACCTGAAGCAGTTGGGGCATCACGTCATCGGCATCGACGCTTCGCCAAGCCTGCTCGCCGCCGCTCGCGAGGCCGATCCGACGATGGACCTGCGCCTCGCTGATGCCGCTGCTCTGCCGCTCGCGGATGAGAGCGCCGATCTTGCCATGGCCTTCATGTCGCTGCAGGACATCGACGCCATGGAGCAGGCCGTGCGCGAGGTCGCGCGTGTGCTGGAGCCGAAAGGTGCTTTCTGCCTCGCGATCGTGCATCCCCTCAATTCGGCCGGCCATTTCGAAGAGCGCGCGGCCGATGCTCGCTTCATCATCGAAGGCAGCTATTTGGAGTCGCACCCCCGCATCGATACCATTGAACGCAACGGCCTGCCAATGACCTTCACCAGTCGTCACCGACCACTGAGCGCCTATTTCGCAGCGCTGGAGGCGGCGGGCTTTGTGGTCGAGGCATTGCGCGAGCCCAACCTCCCGGAGCACACCCTCAGCTCCGAGGCTTCACTGCGCTGGCAGCGCATCCCGCTGTTCCTGCATATCCGTGCGCTGCGGCTTTAGACGGGGCGAACCGAGCCGTTCTGCGATCCGCCGAACCGCTCCATCATCGCCCGGCGTGTGCGCACGGCCTCGCTCGCCTCGTCGAGCATCACGTCCGCAGCGCTGAGCAGAGTGCCACGCGGCACACCGCGCTTGAGGCGGACGCCATGCGCCAGACCGATCGGCAGGCCGTCCATGGCCACGCTCTTTGCAGCCGGCAACAGCTTGCCCCACACCGTATAGCCGCCCTCGCCATCGAGCGTC